>Ga0209756_1001835_pt1 | contig 19047 bp, 31 predicted proteins | sample ETNvirenome_6_85_FD_184071 | JGI IMG/M metagenome (GOLD analysis project Ga0209756, IMG submission 184071) | Marine viral communities from the Pacific Ocean - ETNP_6_85 (SPAdes) (version 3) | ecosystem: Environmental > Aquatic > Marine > Oceanic | place: Pacific Ocean | collected 2013-06-19
GGTTGTCCTAGCCCTCTAGCTAAATCACCACTTACATACCAACCTGCTAGGGCTGCCATACCGGGTGACATTTTTTGTTTGTTTATATTTTCTGATTTATTTATATCTATACTTTTTTTACTAGCAATAGGATTTGCTTTATTACCTTGTTGATTTTTTTTGTCTTTTATTGCGGCTAAATAATCCCCAAAATTTCCACCGTGTGTTTGAACTAGCCATCGGGCTAAAGCATAGGGATTTCTAATTGTTTCTGCTTTATTTATATTCATGATATATTTATTATACTAGATTTTTTGTACTTTTTTTCTTCTTAGATGTTTCTTCTAATAATTCTCGTGCCTCTATTCTAGATTGATGGTTATAAGTCTTTATCAACAATTCTACTGCTGATGGGTAATCATTCGAATAGTCAGCTTTACCTAAAAAGTTATCAGTAAAAGAAGTTTTTAGTCTACTAACAGCACTTCCTACTGCACCTCCTAATTTTTGTTTACCAGCTTGAGCAGCTGTAGTAAGGGTTGGTTTTAATGTTTCTTGAGTCGTGATTCCTGCATAATTTGTATGAGCAGATACATTATTTAGTTTGAATCCATCTTTTGTGTTTGCACTATCTAAAGCATGTTTCCCTAAAGTCGTCTGACCTAATGAGTGTTTTAAGGCTTGCCCATGAAGAGTATCCCCATCAATGTTATGCAATCCCTTGTTTGCGTATAAAACTTTGCGGTCTGATGATGAACCATCGCCTTGTAATAGTGTAGGCGGGTGGTCTCCTATTTTATGGTTCCCTCCTAATATAGTTCCTGAGTTACCTTTGTGGCTTCCCATAAGGCTACTAAGCCCCTGTTCATGTACCCAGTGTTTTGTTTCCGGATGCCATTTATACCCTTGAGATTGTTTTTGAGCTAAAAAGGCTTTGTTTTTAGCAATTAACTCTTTATTAGGTTTTTCTTTTTGCATTTCCTCTGCATTTTCCCTCATTGCTGGTGGCATGTTAGAAGTATCTGGAGAACCAGATGTTTTTTTATGTTTTGGGTGGTCAAAATGGTCAGCGTCGTCATGGTCCTCCATACTTGACTTTGTCCCTAAATCTTCACCATGATGAAAGTCTTTTGCTCTTTCAGCTGCTTCCATTCCAGAACGTCTTCTATTTTTTTGAGCTTCTGGTTTGTTTGAACGAACTTCGCTAAATCGCTCATTCTTTTTTTCTGCTTCCGCCGCATCATTTGCTAATGAATCTTTAAAATCATTCATATGTTTTTCTGAACCAAATTCTTTTCCATGTTTTTCTAATTCAGATGTTATTTTGCCATAATCCGCCCCCGCTTCTTTCCCAGCCGCTAGTATCTTTTCTAGTTTTGTTCTATTTGCTGGGGTTAAATTGTCACCATGTTTTTCATAATGAGCTATTAATTCAGTTGCCATAAGTGTTGCTTCGTCCTTTGATGCACCTTTAAAGGAATTAGCATCATGTGGTAAAGTATTAGCTTCAGTTTTTTTAGTTTGTTCTGTTTGTTTAGCTGCTGTCTCTTGATTTTTTGTTTCTGTCTCTTGCCTCTTCACATGCTCATCTCTAAGTTTAGTTTTTAACTTAGATGGGTCTTGGGCTCGAAGTTCTTGTTCAAAACTTTCTTTATCACCATAAGGGTTATCTTTACCATGGGTTTTGTCGTACAAGTGGTCAAATAAACTACTTCCTTCAATTTCATCCCCATTTTCATCTTTTTGGTTTTGTTTAGAAGTATCAATTAAATTATCCATTTCCGGAGTAGTTTCCGCCTGTGGTTTCTCTGCTTTGGGTTGTTCAGGTTCAGCTACTGGTTCTTCTGTTTCAGTTTTAGGTTCTTCTTCAGCAGTAGCTGTTTCAGGTTCTTCTGCATCAGGTTTGGGGAACTCTTCTCTAATATCAGCTATATTTTTACCTTCTAAGTCCCCATTTTCTAGTAACTCATTATATCGTTCTTCCCCAAGATGTTCTTTTGCTGCCGCAGCAGTTCTAGGATTTATTTTTGAAGCTGCTGGGGGAGTATCTGTTGACTGCTCAGGTGTAACTTCCGGCTGCTCAGGCTCTGGAGTTGTTTCTTCTTGTGTTGTTTCAGGTTGTGTTCCTTCATCTATTAAAGCATTAATATCATTGGATTCACGTAATTTACTAACATCATCATCTGTAAGTTGATGTTCTTCCTTCATTCTTTCTAAAATTAATTTTTGACGGTCTGAATGACCTGTATTATCAAACTCAGCTCTTTGATTATTTGCTTCTAAACTTCTTTTTTCATCTGGTAACTTTTGTAAGTCTTGAAATTCTTGTTCACTAAGACCTTCTTCACTATCTTGTTTACTTTCTAGTTCTTCTACTCTAGAGTCTATTTCTGAAATTCTATTTTTATTTGACTCTAGTTCTTTATTGTTGTTAGCAATTTCATCATTTGTTTGTTGAAGTACTTCTGCGGGACCTTGATTAATAGAACCTATCCCTGTAGGTTCTTCTGCAGGAGCTTCCTGTGTTGCAGGTTCTTCAGCTGCAGGTTCTTCAGCTGCAGGTTCTTCAGCTGCAGGTTCTTCTGCTACAGGTTCTTCAACGGTGGATTCTGTTTCTGCTGGTGGGTCATCAACAAAAGTTGGACGTTCAAAATGTTTATTTTTTGGGTTTAATATATTGTCTGCTTCTTCTGCTGAAATACCATTGTTATCTTGTACAATTTGTAGCTTTTCTGCTTCAGTAAAAGGAGTAGCATTAATTGCCTTCGCAGCGTCATCTGGCCCCGAAAGAGAAAATCTGTCTGCAATATACTCGTGTTGTTGTTGTTCTGTTAAAGGTTTTGGATTTAAATAGTCTTTAGCATCAGCTTCTGTTTTTACATTAGGGTATAAATCACTATCAATAACACTTTGAAGCTTTTCTTTGTTTGTAAGTTGCTTAGGTTTTTTTAAAGCCTCAAGTGCTTCTTCTCTAGATAGCTTGTTCTCACCTGTCATAAGGCGGTCAATTTTTTCTTCTGTGGTTAGTCTTTTAGGATTTAAAGCTGCTGTAACGTCAGCATCAGTTACTTCTTTATTTCTAAACCTACTAAATAACCCCCCTTCTTTATCCTTCTTCATCTGCTCTCGTATAATGTCATACTTTTCTTTTTTAGTAAAAGGTTTAGGGTTCATTGCGGCTGTTGCATCTTCCGCTGTTTCTATAGAATTAAATTCACTTTTATTGTCCATTATGTTTTGAATTATCTGCTCATCTGTACGAGGCTTAGGGTCTATAGCCGCTTTTGCGTCTTCTATAGAATTTATATTTGGATATCGAGGGTTGTCAATAAGTTGTTGATGATATTCTTTATTAGTTACTGGTTTAGGATTTAAAAGGTTTTTTACTTCAGCATTTGAAAGGTCTTGTCCACGGATGCCTCTGCTTCTTCTAATATTATGATATTGTTCTTCTTGTGTTGGATATGCTTGTCCTTCTTGAGGGTACATTCTTCTTTGGGCTTCATCAAAAGACATTTCTTGTTTCATTCCAAACTGAGAATTACCTTCCCGTAAGGTTTTTCTGTACGCATCAATCCTGTTAGCTTTAGTTTCTCCAGCAAAGCTGTCCTGTAATGATTTTGCTCGTCTTAAATTAGTTTGCTCAATTTTTTTAAATTCTTCTTTGTATCCTTCACTACGTCGTATTCGATTATCATTTTCACTTTTTCTACCTTGTTTTAGTTCATTACTAGTTCTTTTATCTGAATCATTTAGTAAATTTCTAAAATTTTCAATTTGTTGTTTTTTATCTGTTTTTATGGATTCTCTAGATGTTACGACACGTTCAAGGTCTCTTGTTCTGGCTTGTCGTGTTTTGTGGGCATTTTCAAAACTTTGCTGTCTGTTATTATAAGTACTTTCGGCACCTTCATGCAATGTTTGAAATCTTCGGTTTGCTCTATCCGCATCGGATGTTCTATTAGATTCATGTTCTTGTAAAACTTTTTTATAGTTTTGACCTCTTAAGTTTCTAGCTCTCTCATCATTTTTAACACCAGTGTGGAGTCGTCTAGCTCTATCATTTATTAGTCTTTCGGCCTTATTTGGCCCTGCTCCTTCTTCGGCAGCGGGTATTTCAAAATCTTCCCGAGCTTTTATTAAAGCAGTGTCTGGCATAGACTTTTTCATTTGTTCTAAATGATTAAATAAAGAATTAATTGGGGATTCTACTTGGGCAGGTTCATTAGCAAGAGCTAATGCTTGTACATTGTTATTATGTTGTCTAGCACGGTATTCAGCTTCTTGTCTGGCGGCCTGTTGACGAGTCTGACCAGCCTTTATATCAAGGTCTGGGTCTTTCACTAATGTGTTATAAAATTCTTCTACTTTATTAGTCATAATCTTGAAAATATAAATGGTTGTGTTTTATTATACTTTAACAATCCCATTTTACATTATAGTTCTTTTCTTCTTTTGGTTCTAACCACCACTTGGTTTGGTTTTTAGTTCCTCCGAAGTACTCAATCGCATGGCCTTCTTCAATAAGTAAGTCATTAATGTTTACTTCATCAGCAAAAATAGTCCCCAAGATTCGTCCGTATTTTCCTCTGGCTTTTTTATCAATGGCCGTCTTAAGAGAAAGTGACTCAGCTCTCTCCAAAATTTCTTTAAGTCTGGCTTTCGCAGCAAGTCCATGTTTTTTTTCCTCTAAATCTCTTGTTCTAGATTCTGGAGTGTTTAATCCGTATAATCTAATTCGTTGTTTCTTCAACATCACATCAAATCCTAATGCAATATCTACGTCTATAGTATCTCCGTCTACAACTCTATCTAATTGAAATTTATATTCATACATATGTTCACCTTTTACTAAACCTTTACTATTTTGCGTTCAATTTTTCTTGCTTTAATTATGCAGGGATAACATTGTGTTCTCCCAGATTTTTTGTGAATCTTAGACCCACACCTACATTTCAACCACGTTCTTCTTGCCATGACTAAGGTGTAGATGTTGTTGGTTCTGATATTGATACTTCTACGTTATCAGTAACATTCCAATTCGCACCAGTAACTCCTGCTTTTATCTCGAAGTCTTTAGTTGCAAAACCATCTCCTGCTCCTGTCTCATTTAGTTGAATAGTCAATGTTCCTATATCCATTTGTCTTAGAATACAAGGCCCACCTTTTGTATAAATGTTTGATAGGTGTAATTTACCAATTTTACCATTCACAGCACTTGTTGGAGCATCAATCCAGATACGGTCATATAGACCTCCAGATGTTACCATAGCCTCTGCTTGGTGATGTCCACCACCTATACCCCTCATTCTAGCTGTTCCGGGGCTTGTATTAAGAGATTGACCATCACTGGCATTACCAATTACATTTATTGTATGTGCTTTTATGTCATCAAATTCTAGTTTTTTACATCGGTTCTTTTCAAATATAAGTTCACCAATTTCTAATCTAGTGGCTGTACCACCAGAAACATCAGTACCTTCGATAAGCATTACTTCTGTTTTACCAGATGGTAGTGCTGAGTTACTATATACTGTACCTACAGATACGTTTTCTATTTTTATTTCTCTAACAGGTGTTGTGCCTAGAACAATACGTAATGTATTATCCTCTTCATTTTCTTCACGCCATCTCATAGTAGCTTCTAGAGTTTCGTCTGGAGTGTTGTGTGGAGCGGCATAAATACCAGCATCACCATTAGCAAAACTTCTTTCAGCAAAAACAGTTTCATTTACTACTACACCAGTACCAGCTGTACCACCAACAGCAATTAAACCAAGAGCCATTTGTGGACTGAATCCCATCATTCTTAGGAAAGAGTAAGGAGATTTCATAACATTGAATGCTCGTCTCCATTTAGTTGATTCAGTATTTAAGTATTCTATTTTTTCTAATAACCAATCTCTACCTGCTTTTAGTTTCCTATATGTAGCCATTGGAGAGTTTGCTATAGCTCTTGGAGAAGCCTTGATAGTTCTCCACCATTTTTTATAGTTATGGGCATGTAAGAACAACCCAGAAAATATAGCAGCGATAGCTACAGCTCCAGAGAGTATTGGAGTAGCTTGCCAAGTTTTTATTTCTTGAAAGGCTTGTTCTCCTGTCATGTAAAAGCCAGCAAAGTCAATGGGGAAGTATCCAGCTACCCAAGGAATTGGGTTTATATAAGCTAGAAATAATCCTAAGATTCCTAGCAATATCATCGCGACAGATAATGTCGTTATTGAAATACTAAAGGCTTTTTTTATTATTTTTTTAAAGTTAATCTTCATATTTGTCCCTCCTATGGCAGGCTAACCCAAATTACTACAATTTATTATACTTAAATAAAAAAAAATTTTGCCACCTTTAATATTAATTAATACTTAATTAACTGGAGGGTCCATATATATCCCCCCTAAAGGGGGATATTATATGGACACGTCCGTATGTGTATAATTGTTCGTTTGTTCGGGTTATCTGTACAAAAATATATGTTATCTGTACAACTTTCGTATGTATGTGTTTGACAAATGTTTTTAAATGTTGTAGGATTTAATCATAACAAAAAGTTATTACATTATTTACATAAAAAGACGGATAAAGGTCGAATATAATGTACAAAAGGAAAAGAAAGGATAATACAATGGTTAGAAAAAATGCAAAACCAGTTTCTACAAGAGCTAAAAAGGTCTCTTGGAGACGAATACCAACTCAAGGACTTATAATAATAAATGGTCATAGGGGGGAAGGTAAATCTGCTTTAGGATGGTGGTTGGCTCAAGAAATGCACAAACGTACTAAAAAACAAGTTGCAACTTTTGGGATGACCCAATCGGCTAGGAAGTTGTTTCCTAAGAGAGGTTTTGGACGAGGTGGGATAAACCACGTCACAACTATGGATAAAGTAAATCGCATGAAACCTAGTATCATAATTGTAGATGAGGCTGCTTTTATAGCAGGTTCTAGAGATGCTATGAGTAGCACAAATAAAGAGTGGCTCAAGCTGATTGCAATTTGTCGTCATAAAGACCATTTGTTGATTTTTATACATCAACAAAGTAGACAATTAGACGTTCAAATAATGATGGATGCTGATTTAGTTTTAATGAAAAGACCTACTCAGTTACACATAAGAGAAGCGAGACCTTCGTTTGCTCCTGAGATACAAGAAGCATACGATTTATTCAATCGAATGCGTGGGGATACCAAAAAGAAGGTTTATGTGGTAGACTATCATTATGGGGCTAAGGCAATGTTACCAGCTTATATGCCAACTTGGTGGAATACCAAGGTGTCTAAAGCTTATAGCGGTACAACTTAGTAATGTTCGGTGGGGGCAGAAATGCCCCTACTGTATAGGAGAAAGATGATGGCAAAACAAAAAATAGATAAACGAACGGTAGACTACAAAGAAAATAAACTTGGTGCAGTTGTTAGAATCAAAACTTCATATTTAGTTGAGGTTTCAGATACAGACTTAGACAACATAAAAAAATACACATTGGACAATTTTATATTAAATGACTTGCGAAACAACCGCAAATTGGTAGAAGAAGGTAAGAGTACAATGAAAAAAACAACTACATCCGTTTGGTTAGCAGAAGAAAATAAACAGTTTGGAGACTAAAATGAGTATAATAGATAAAGAGAACAATGTTTGGAAGGCTTTTATTCAATTCAGAAGCCTATTTGAAACAGAAGCTAAAGAATTAGGAATTGATGTTTTTGGAACAGATAAAATTGAAACTGTTGCAACATCTTTAACAATAGCCCACTTTTTAGATAAGGCTTCTAAACAATTAGAGAACTTGAATAGAAGAGAAGATACCCTATCAAGAAGAGCCTTTCATTTAGATAACAAATCTACTTTTAGGGATAACAATGGAAAACTTAACAACTGAAACGTTTGTAACAACCTTAGAAAACTCTAACATTCCTGTGTTAGTGGATTTTTGGGCTGAGTGGTGTGGGCCTTGTAAAATGATAGCACCAACCCTTGAAAAACTTTCCCAAGAATATTCTGGGAAAATAAAGATAGTTAAGATAAATATTGATGACTACCCTGAAGTAGCACAACAATATAATGTACGTTCAATCCCAAACCTAATCTTTTTTGTAGATGGTTCTCCGGTTTCAAGTATTGTAGGGGCCAATAAAGAAGGAATAGAAGATAAAATAAAACAACTAATATAAATGCCAAGATATAAATTTAAGTGTACAAAATGCGATATAAATGATGTAAAACAATTTTTATATAGATACAACGCTGACACGGGGGCAATAGACCTTAAAGTATGTGAAGACTGTGGCAACCCTGTAGAAAGGGTTTGGGGTGAACCCCCTAAGAGTTGGTATAGGAGTATTGATAATAGACAACCATGAGTGAATTTGAATGGACATTTGGACACCAACTAACGCTACTACTAGCAGGATTTATAATAGTTTTTGTAATTATAAGGGTATATTTTAGAAGATAATGGATATTATAACAACCAGTATAATATGGCTAATAGCACTACTATGCCATAAGTACTATAAAGATAGTATAATTAAAAGATATAGAGAGAGGTTGAGAATATTGGAGGACACATGGACAAAAGAACCAAAGGAGAAATAATAGGATTAGCTGCTATAGGAACTGCTGTTGCAGTAGGAGTGGCTTATGCTAATAGAAGAAAAATTAAACGGGGCTATGACATAAAGAAGTATGATGCTCTTAGATGGAAAGACAACAAAACTCAAGATGCCTTACTCAAGGCGGAGAAGGTTGTAAAAGACCTACAAGATAAGACAACTTCTATAAGGGATATTGCGTGGTAGATACTTGGACTTACTTTCATCGGTTTGATAACATAGAGACACCAATAGAGTGTTTTCAATGTGTCAAAACACATCCCAAAGAATATAAACCTTTCTTTAATGTAGGTGGCAACTTAGTCTGTTATGACTGTGTAAATGAATCTTCTACAATCTCTTATAATGTGAAAGATAATTTTCCAGATATGAAACCTCATTCTTGGCGTATGGGTAGACCAACTCACGAAGATACTATATAATAAAAATAGGGCAGAGGCTAGATTGAATTTTTATTTGATAATTTTAACTTAAACTTATGTTTCTGCCTAAAAGAAAGAAGAAATAATGAGTAAAAGAGATTATAGAAAAGAAATAGAAGAGTTTGCTGTGGAAGAACTTGGAGTAGAAGATGTTGTCATAGCAGATGGTTTAGAAGAAGCCTTTTTAGGCATAGCCGAAGGTTTTGGGGGGACAATGGTCCCAGTATACAGCTATAATATGTGTATACAAATTCTTATGAGAGAAGGTATGGATTACGAGGAAGCCATAGAATATTTCGAATTTAATACCATGGGAGCATACTATAGTGACAATCAACCTATCTATATTCACCTAAACCCTAATATTTTCCAACGAGTAAAGACAACGAGAATTTCACATTTAATCCCCCGTTTTTCTAATATAATAGAAAACTGTCCTGAAGACGCACCTAAACCAGATGACTGGTTAGGCTTATAATATGCCAACTTATCAATATTTATGCAAAAAATGTACGAAATCCTTCACTCAAGTAGAGAGTTTTAACGGAAATCGTAAAATTAAGTGTAAATATTGTAAGAAAAAGACAGCTGAACGACAATTTAGTCCACCTACAGTGCTGTATAGAGGTACTGGTTGGTACTCAAAACCACATAATGATTAATTTTCAACCTCAGTTACTTGACAAGTTTCGATTCTTTATATAGACTTATATAAATAAGTAAATTATATACATAAGGAGAATAGAATGGATAGATACTTTAAAGAAACTTTTTATAAGCTTTGCGAAAAAACAGGTAAAGTACTTGTGGATATTGAAAAAACTGAAGCTGTTAGAGCTTCAAAACGTTGGAAGTTAAAGAGGGCTTCAAATAATTCAAAGTATTGGGAAAAGAAAAACAAATCACTTGTTGATAAATATTTATCAAATGAGTTAGATGGTGAATATAAGGCGGGCAGCAAAAAAGGCAGGATAAAAGATTTATTTAAAAAAGCCCTTTTAGAAGAAGCCGAGTTTTCTTGTACAGCATGTGGCTGTAGTAACCTAAGTGGTGATGGAACACCCTTGTTAGAAGTTAATCATGTAAACGGTAGAGATATTCCGAGGTCCGGATTTAGAGAAAATCACGAAGTACTTTGCCCTTGTTGTCATGGTAAGATAACATCTCAAGCTAGAAAGAGTTTTGCATAATGGTAATAAAAACTAAATATATTTTAAAAGAAGAACTTGGAAAATATGAGATAAAAACGGGAACCTCCGGAGTTGATGTTCCTTTAGATGGGCATGGTATATTACGAGCTGATAAGTTTGCTCAGGGCATGAAACAACGAAAGCCTAAAGAAAAACAATATCAAAGCGATGGTCGGAATATTCTGAAGAGAGCAGATACCGGAAAAAAAGCTGAATTAGCGGTGGAACAAATTATTCAAGAAACGTACACTGATGATACTATTAGTGATACATCTGAGCACAGCCATCCGGATTTAAGGTCATTAGGCATGGAGATAGGAGTAAAGGGGGTTACGCCTCCATATTTTCCAGTTATTTTTAAAAAATCAAAGATTCCCGAAATAATTGCTATTGTGTTCCCAACATATGTAAAAGTATTGGGGGTTGCATCTGTAGACAATTTAAACACTTTTCAGTGGGATGATGGTATAGGAGACCCAAACCTTAGAAAAAAAGGATATAAAACAACTTTTTGGAACCTTGAGACCATTATGCCCTTTCGTTCCAGAAAAGAATTAGAAAGTTTAGTCTTACCTGATTCTTGGCCGATAGATTGGTAATGACTACTTATAATGACAATTTTACACATGATTTAGAATTTGGTAACATGGGCGAAAAGTCTATTGCCAGAATACTAGAGCTTGAATACACTAAATGTGAAGTCAAAACAGAACGAGGTGACTACAATAACCCCAACTCTTGGGTAAATACAGGAAATGTGGCGATAGAAATAGAGTGTAGTGATAAACCTTCAGGCCTAAAACATACACAAGCACACTATTGGATACACAATTTTGCAATTAACGACATCATTGTAAGCACTTTTATAGCTCCAGTACCAGTATTGAAAGAGCTTATCAACTCAATACCTCCTATGGATAGACCTGTAGTCAATGGTGGGGATAACAATGCGGCTAAAATGGTGTTAGTAAAGACGAAGTACCTTCTGGACCCATTCTTTCTTTCCAAAGCACACAAGAAGTTATATGGACAGCACAGCCAGACAAAGTGTTGTGTATGTGAAATTGAAGTACTATACCTAGGTGATGTTATGGATGCACCAATTTATTGTTCAGATGCTTGTAGTGACAAAGATAAAAAGTCAGATGGCAGATATAGCCTACCATGGTAATAAAAGGAGATAAAATGACAAAAAATAAATGTCTTAGGGCAGAATTAAATGACCCTTTTTGTTTAAAATATTTATACATAAAGGACTTTCCACAAAGCTATGTAACACATAAAAAAATTAGATGTTACGATTATCAAATTTATAATGCAGAAAAATTGCAACTATGTACACAATGTATTCATTACTTACATAAAAAGGCTCGAAGGCATACTATACCCATTAATGACTTAGCAAAAAACCCAAAGAAACGTTTTAGTTTTATTAACTTTGGTTGGAAAAAAACCTCTAAAGAGTTTAAGTTGCTGCACAGTTATTTTCTGAGCGGAGAATTAAATATAGAAGAAAAGTTTCTTTTTTCCAAAGAAGATGCTTGGCCTGAAATTAAAAAGGACCGAAACCCTGTATCCCCCGTGCAGAATAAAAGAGAGCTTGTTTGTTTAACTTGCTTTAAACGCTTAGAACCAAATACTCACGCCATTATAGGTGTACCTAATGCATTATATTGTTCAGATGAATGTTTAGACGAACAATTATATAAACAAAGAGTGGCTGAAAACAACTAGAAAGATTAACTTTTACGAAATTTGCCCCAGAGGAATAGAGTAATCGGCACCAGACATACCAGAAGAAACTCCCAAGAGGTAGTCCAACTATAAAAACTATCTTCCAAATCAAATGCTTTATTTAGAAAACTACTTTCCATTACATAAGTACTGCTGTTATACCCATTAGTATAACAATACCCACGAAAGCAAATAGAAACATTTTAATATCTTTATCCATATTAGATTATACTAGTTGTTATAATTCTAACTGAGCATATTGATATTAACTTTTAAGTTTTACGAAATCGGCCGCTAAATAAACTCTCTTAACTCTTACGGAAGTTAGAGCCAGAAGTCTACGACCAAGGTCGTCGCCCCCACTTCATTCCATTCAGTTGGCTAACTAACTCCCTACCTATCCATAATTTATATATAACCCCTATTGCCAAATAATCCAAAATTTTTAATTTTTTTTAAAATCCAGATTAGCCAGAAAACTTCCCCCAATTAGGTAAGACCCCCCTACCCCCATTTGACAAACCTTTTATATATGCTATATACTAAGTAATGAGGTTTTCTTCTGACATTGGTTGCTACTGTACGAAAGTATGCGAATAGGAGTACTACGGTAGCAGCCATACTAACCCCCTTACCCCCCTTAAATATAATTTATATATAAACAAGCCCCCATTTATACTCGCAACTTTTCAAATTTTTACTCTGTTTAGAAAATATACTCTCTGGGCTAAATCGATATTATTTTAGTAGAACGGGAGGGTAGGAAGGTTTTATATTTTGGGTTCTTTGAGGGCTGGCTTGCGTTTTGAGGGCTTGGAGGTTTGCTAGTGGAGGTTTTATACTCCACCAGCTTTAGAAGTGCTTAGAATGGATTTTCAAAGATTTTGAAATTCTGCATTGCTTTTGATTTCAAGCTTGAATAATAACAATCATAACAATAATACAAATGATTTTTCACTTTCAAGTTTTCTTCTGAATCGAATTTATCAAAGCAAGATTCACAAATAAAATTTCTCATACTATTTCACCTCCATTTCTAGTTTCATACCTCGTCCTGAGTAATCAGTTTTCTTGAGGTCGTTTAGTTTCTTCAAATCTTCTCTAACAATATTTCTTCTACCGTTTGAACCGTTATTTCTTTTATAATCAGTGTTCACAGTATGACAAATCAGACATATATATTCTAAGTTAGAATATTTATTATTTGTTGGATTATCGTCCTTGTGTGAGATTTCCATAATGCACAATTTACCATTGAATTTGTTTTTACCTTGATTAGTCATTTTGGTAATATCCATTTTGCAACATGGAGTTATTTTAGCTATATATAATTCATAGTGATATTTTCTTTCAAAAAATCTTTTAACCTGTTGTTTATGTTGAGCATTATTATATTTTTGACTTGCATTAATTTTACCTTGCACAAACAATTTGGACCAAATCCTGAATTTTAATTCTGAATCACATTTCATACTAGTTTCATTAGTAATAGGATTAAAACTTTCAGTTCTGCTTTTAATCGTTGTAGTTTCAAATTCAACATTACATATCTCACAATTTTTTATATATGTTTTATATCTGTAAATTTTTCCATTTCTTACAAATTCAAACCGTTCAAGGTCCCTTAACTCGCCTGTTACTCTATCGACTCCAACTTTTTTCATGTTCTTTATATATTCTTCTGTACTCATTTGTATTTATCCTTAATACTTGTTTTAGGTTTATAATAAAACCTATGGTTTTATTTAATACTAATATACAGTCAATGTCAAGCACTAACAAAAACAAGTTTTGATTACTTTTGATTATTTTTGAATATTTACAGATTATTAAAAAGAGGTGCTTTTGGCTATTGACAAATTAGAATTTTTATTAACTTGCGAAAATCGTAATTTGGGCTCGGTGATATATCCTTATTAATATTACGAAATTCGTAAGGACACATTCTAAAAAATTTGGAATGACCTTTTTAGAATTTATAAAATTTAGAATTACCTTTTTAGAATTTTTTATAGTTTGGAATTTTTTTGAATAGGGCAGGGCAGGGCAGTACCTTAAATAAAAAATGTCCCGTTGAAACCAATATAAATATTAGTTAGGATAACTCAACAGGACACGATATAAGAGCCGTTGAAACTCTTTACAGTGTGTTTTATCCTTTACACTTTTACAAGTACCTTAAACAATGTCTAGTAACTCATCATAGCTATTTTCAAGCATTGTTATTAACTCTTTCAATTCAGTTAATAAAAGATGACTACCATTTATTAAGCTATATAAATAATCATAATTAGAGCCATTAGAAAAAAAATTTTCTCTATCATTATTAATATTATTTTTTATAGTCTGATTAGCATTTATAATTTTTTCAAAGAAGTTCTTGAAATCTGATAATGCTATATCCGTTTCAATAGCTTGTTTTTCTGCTGATGGTCGTAGATAAAAATTACTCATTTTAATTATTCTCCTTATTAGTCTATATTTATTAATCTGTTAATATCGTTTATTAATCCATTATCTATAAATGTTTCATGCTCTTTTAATGAATACTCCAAAGCCTCCACGACTTGATTTATATCTTTTATATTATCAACGCCGATTTCTTGATTTTTTGTACCATATAAAGATTTAATTTTTACTGTTATTTTGTAATGCATTTTATTTATCCTTTTTTATTTATTGTTTTTTGTTCATCTTCAGAAATATTATATTTCTTAACTAAATTAGCGTATTGACTCAATAGCGTTTTATAGTGCCTTTTAATAGTTAAGTACTCCTCCTCTAAATTTCTAACCATTTCAAGTATGCTTTTATTTTCATTGGGCATTTTATTTATCCTTTTATTATTTGTTGTTTAAGTCTATTCGATAAGAAGATTTCAAAGACTTAATTAAATTGTTTGTTACTTCTATATTTAATTTTTCATTTGGGTTTTGATATGCTCCTATTGTTTTAAGATGTTCAATCAAACTGTCCATGTTGTGTTTATTACTCATAATTTTTTATCCTTTTTTATATTGGTAATTCAATTTGTTTTGTGCATTCTTTACACTTGATTTGATTTGAGTATTTATGAATATAATTATTACTGCTTTGATTTTCACAAATACTACATAATAATTTATCCTGATTATTATAAATAGAATCATTTATAAACACTCTATTATTTCTGTTAATCTGTCCTATTCTTTGGGACTGCTCAACACTTTTGTTTTGATGTGTCATTTTTTAAGTATCCTCCTTAATTATTTTTGTACACATTAGCAGTATAGCACGGGAAATATCAGTTTGTATAGTCACTGTCAAGCCGTGTTTAGAGATATTATAAGCTAATAAGAGATAAACACTATACAAGGTCAAGTCCCCTTCCTTTCCTTCCGTCCCCTTCCTTCCCCTTCCTTCCTTCGTTCCTTCCCTTCCATGTGTGGAGGGCTGAGAGGTAGTTTTTTCCCTCCACCCTTCCAGCATATTAAAAAACTTTTCTTCCTTCCTAGTTATTTTAATACGAGTTTAGACCATTTTTAACGGAGTGATATATCCCTATTAAAAGGACAAATTCCAAACAGTTTAGAATGTCTGTTTAGAATTTTTTTGTCCTCTTTGGAATTTATTTTATAAGCTTGGCGTTCCTTCCTATCATTTGAAATCCTAGGTAGCCTTCGCCCTTCCTTCCTATTTCTTCCCGTTGCCTGTCGAACTCTTCCATGTCTATATTATCCCCTGCAATTTCTGCTGTGGTTTCACAGTCAGCATCTACTATTATTTTATAAGTCTGTACCCAATCTAGCTCTATTTCAAATTTCATTTTGTTTATCCTTTATTGTTGCTATACTTTAATTATAACATGGATTGTCAAAGATTGTCAAATACCTTATAAAGAGATTATAAGGTTTTCTATAAAGCAGGTTAGAAGGTGGCCCGTTCCTTCCTCTTCCTTCGGGCCTTCCTTCCTCTTCCTTCCTCTAGTCTAACAAGACCATATAAGCGTCAGAGTTATTTCTAATAAACCAATCAAGACCTACCCGTAACCCCTTCCAGTCTTCCAGCATCTCGCAACTCATGAGGTAATCATAGATTGAGAGTTCTAGTGCATTCAATTCCACACTTGCTCCACCGAATCTATTTCGTACTACTGCACCTTCATCATAGATTCTTATTTTACCTTCGTATTGTTTAGGTACTGTTTGAGTTTTCATTTGTTATCCTTTACATTTTTTATTTTATAGTAACTAGTATAACAGATTGTCAGGATATGTCAATAAAAAAATCCCCTATCAATTACTGACAGGGGACTTTGTGTTTATCGTTTGTCTGCAAGTTCCGACTTGAGAGTATTTATTTCATCAATGTATCGTTCCAAGATGTTCCTAACATTAGTCTTCATGTCTTCCATGTCTTCCAATGCTTGTTTCACCTCTTCCACCATTCCCATTAGGTCCTTGATGGCTTTCATTTCCTCTTGATGATTATAAAATTCATTGTCGAACTGCTCCCGTTGGGTTGTATCCATACTTCATTACAGCTCCATTTGTTTTATTTCGCCTTTTATCCCTTATACTTCGGCATTGACCATTCTGTAAGAATATGTTCAACAATTTTGATAGCTCGTGGGGTTGTGAGTTTTACACCGATTGGTGTTTTCATAATGTGCTGAACTAATTTCGCTTCCTCGTATGCCAAGCTTCCATCTTCCCGTACTAACTTAAAATCTAAACTCATTTGCTTTCCTTTCGTACTATTATTATACTAATCTTCTTCTTCTAACTTGTATTCTTCCAAGTCAATATCACATCTTTTACATTCATCAAGAATTTCTTCGGCTGTCCAACCTTCTTCCCCACCTATTAGAAAACCTCTGTAAGCTTCATCATTGTATTCCCATTGAACACCTAAGTTACTAATCTTATAAACTAACTCGTCTATTAGAGCATCAAAATCATACCCTAGTTTTTCTAACTCGCCCTCAACATCATAAATGTCTCTTTTATGGATTGTCATGTTTTTATCCTTTTCTTTTTTGTTTATACATTCATTGTAGCAGACTGACAGATAGTGTCAAATAAAAAACCCTGACAAGTAGGATAAACAAAATCTCATCAGGGTCCTTTTTATTTTATCATCCTGCTTCCTGAAGTCAAATACTTTTGGGTCTATTTTTGAATTAATATAGGGTATGATATATCCCCTTAAAAAAAAGAAACTCCCCTTAAATGCAAATTCATGCAGGGGGGTAGGAGAGCCTCTTAGATATCTATTCTACCTCGTGGGTAGTACCTTGTACTGTAATCTCTTTGAGAGTGTTTAGATTTACCATTCTATAACCTTTATTGATATTGTCATAGATACCTACTAGACCATAATCATCAGGGTTATATTTTAGTCCTTCGCCCGTAGTGTATTTGTGAACACCTGTTCTACCTGTTAGAGTTCTTTCATCACCATTCTTCTTAGTGAACACTACATTGATAAACTTGCCTTGACTATTCTTTATTAAGTCTGTTGCTTTGGCTTTACTGATTTTCATTTTTATCCTTTTGTTTTTCTTTGTATACTATTATTATAGCAAATTGTCAGAGAGTGTCAAGTAAGTGAGGAGGGCAAAATGAAAAACCCCCCTCGTGAAATACTACCAGCTAGCGTAAACAGTTGGCTTTCTTCCATCTTCTTCCAACGCTTCCCCTAGTTTCACAAAGTCCTCAAAGGCTTTGACTACTTCATCATCTTCCGTTAGTTCCTCCTCATAAACCTCTTTGGCTCTTTGGATAACGATATCCTTAGTAAGCGGTAATCGTTTCCTTAGTTCTTTAGCTGGTATGTGTACATCTCCAACACCATTTTCAAAGGCTTCCTCTACTAAGTATTTAGTAGCATAAGGACCACCATGATAGGCTTCCCTTAGATACCCCACATCTCCAACAGTAGCGTCAAACCCTGTTATCTGTTTATCTCTATCACCTTCCGTCATTCCGTCCCATCTCATATAAATGTCTATTCCCATTTTAGTTTCCTCCCTCATTAGTTCCTACTAGCTTGTAGGTTGTTTCTTTTCTTCCGTCTATTTCTAATACTGTTTCAAGTTCTAACTCTTTCAAGTCATAATCTTGTAATAAGAAAATAATATCTTTCATTTTTCCCCCCTGTATTTTTTACTAATCATAGATTTTCTTTTCTGCTCCTTTGATAAGACTGGTAAATCTCCACCACCTACTAAGAACGCTAAATCATTACTGTTAGTTTCTTCATCTACTAGTTGAGCAACCATCTCTTTTAGAATTTCATCAATGTGTTTTCTATCCTTCATTTTTTAATCCTTTACATTTTTTTTGTATACTATTATTATAACAGCTATTATAAAATAGTCAAATAGGTAATTTTACTGTTAGTGATATATCCTATGTGGAGCAGGTCGTTCCCTTCCCTCTCGTTCCAAGGGTTGCTTCCTTCCTTCTTTTGTTCCTTCTATTAATATTTTATAACAGTTCTTTTAAAATGTCAATAGCTATTTCTTACTATAACTATATTTTATGTTTTCTTTGTTCATCTTGCTTAATGCTTCGCTTCCCTTACTGCCTTGTTTTTGGGTCCCGTGTAATAACAGGCTAAAGCTTCCCTTATCATTTATGGCATAATATTCGTTATGGTCAATCGGCTTATTTGTTTCACTAGGATGAAATACTACATTAGCACTCTTAAGGTTTAGTTCATCAATTAGGGCATCCTCTTTGCTACCATATGAAGCAATCATTGAGAAATTATCAGGTCTTAAATATTCAAGTTCTGCCATCCATCTTATAGACTTAGTATAAGCATAGAATTTTATACTGGGGTATAACTTAGCTACCATATACCATGCCAACATATAATTTTCATTGAAAAAATCGCCTCCAACATGAACACGAATATAATCAGCATTTACAGGTAAGCTATTTTCAATTAGAGTAAACATCTTATAAGCATCTTCTTTATGCTCAAGTAATGAATCAAAGTTATGTTTTCTCTGATTATAAGTTTCGTTATATTGTGCTTCTTGAATAGCACTAAAACATCTAAACTCTGAATGTTTACCATCGACTACTTTACGTTTACCAGTCACTTTGTCAGCTACG
>Ga0209756_1001839_pt1 | contig 19008 bp, 13 predicted proteins | sample ETNvirenome_6_85_FD_184071 | JGI IMG/M metagenome (GOLD analysis project Ga0209756, IMG submission 184071) | Marine viral communities from the Pacific Ocean - ETNP_6_85 (SPAdes) (version 3) | ecosystem: Environmental > Aquatic > Marine > Oceanic | place: Pacific Ocean | collected 2013-06-19
AAAAGCATGGTGTTGAAAATCTACATACATTGATAAAGAATTATGATTTTTGGAAAAACAGTTTTTCACCTTTTTTTGATATTGAGGAACTGGTTAGCAAAACAGAGCATAGTTTTTTTGTTCTGTTAAGAAAAAGGAGAATAAAATGAAATTATCAGATCAAGCAATGGGAGCATTAATGATGGTGCTTCAAAAATGTTTAATGGAACAAAGCGATATTGTTCCAATGTTGCAAGAGCTGGACTTTGTTACCAGTGGAGATAACGAGTTGTCGGTTACAAACCCGCCAACACTCCATGTTGACGAAGACAAGCTAGACAAAAGCGCATTAGAAAACAATGCCTAAATACGTTTATGAGTGCAAGGAGTGCGGCTTCGTAAAGGAAGTCGTACATTCCATGCAAGAAAAGCTTAAAGATTGTGAAGAGTGTGATACAATAGAAGCACTTATGCGCGTTCCTTCGTTTACTTTAGCATTCAAAGACAACTCCAACCCAACTGCCGGAGGCAGGGTTAAGGAGTTTATCGATGATGCAAGGGAAGAATTGAAAAGCGAGAGAAGAGAACTTCAAAGGAAAGAATACTCTAATGATTGAAACTATTTTAGGATTATCTATTGTTATTAATTTAGCACTCATGTGGTATGGTTACACACTCTTGAAAAAGATGTTATACGTTGCTGGCAACACAACGGAAATACTTACGGCAGTCGAAAGCTACAAAAGCCACCTTACAGGTGTTTATGAATTAGAAACCTTCTACGGAGACCAGACGCTCCAATCTTTATTGGATCATACCGGCGAACTCTCAAATTTCCTGACAGAATGCGAAAATGCATATGGATTAACAGAAAGCGAGTTTGAAGAGTATGTCCAACAAAACAACGAAGAAGAAGGCGAAACGCCGGAGAATGAGCAGGGGCGGCGGTAAAGCTTATTTTACCAAAGTCCACGAAGATGCCATTGTTCAGTACGCTCTTTCCAAGTCTAGGGAAGAGAAAACAAAATTATATGTTGATTTAATTAATCCCGCCTTCAATGAGATGGTGGATAAGATTGTTTACACGTATAAGTTCACAAACCTTCCAAACATCGATGACTTGAAAGCCGAATGCAAAGTTTGGCTTACAACGATATTGGATAAGTTTGATCCCGCAAAGGGCTCAAAAGCGTTTTCCTATTTTTCCGTCATTACGAAAAATTGGTTCATCCACAAAGTTAAAAGAACTGCCCTCCAGAATAAACGCGAAGTTTATTATGATGACATCCCCAAAGACATGGAGCAGCACCATCTCTCGACGACAAATATGTATTTCGAGATACGAGAAGGACATGAGTTCTGGCAATATCTCTGGGGAGAAATAGAAGAATGGGACAAGCATGCAACAAAGCCAAATGAAAAGAAAGTCATTGACGCCATAAGAATCCTCCTATCAGAGCCAGATGCAATCGAAATTTTCAATAAAAAAGCTATTTACTTTTACATAAGAGAAATCACCGGTTTGAATACGAAGCAGGTTGTGAGCAGCCTAAACAAAATTCGAACCCGATATCGTAGTTTCAAAACCAAATGGAACGAGGGAAAGATTTAGATGAGAAAAGATTTAGATGAACAGTTGGAGAAAGCTCTTGATAACGTCACAGAAGATAGAGATGTGACAAAGAGGCTTTTAAATGATTTGATTGATTATATCTCAGTGTCTAATGACAGGCATGTAGAGGCTGGCACAATCGCAGCTAAATATGTAGAGACACTACAACGCTCAAATGAGCAAGTTGTGAAGATTGCAGGAATCATACAGAGAGCGACAGCTCAGAAAGGTCCGGAAGGATTAAGCAACGAGGAAAAAGAAGACTTGTTTCAATTAATTCAGGGGACCGAGTAAGTGGTAAAAACAGCTGAATCCCCCGCTGGTGTTGGGCGCCTCATTGATATTGCCAATCGTAGAAACTCTACTGGCGGCACAACAGACGGCCTCGACGCCAATCACATGTATGTCGCCAAAATAGTGGCGACAACTCCAGGCTGCGATGGCGAAGACTTAATATTTAAAAAAGACGTCAACGATCCTTCTTCGCCAGATGTGTATGTTTATAAAATACAGATTCTTGAAAGACTTGGCAAATCTAACCTTGGTACAGAAGTTTTGTATACTTTTTTGGATGATTCTGAGCTAGGAGAACTTGATAATGTTACTACGGAGTTTGGCACCATTACCAAGCAGGGGCTTGAAACACTTTCTTACAACTTGCTCCCCGAAGGAGTCTTCGTTCATGATGGTATCTTTGAGTTGCCAAAGGTTGGCGACGAGGTAAATGCCGTTTCAGATCCTGGCATCCAAGCGCGGTACATTTTAACATCCAGGGGAGGCAAGATGGCACAGGAGCTTCAAGCCAAAATCAACAAGCTCGATAATGTCGAAGCCATCGCCAAAGCAGCTGCTAAGGAGGAACTCGATGCCGCCGCCGCCAAACTTGAGAAAGAAAATGGAGAAAAGATAGAAAAGGTAGATCCAAATTCTGAAGATGAAAAGTACGATTACTTTAAGAAAGAAATCGAGAACAGCGGCGTTGCAGGCTCCACTTTCTATTCAGAAAACGGGCGCCTTAATATTATAGCATATAGAATATATACACCGTCACCAGTGAATGATAGTGGCAACTATAATGATAGGTTTGCTTGTGTCTGGCTGGATATGTCTGGCAAGAAGAGGGTTAAAGAGTTTGCAGGAAATACAGAGCCCGCCGGGATATATTTAAACCATGAAGATAGCAATCGAAAAAAACGAGGCGCCTCCGTCGTAGGCTCGCAAGGACTAGGGAGAATTCCAGCAAATTCTTTTCGGAACTATTATATTGGCACTAGCGCAAAAGGAAAGGCTGCAGACAACCATCTTTTACTGCGCCCAAAAACAAAGATTGACGCAGAGCGTGATAAGCACACTAAAGATGGTAATTTTAACAACGAGATCCCCATGACAACCTACCCTGACGGCCGCAGAAACGCCACAGAGGGAACAATGCACATCCACTCTGGAGGAAATACCAGCAGTTACAGCATGGGCTGCCAAACACTTCATCCCACTGTCTGGAGAGCGTTCTTTGACGATGTTTTGGGGAAGCCGACAACAGGAAACAGAATTTCCGTTGGCTACACACTTCTTAACGCACCTTCTTCCTATCCTGAAGGTATTTTTGTTGCTTCTAATTTGGTAGGGGGAACTTCGTTGGCGACAAGTTCCCAACATTCTGGAAGATGATATAAGGAGATAACATGGGAGACTTTAAATTACCACATGACGAAAAGAAACGTGCCCTCTGGAAAACGGGAAACGAAGAAGTTGATAATGTTACGTTGCAGGAGAACAAAAATCGTCTTGAACAGAGCCCACCAGTTTTAAGAACTGGGAACGATTACATTACAGAAACGCGCCACAATTCTAGCATTGTTCTGGGAAGAGACTACGAATACGATATTTTTAATGACACGGACATCGGCATGGTAGACATCTCTGCAGGACGCGTACCAAACACCGACAGCGAGGGCTTACACATATACGATAAAAGTAACCCCGGAACACGCTCTAGCGGTGACTTTATTTCCGACTCTGCCAGAGTCTATGTTAGCCAAAAAACTGACATTGATGATTTGCTGGGATTTACTGACAAAGATTCGATACAAGAAAGATCTGCAGTTTGCGCCAAAGCAGATGCTGTGCGTATTGTTTCCAGGGATCCCAAGGCAGGAATAAGACTGATAGTTAAGCCAGATGCAACTGGATGGCGTCCAGGAGAGAATTCTCAAGGCGGTTCCGTCGGAGAGTCAGTTGGAGGTGTGCAGCTAATTGGCTCAGGTTATGCAGGGGCTGATTATAGCGGCGAACTTGAGCCGATGGTGAGAGCCCATGAGCTCTCTAATACACTTGCCCAGATGGTTTCTTATATAGAGGAGCTGGAAACAGTTGTTTTAAACTTTATTAGCTACCAGAAGAGATTTAACAGCGCCGTGATGAAAGCTTCAGACATCGAGGCGTTCTACACAGCCAAGGGGCTGCCTGATCCCAACAAGATAAAAACAGGTGGAAAAACCTCGTTAGAGATTTTTTCATATGTTGAAACTTCTGGAAAATCACTGCGTGTCGAGATGGGAAAATTTAAAGAAGGTGTACTGCAGCAAACAAAGTTTATTCAAGATGGAAAAACTGGATATTTTAAGACTGGCGAGCCAAAGTTTGCAAGCAAGTACCACAAACTCAACTAAGGAATAATTACTAGCATGGCATTAATTAATAGAGGTTCACCACAGGCACTTATCATCCTGCTCCAAAAAGACTTGATTAAACTAGGCGCCTTGGATCCTGTTTACGAAAATGCGCGTGGAGAAGAAAAATCCAACGCTGATGGTATCTTCGGAGACAAAACGACAGCTGCGATTAAATTCATACAAGAAGAACTCCAAATTCCAGTATCCGGGATTGCTACTGATTTGACACAAGCGTCTATTAGAGAAGAGTTGGATGCAGCCGCCCGTGAAGCCGGAGAGGATATCCCATTTCCCGGCTCGGAAGAAGCCCCAGAACCCATCGTCACGGAAGCTACCCGCAAGATTCAAATAAATCTTAAAAAACTGTTAGCAGCAGATACGGGCTCTGGCCTAAATATATTGGGGCCCGCAGGTGATGTACAAATGTGGATTGGGAACATCGTTCCGAATGGAAAATTAGATACCGCCACAGAGATGGCAATTGTCTCCTTAAAAGCCGCTCTTAATATTTCTGATCCCTCAACCGGCACAGGCACCACCCCTCAGTCAGTAACTTCTGCTAAAAAGGCATATGAACAGCGCGTATTTAATTCATACTTGATGGCAGTCTCTAAAGAACTAACTCCTGATTTCCCCCTTTATTTCAGCAACATTTTCCCCGACGGTGTTGATAGCAAAGCCCCCGCAAAGGATTTTAAAACGTCTATGGGCACAGTCCCTGACGGAGTTAAGTCGCTTTCATATGCTGTCATCAACCCTATTATGCAGGAAAATGATTTAGGTGCTGGAGTTTTATTTGCCCCTGCATCAAAATTTTACAACATCACTGGTCAGGCGATCGCTGCACTGGATGCCTCTGAAACAACTTCTTTTCAAAGATACTTTTCAAAAAGAATGGTTAAAATAAAGGAGCTATTTAAATTTTTTCAAAATAGGTTAAAGAAGGATTTGGAGGCTAAAAAGAAGCCGATAAAAAAGAATGGAATAGATTTCGGAAAACACATTTCCATGATGGATAAGACAGGCTCATCGCTAGAGGCTGCCATCAGAGCCGCCCATCCTGATTTTGCAGAATTGATAGAGAGCTCAACTTTCATAAACAACAAATACCAATTGGTTATTGTCTGCGAGGGGGAAACTTTTCTGGGTGTATTCCTATATTTCGCCGGCCCAAAGATAGCCGAGGCAGGAAAGCAATCAGTTCTTCGTCTGTGGGTGGACAGGGCACATTTTTCTCCTGCAATAGCAGGAGAAAATCGGGTACAAAACATTGTCCGTCGACATCAAACAGAAGATGCTGAAGGCGCAAAAATGAACTCTCAGGTAGCGTCCAATCCGTTTGTTGACAGAATAGGCCTTCGCTACTTGATGGATTTAAGAACTATAGAACCCTTATCAGGTGCCGACTTGCACAGAGCTGCCGGAGCACTAGATTGTGGAGTGGCAAACCTTGTATCAGAACAAGACATACCAAAGCTGTTGGAGTATATTAATTTTTCCACCAGATATCACAAGCCTTTCCCCATAGAAGAAACAACTATGACAAAGAAAGAGCTGAGTTTGTGGCGCTCTCAGAACCCCACCAACGTTGGTTCCACTTTAGGATTGTGGGATGCAGTTTCACAAGGTTTCGGAGAGGCAGTCCTCTCTCTTGTCTCGGACACCTACGTCGTGCAGGAAAAAGATGCTTTTTATTTAGAACCACCATCAAACGATGCGGGGTTGAAAGAATATCCTTTCGGGTATGAAGAGGTGAGGGAGAGCACCGGAGGTGCTTATGCTACTGTTTATAAGCCAAGCCCACTATCTGCCCGGATGGAGAAGATTGCAGGTTCGTGGGCAGAGCGCAGAAAGTTGTTTCTAAATATCAACGGAGCCGACAACAAGGTGGACGATCTTCGTGATAGAATCTCTAGTTGGAAAAAGAGGGCGAAAACAACACCAAATGTCCTTGTTGTGGGCGAAGAGATAAACTTGCCCCGCGCATCACCCCCAAGCGGATTTGAAAAAGAGTCTTGGAAGGATTTAAAAGACAGCTTCAAGATAGATGATGCAGGCACAAAAACACTCCAAAAATTATGGTATGAAGAACTGTATCAACCACTTCTTGTAAAGATTTGCCCAGCCACGCTTCCGTGGCGGGTGCTAGAGTGTCTCTTACCAGCTGACTGCAGAGAACTAATAAGATATATTGGACTGTGGAGAACAAGAGATTATATTGAGAACTTTATTTTGCTGGATATGTTTGACGATGCCAATGGAATTGAAATAGCACTAACTAAGTGGGATGAATTAGTTGAATCCAGATACAATTTCAAATCTGTACGTTTTGATACGTGGGGATTTTTGTCGACTGGAACCTTTAAGACATCTGATATGTTTCCTATGCCTCTTTCTGATATATCTGTATCCATGCAAGTTAGGATGAACGACGGCGAAGGCTTTGCAGCTGCGAACAACGGGAAAAAGAAATACTTTTTGACAATGGGTGAATCAACATCAACAGGCCTCTACGCCGGCGGATGCTTCGCCGTTGCCAAGTCTAGTTCTGGTGATATCGAGGTGGAAATTTATTCTGCCGAAGGACAAAAAGCAACGTACACCACGCAGGGAAGTGGCTTCAAAATAGACGCCGACACTTTGTGGCATCAACTTGGGTTCCAATTTCGGGCTGCCACGGGAGATGTTATAGTATATGCCGATGGAAGAAAGCTTGCCACAAAGTTGACACAAGCATCGGAAAAAACATTCTTGCTACCACTGGGCTCTCCCGACTCCTGCCGCGTAACTGTCGCCTCAAAAAACCACAAAAAAGCTACACAGTCCATCGCTGCAGATATCGATGAGGTAGTATTTTTTGACAAGGCACTCTCCCCAGAAGAGTGGAAAAAAATCTCAGTAATTAACAGCGACTCAAACCTTGCTACTATTGGTTTAGCGAGAGATGCAAAAGCTTGGTGGCGAATGGGAGACTGTGTGGATGATTTTCTAGGAGCTACAGACGGTGACCCCAACAGTCCAGAGGGAAAAATTATTGACAAAATCGCAGGTGTCAATTTGGAGCCCCCAAGAAATGCTTATTACAAAAATGCCCAGATTATAGTGTCTCGACTTTTCGAAGAGAAGGACTACCCTAGATTTGTAGACATCATAAATCGAGAAACAGACATTGTAAAAGTCTGCGACACAATAGTAAAATACATAAGAAGCCTCCTCGAAACGGAATTTGATCCGGATAAGTTAAAGAGGGACATTTTGCAAAAATTCAAATTGCCAACATTCTCAAAAGATCCTCACGCACAGATAGAAATTCTTTTGAAGAAGGTGGTTGTAGACAATCTTATCCGCCTTGTTATGAAGTTTCTTCTTAAGATGCTCGAAAAGCTTTTGGATTGCGATGGCTGGAAAACAATGGTAAAGGGTATGGTAAGGGGTGGCTTTAATTTAGACGCCTCCATGATGGGCGAGGCGTTTACCAAAAACAACCCTCTTGCAAAATTTGTCACAGGCGTTGGCGATCCTGACGCTTGGGAGAAGTTCTTCGACGAGGATGTTGAAATGCTCCGCAACGGTTTTTGGGAAGCAGCAGGAAACATAGTAGAAGTTCAGGAAACAACGACTTTCAAGAGTGGACAAACAAGTACGCAGACAACAGCGACTCTTGGCTTGTCTGAGCCCACGATGGGAGATTCTCACCCTGGTGGAGCGACTGTGCATGCAGCCGGAGGAGCCATCAATTCCAGCCTCGGAGTTTCAGGTGTCGATGGACAGAATGTTATTATCAGTGCAGTTAAGGAGGCTTCAAAAAACCTTCCTCCTGACGAGCTTCTGTCGCTATTTACCACTACGGCAGGTGCAGATGTGACTCTGGATGTGACAGGCTTGTTAAACGAACATGCATCGGACACGGGCATCACTTTCACTGAGAGTGATGTTACAACTTTTTTCGGAGTCTTTGGTTCAGCCCTTGGGCTTCAAGGAGCCATTGATCAACTCAGCTATATGGCTCAAGTTGTTAATGAGAACTCAAAGAACCCCGAATTCTATTGTACGAGCCAGCAGACATTGGCTGACAGAATGGGGTTAAATCCCACACCGGCATCAATTGAAGATGATAAAGACGCAGTCAACGATTTGCTGGATGCTGGAGAGGAAATAGCAGCAGCCGCAGAAGATGATGACAGCGGCTGTTCCCCTTCTATCCCCATGTCGTCGGCAGAGAAGGAATCTCTGACAAGAACTATCAACGATGTCTATGCTTCAATTTTGGCAGCTTATGATAATGACTTGGTTTTACACAAATTGGGACTTACTTCCTTTTCTGACGAAGAGGGGCTCGTAAAGAAGGTTCTCTGGAAGGGGGAGAATGTAGATAGAAAGATATTTAAAGATGGGAAAATAGTAGACGAGACATACGAGATTGAAAAAACAGCGATAAATCCAGAGTTCGAGGCACTTCTTGCAACGGGCTTCGTGCCAAGAAAAAGAGATGGCACTGTTGATGGCACCAAGTTTGGCGGCGTTGTCAAGACAGACTGGTGGCCGTTTGGCGGCAACTTCTTAGGAGAGATAAAGCCACCAACACCCCTCGTCCCCAAGCCACCTGAAACCGAAGACGGAGAAGTTGAGCAGCCTGATATTGATTTTGGAGATTTACATAAATCTTTAGGGCCCTATACTGATTATACCGAAGAGCATGCCGTAAGTAAAACTCCAAAGATTAACCTCACTGGAAGAACATCAGATGCACTATCAAAAGATTCCCTTGGCGCAGTATTTGCCGGCAGTGGCGATGACATAGAAGCAGGCGCAAGTGGATATTTCAGTGCGCGAGATGGTTTTTCCACTCGCGGCATCGCAGGAATTCTATCTGAAACAAAGACAGCCCTTCTTCCCCCTTCCCGCAAAATAGAAAATGCGGCAGAAATAGAGAATAGCTATTCCACCATAACACACACGGTGGAGTGGGGCAGATCTTTACAAGGAATAAAATATGTTTCTTTTTCCAAAGAAGGCGCCGATCCTATGACATTCCCCGATTTGGCAATCCCATTTCAGATGAATTCTGATTTAGAGGAGGCGATACTCGCCACCGGATTTGAGCCATCTAACGACGAGTGTGAGCCCCAAGGAGTTTCACCAAGTACAGACTTTACAGCACCTCCTTCAGAGCAGTTTATACCACAAGAGTATGTTTTCGAGCAAGTTGTTAACAAAAACAACAGCAGACTTACAATATCGCCAGATGAAATAAAGAAAGAAGTTTATGACTCCCTTTATGTGGAGGTTCTTCAAGCCCTCTTTTATAAGGTAGCAGACTCGCCACTCCTTAAAACAGTACCCGGCACGGATTTGTTGGGCTTAAATTTCTTAAAAATAAACACCACCCCACGCCTCTTGGATATGGAATCCTTCGCCCAGAATGTTTCTGAGGATTATATGTCGATAATGTCGTGCCTTGACGACGTTGTGGAGCCACCCCTCTACACTGCCCTCAAAACATCCGCTCCTCGCATTCTTGCAAGGCTTTGTGTTATCGAACTCGTCTTGAGGGCAATCATCCCATTTTCCCAACTATTCTATAGTAAAAAGGATCCGATGGTGAAAAACCTTATACTTGAGAAGCTGGAAGTTGATTTGCAGCTTTTCTCAAAGGATCCCACGGATGTCAAAGCAAAAATTGTTCAACAGTTTAACGCACTCGCTGAATCTGGGGCAGTTGATGCAGATCCTATTGATACTGATTCTGATACATGGGATTCAGTCGGATACAAAACAGCAATGGAATTTTTCATCGAAGACGAATTCGATGCAATTGCGAATAGAATAAAAGAAATGGTTCACGGAAAATGTATTCCAGATACGGCAGAAAACAAAGAAACCATCAAAGAAGAGATGTATGACAACATCCTGAAGTATGCGGATTTAGATGAAAGCAAACTTAATATAGAAACATATGCAATTTTCAAGGAAACACTTTCTGAGCCAGCTAGAAAAACAAAAGACTTCTCTGTTACAGAGGATTATGAGGAAATTGAAACTCTTGGCACATCTCTTTCCTTTATGTATAATGACAAAGAAGTGGTGTTGTGCACTGTGGAACAGAGCATGGATGAGTTCCTAAAAGAAACTCAACTTAATCTGGAAGATTTAGATTGTCCAGAAGAAATTTATCCACGTCGAGGAACAACTACGAGAGACTCAGAACACTCTCATGAATATATCATTAGAGACGACGGATCTGGAGCCACGACTGAGACTATTGGCGATGTTGCCCCTCATACTCACGGTATTGCTGGGTATGCTGTAGTTCCTCTTGTCGTTGAGGAAGAAGTATCTCACAGTCACGAGCTTGTTAAAAACCTCAATAGATATGAAGTAGAAGAAGGTTTTGCTCTTGACAGTGTTCAGAAACACTTGAGGGGGAAATTGGTTGGTACAGACTCTTTTAAGGTTCTGTTTGATTTTTGTTTCAACTTGAATGATGCCTCCTCTCTTGTTATGGTATATTGCTTGATGTCTGCTGAGAATCAGATATTTGCAAAAAGTTTTAGTTCTACCAAGAAAGCCATCATTGACTTGTTCGGATGGCTTTGGGAAGCCGATTCCTCGACAGACCCGTGTGCTACTGCTGAGTCAGCGGCATCATCTGGATTACAGTTTGAAGATATGTTTCCAGACTTAGCCAACATTTCCAACAATCCAGAACTCATATTGATGCTTCTGCTTGCCCCTCTCTTAACCTACAAGGGCTGGGTGAGAACAGCAGACCCTCATGTCTTCTATACGGCAACGATTATGGACTTGCTTGAGTTCCCGATTATGCCAAAAAATCAAAAAAAGAACGTGCCAGTTCCTTGGGAAGATGGTAAGGTAGAGTGTTGGGATTTGCCGAATTTTTCACAAGCGGTTAGTCCACTCGACGCCCTTGCTGTTGGTGCGGATAACCTTTGGGGCCCAACGGGCCCCTGGGATATGGAAACCAATGCGGCATCTACATGGTTCTTCCAATGGCCACTACTGCAGGGACTTGTTGCCACCGGCGTTATGTTCGCCCCTATGATATTTGGCTTGCCTCCAAATATTCCATCTCCATTTGCTCTGATATATTATGCCCCAGTATCTTTACTGATTTGGCTTTTGAGAGACTTGCCACGACTTCTTGGAGAGATGAACGAGACAGACGAAGGCGTTGCATTACTGGAGAGCATCGGCATGTATGCTGGGCCTGCACTGAATGAAGAAACGTGCAACGTGAACGAAGGCTTGCAGGCACCTGCCCCAACCGAGGAAGAACTCGCAGAATCTGAAGCAGAATCTGAAGCTGCCGAAGAGGAGGGTGATTGTCCTCCGGTTAAGAACTTTAACGATACAGTTATCGAAGCTGGCGAGTCAGCAGACTGCTAGGAGAAATAAAAATGACAGAAAATAAAAACTTTTTAACACCGCTACTTCCTCTGTCCTCCGATGGTGGGGAATTGGAATACAAACACACTGGAGACTATTCGCGACTTATTAGACAGAATTTAAAGAATCTGGTACTAACAATTCCAGGCGAAAGAATGATGGATACCAACTTCGGAGTAGGCATCCAGAGATACCTTTTTGAAACATCCACACCATTTGCTGCTTCAGAGATAAGCTCAGAGGTGGCACTAAAATTGAAGATGTATATGCCATTTGTTAAGCTCACCAACGTGAGTGTCGAACCAGGAGAAGCACAAGGCTCCCTTGTTGTTGGGATTTTTTATTCAGTCCCAACTCTCGCCATTGAGGAATATTTGGATATATCTTTCACTGACGATGGTAAAATCATAAGTTAGCGTAAACTTATGCCTCAAACTATTTAGGAAAGTAGGAGAAAATAAATGAGCGAAAAGAAAACCTTCTCTATAGATTACACCAGTAGGGATTTTGCTAGTATTAAGCAAGAACTCGTAGACCACGCCAAAAGGTATTACCCCACTACATTTCAAGATTTTAACGAGGCTGGCTTTGGCTCACTTATGCTTGACACTGTGTCTTACATCGGTGATATTCTTTCTTTTTATGTGGATTATCAAGCAAACGAGTCGTTTGTAGACACGGCTTCTGAGTTTCAGAATCTTGTTAGCCTGGGAAACCAGACGGGCTTCAAACTGCAGCAAAATGCATCTTCCCACGGCATAGCTACTCTTTTTGTTCTTATACCCGCGAACTCTTCCGCTACTGGACCCGATCCAAGGTACATCCCTATTCTTAAAAATGGCACCGCGCTCACTTCTCATTCGGGCGCCCGATTCACTCTTGATGAGGATGTCAACTTTATTGATGGCGACACCGTGGTTGCCAGAGTAGATGCCACCACCGGAGCACCAACCTATTTCGCCATAAAAAATTATGGGGCAGTCTCATCGGGAGAGCTCACAAATACGACAATAGAAGTGGGAAAATACCAGAAGTACCGAACAATTAAAGTAAATGACGCTAATATCACGGAAATCGTTTCAATGATAGATTCAGATGGCCACCAATATTATGAGGTGGATTATTTAAGCCAAAACATTGTTATGAAGTCTTCACCAAATAGGGATCCTGACACAATGGCTTCAGTGCGCGAGGTACTCAAACCTCTTGTTGTTCCGCGAAGATTCACAACCAAGGTTTCCGATACTGGCATAACCATCCAGTTTGGCACAGGCGCAGAAGAGGGCACCAACGACAGACCACTCGATCCTTCTTCCGTTGCAATGAAGATGTACGGAAAGAAATACATATCAGATGTAGAAATGGATCCATCAAAGTTCCTCCAATCAGATTCGCTTGGAGTGTCACCCTCGAATACACAACTTACAGTTACTTACAGAAGGAATACAAAAACAGATACAAACATCAGCGCCAACACCTTGACGACGGTTAGTATCCCAAGTTTAGAGTTTGCAGATGTAACCAACTTAGACTTGGCAAAGGTTAAAGAAATTCGCTCAAGTCTTGAGGCTACCAATGCCGAACCGATCGTTGGCTCAATAAGAAACAATGATATCGAGGACTTAAGAAAAAGAGTAATGAATGTGTTTTCAAACCAACGTCGTGCTGTGACACTTGACGATTATGAAACAATATCATATTCGATGCCGTATAAGTTTGGAGCACTCAAAAGAGTAAAAGCAATTCAGAACCCAAACCCGCGTCGTGGCAACTTGAGCATTGCAGTCATTGCAGAAAGTGCTGACACCACACTCACCCCTGCCAACAGTGTTTTAAAAGACAATTTAAAAACATGGTTAGATAAAAGCAGGATGGTAAGCGATGTTGTTGAGATTGTGGACGCCAAAGTAATAAACTTTGGCATTGATTTCACCGTCGTGGGCGATTTGAGCAAAGATAGTTCGATTATATTGCAGAACTGCATTACTGAGCTTACTTTGTGGCTCCACACAAAACCAGATATTGGTGAGAATTTTTATATAACAGATGTTTACAAGACACTTAAAGATGTTATTGGTGTCATCGACGTCGTGGATGTTAACGTAAAGGTTAAGAATGGTGGCAGCTATAGCCCAACAACATTTGATATTCCAACCAACCTCTCTGCAGATGGAAGGGCTGTTCTTATGCCAAGAAACGCTATTTATGAAATCAAATATCCAAACATCGACATCAAGGGGACGGTTAGATAATGGCAATTAAAAGATATACAGCAGAAGAAGACAATACCATTACTAATGCATTTAAATCAAATTTGCAAACTCGTGGTACAGACGCCAACATGGGTGAGTCTGATATTATAGAAACATTTACGATTTACGGGCAAACATCCCTTAACGGTACGGCATCATCGGAACAGTCAAAAATCCTAATCAATTTTCCTATTTCTGATATCTCTGACGACAGAACTGCCGGAACCATCCCCGTGTCGGGAAATGTCGATTTCTATCTTCGAGTGCACAACGCACCTCATGGACAAACTTTACCAAAGGATTACTCTCTCAGCATCCTTCCGGTTTCACGATCGTGGGACGAGGGCTATGGCTTGGACATGGAGTCTTATTCGGATGTTGGAGTCTCAAACTGGATATCCGCTTCCGTTTCTTCGTCTGCAGGTGATGGAGCTTGGGTTGCCGAAGGCGGCGATTATCTTAGCGAACCTGCTTACAATCAATATATTGCCACCGGCACAGAAGACATCGAAGTTGATATTACCGAACTCGTTGAAGGATGGCTATCAGGAGCGACTGGCTCTCATGGAGTGGGAATTGCAATTTCTTCAAGCTACGCTGACATGGAGCGTTCCTTCTATATAAAGAAGTTCTTCGCTCGCGGCTCAGAACACTTTTATTTGCGCCCGAAGATTGAAGCTCGCTGGGACTCTGTAAAGAAAGATAGAAGAAATTCTTTTTACGCTTCAAGCTCATTGGTACCTGCCAGCGACAACATGAACACACTCTATATCTATAATTATGTAAGAGGACACTTACAGAACATTCCTGCAATTGGCACCGGCGAGCTCTCCATGAGTTTATATGACGGAGCCAACGACGTACCAGCAGGAGCTGCATTGACAGCAACGGGCTCTGACGATGCCACTGGCACCTCAGTTGTCGCTGGCTGGGTTTCGCAAGGAATTTATTCAGCATCTGTTGCCATTAACACCACCTCATCCTATCTTTATGATGTCTGGCACGACGATACCACTCAGTATGTTACAGGAAGTCAGATTTCTGTACGAAGCTTTGTTACGGACACTTCTGTAGATACAGGAGAATATGTTTCTAACATCACGAATTTAAAGGAAAAGTATTCAACAAGTGAAACACCTCGCTTGAGAATGTTCATCAGAGATAAAGATTGGAGCCCAACAATATATACTGTTGCGACAACAAATATTGAAACCAAGGTTATTGAAGATGCCTATTTTAAGGTTTTTAGAGTTGCTGATGATTTTGAAGTAATCCCCTATGGAACAGGCAGTGCAAACAATGCCTATACCCAGATGTCCTACGACAAAGACGGGAATTATTTTGACGTCGATATGTCCCTGTTTGAAACAGGATATTCTTATGGAATTAAAGTATCTTACAAGAGAGACAGCATATTCAACCAGCAACCAGAGTTATTTAAGTTTAGGGTTGAATAATGATTAAAAAGAGAGCACCACTGGCGGTTACTCGCGAGGATTTAAAGGGAGAGAACCTAGAGTCCTACAAGGTAATCGAGGCAGAAGAGAAGTTAGAAAACAAAATCAAGCCAAGGCTTGATTATTCTGATCCTGCCAACTTTGTCACATATGGCTCTGCAGAAGAATATTATACTGCAGGCATTGACAATATTACCAACATCTATCCTTACGACGGCTCCAAATACGAGAGAACAGAGTGGCATGTCTCAGGCTCCGGTTTAGACAATTATCTTTTTGATAATCGTTATCCTCGAAGAAACGGGCACATTACGCTGTCTCACGACGGATGGAGCACCCCAGCTGACTCTCTTGATGAATTCTTTTTACCTACTGATAAAGAATATATTACCATTAAAGGTGGACCAAACACCGATAATACCGCGCAGAATCTTGCCTCTCTTTTTCCTTCGGACAGCGGCAAGGCAAACATTATTGATTCCTCCGAAAATCAAGAAGCCAACTTAACACTTGGCGGCGGAAACACTGTTGAATTTTGGATGAAGAAGGATTCCTTCCCGCATCCCCACGAGGTTGTTTTAGACGTTGTTGCCACCGGCTCTGCTTTGAGTGACAGGTTTTGCATATACCTAACATCCTCTGGTGAGGTTGGTGTTAAATATAAAGTTGGGGCATCTGATTTTGAAAACACTTATACCGCAACAACATTGACGGACGATACGTGGCACCACTACGCTATATCGATAACCGCCACCGGAACTGGTAGCCTTTATGTGGACGGCAAGAAAAGCGGTGATTCAAAGACTGGCGGAGACGCAACCGTAAAAGCAGAGACACCTCTTATCGCATCTATAGGCTCTTATATGAGTGCGTCTGCTTTTGACGACACGGCTTTCCCAACAGACACCCCCGGATGGTGCAAACTTTCTGCATCCCTTGACGAATTCCGCTTCTGGAAAACAGCTCGAACAGCAGAAGAAATCGGACTCAACTGGAACACACAAGTTTATGGTGGCACAAATACGGACACAGCAAACACAGATTTAGGTGTCTATTACAAATTCAACGAAGGAATCATGGGCACATCTAAAGATGCAACAGTTTTAGATTATTCAGGAAGAATATCTAACGGCGCATGGACAGGATATGCATCTGGAGCTCGAAGTCTGACATCGGCAATGGTTGAAAGCGGCGCCTCTGCAGAAGAATTTAAAGATCCTATTGTTTACGCCACAAATCCCGATGTTATGACTTTGCGGGAAAATCTCCGTCTTGAGGGCATATATTACGATCAGCAGAATAATGCGTCTCTATATAATTCAATACCGTCCTACATCCGCGAAGAAGACGGAGCACAACAAAACTTATTAAAACTAACGCAGATAATGTCATCGTATCTTGACAGTCTGCAGGCAAGCATTGGTGAATTAAATTCAATGAAAGATGTTTCGTACCCTAGCGGCTCCGAAAGTGCTTTCCCGTTCGCTCAAAGAAACTTGCAGAATCTTGGATTTTCTGCTGAAGACTTCTTTATCGATGCGACTGTGCTGGAAAAGTTCATGCACAAAAACAATACTGGCGAATTAGAATACAAACTAAGTGAGATAAAAAACCTCATCTATCAAAACATTTATAATAATTTAGCATTTATTGCAGAATCAAAGGGGACTGAAAAGTCATTTCGAAATTTGGCAAGATGCTTCGGTGTTGATGACAGGCTTCTCAAGCTGAACATATACAGCAACAATGAGGAATACAAACTAGAAGATAAATACAATGACGTCGTTATAAAGACAAATACGATTGATTTTGATGATCCGTCAAGATTCGAGGCTACAATGTTTCAGACAAGCAGCGGCGAAACTCCATCTTCTTCTTTTCTTACAGGCTCCAGCTTTTTAAATCCTTCGAGGGATTTAAATGGAATTACACTTGAGGCAGATATTATTTTCCCCCAGAAGGCTCCAAAAACATCACCGTTTTATTTTGATACTCCTTTTACTAAGTCTTCATTATTCGGACTTCGCTATACCGCAGGAGAAGATAATTTTGATTGGTATCCTAGCGATCCAGATATTTCCGTATACGCCGTCAGAGAAGACAGGAATAGCAAAAATGCTTATTTTGAGCTATCCTCCTCTTACCTAGATGTTGTGCTTACGTCCAGCATCTTTGAAGACGTTTATAGCGATGAGCGTTGGAACCTTGCAGTGAAAGTAAGGAACGATTCCCACCACACAACCGCCCTTGGAACATACACTATAGAACTGCAAGGAGTCAATTCCGACGGCGACAGGATTGACAATTCTTTTCTATTGAGTCACGAGTTTACAAGCGGTTTGGAAATTTGGGCAACCATCTCATCAGCTCGACGTGTTTACGCCGGCGCACTAAGGACAGACACGACTGGCTCTGTTGTTGAGAAAGCAGATACAAGAATGTCTGCAGTTAGGTATTGGGGAAAATATCTTACCGATGATACCATCATCAACCATGCAAAGGATGCAACAAGTTATGGAGTAAAGGACGCAAATCGTCCCCTTTTTGGCTCCGACAATGGAATGCCAGCAATAGATACTCTGCAGCTTTATTGGGGTTTCGATAGTGTAACAACCTCCTCTGCAACTGGAGAGTTCGATATCCTCGACTTATCTTCTGGTTCTGCTTCTAAGGCAGCGTTATACGGCGATTTTGGCGACTTCCATCCTGGTACGGGGTATGACTTCCCTGCCGACACAACGGTGGTAAACAAGGAGTATGTCAACACCTTAGTTAGAGTTAATCCGGAAAACTCGAATGGTGCAGATATGGTGAAGGTTTTAACTCAAGCAGAGGAAATAAAGCAGGAATTTTCCAATCCAACGAATTTGGTTTTCTCCATTGAGAAAAGCTTATATCAAGAGATTTCGGATGAGATGTTAAAGTTCTTTTCAACCTCAGCTGATCTCGCTTCGTTGTGCATGAAGCCAACGGACAAGTACAATACATCAAATCATGAGCTGGTACAAATAAGAAATGTCTTTTTCGACAGAATGGAAAACTCACCGGATGTTAGTAAATTTTATGAATACTTTAAGTGGATTGACGACGCTGTTGTGACGATGCTCAGGCAGCAATTGCCAGCAGCCGCACCGATTATGGATGGCTCTGTAAATATAATTGAGAGCCACATACTAGAGAGAAACAAGGTATTATATAAGACGCCTACATATGCGGCATCAAAGTCGCCAATATATGAGGGCTCGATTAGCAACCCAAGCACAGAGAGGACGGACTAATGACAGAACCAGCATCAGAAGAAGTAAAATTATTAAGAGCAATTGTGAAAGGTAACGAGACGCGATTTGTAACCTATTCGGCATCCGAAGAAGATTCATTTTTGTATAAAAAGAATACAGGGAACATCACAACTGTTTCCGCAACAGTCAACTCAGGAAGTTTGCAAATCTTCGATGTTGGCAACGGTAAAGTGAAGCTGCTATTTAAAGTAGAAGACTCATAAGCCCCCCTGAAAAGAAAAGACAACCAAATTTGCAACATTCAAATAATTACTACTGCAGAATATATGCTTATAAAAGCTTAGAAGTGATGTTATAATAGGGTACTCATGAGCAACGACGGAAACAAAT
>Ga0209756_1001841_pt1 | contig 18979 bp, 39 predicted proteins | sample ETNvirenome_6_85_FD_184071 | JGI IMG/M metagenome (GOLD analysis project Ga0209756, IMG submission 184071) | Marine viral communities from the Pacific Ocean - ETNP_6_85 (SPAdes) (version 3) | ecosystem: Environmental > Aquatic > Marine > Oceanic | place: Pacific Ocean | collected 2013-06-19
AAAGTCAACACCTTTTTTTCTCTTTTTTTATTTTTTTTATTTTTGCCGAAAGCTGCTTTTTCTCTTTTTTTATTTTTTTTATTTTTGCCGAAAGCTGCTTTTTCTCTTTTTTTATTTTTTTTATTTGCCCCTGATCAATTATTCTTCCCCTAAAAAAAAATGATATATTTCTTTATTTTTCTTGTTTTTTCTCTTGACTAATTAACTATCAGCCGATATTATAATTAGAGTTAATATTAATCTTTAATGAAAGGGTTTTAAAATGATGATTTTGAATTACAAGTCGAAAAAAGCATTAAAGGAGCAAATTGGTCAACCTTTGGATTATACCGAAACAAGTCTTTTCGGGGCTGAATTTAAGCCCGATGGTGTTTTCTGTGGGTGTAATCGTCCGTACAGCCCAGAATACCCAAAATATGATATTCGCAAGGGTCGTGAGTTTTTCGCAAGTGTTACGATGTCGGGGGGGTTAATTTCTAAGGTTAAGTAGTATTTACTGGGGTAACTATTTTTTACTTTTTTTTAAGGGGTTTAAAATGAGAATGTCAAGGGGAAATATAAAACTCGGGGACGATACTTTAGTTCTCAATATTACAAGCGCAAAAGATTGCCCGTCTGAGCGTTTAGGTTTGTGCAATATCTGCGCAATCTGTTACGCAAAAAAAGCCGAGAGACAATATCCAACAGTTTTACCGTTTCGCCGGATGCAAGCTGTAGAGTTCGATGCGGAGTCCGCAGAGGTTATCGCTAACGGCGTGCGTGCGGAGGTTGTTCGGAGTCGGTCGGCAAGGTGCAAAAAAACGCCTATAAAATTTTTAAGGTTTTCTGAGTCGGGCGATTTTAAAAATCAATGGGACGTTAATAAGCTGTCAAGGGTTGCGGAGTTGTTGCGGGGCGTTGTGGTTGTATATGGTTATACAGCTAGGCGAGATTTAAGGTTTACGGGGTTGTCTAAAAATATGGTTGTCAATGGTTCGGGTTTTATGGTCGATAATATGTTTAGTCCTGTCAAAAAACATACAAAAACCAATTACAATTGTGCGGGCGATTGCAGGGGTTGCGGATTGTGTAAAACCAATTCGCATAAAACTATTGAAGTTTTATTACACTAAACACTAAATTAGGTTTTCAATAGAGGATAAAAAAAATGAATTTACACGAATACAATACAATGTGCGAAATTGTTAACGAAATCGATTTTGTTAATGATGCAAGTGATGTAGGCACTGTGGTTACATTTGATAGCGCCATCGAGGGCTTTGTTTACGATTGTCAAATGTTAGGGGCTAACCAAACCGCTAAATATGTTTACCATAATCCTTGTGTAGACAAAAAAATGGTTATGATGCTCTTGGCATCAGATTTTTCTGGTTGTTAGGATTTGCAATATTAGGTTTTCAATAAATTTTTGACATCGCCCATGTTGATGGTCGTGGGCGATGTCGAATATTGCGAGCGTTTCGCAGTAGGTTGAACAGTTACAGTGGACAGATACAGAAATTTTTTATTGAAAGGGGTTTATTATGGTTTTAACGATACAAAATATCAAAGATGCGATTACTGAGGGGAAGAGGGTTGAGTTACACAATGGGAATTATGAAGTTATTCGGGGGGCGTGTTCACCTCCAGATGAGTACTATTTAATAAGGTGCAAAAGTAATAACCATTGCGTGGGGTTGCATGGGATGGTTGGAACAAAGTATGAAGCGAGGACAAATTATCCCATCGAAGATTTTTACATCGTGGAATAACAATAAAATATTAATCTTTTATGAAAGGGTACACAATGAAATTTAATAGCTTGAACACAAAAAACCTTGGCATAGTCCGTAAGGCTATCGATGGGGCATTGGTCGCAGTAGGCGAAGAACTGAACATGAGCATCAAGACAGGACATTGTAGTTACTCCGAAAAAAATTGTGATTTTAAGCTAAAGGTCGCCTTGATTGGCGAGGATGGACAGGTTCATTCTCAGGTAGCAGAGGATTTTCTGGAGCACGCCAACATGTACGGATTGAAACCCGAAGATTTAAATCGAGTATTCAAGTGCAACGGCATGAGTTACACAATCATTGGTCTTAAAAGCCGAAATACAAAATATCCAATCTTAGTTCAAGTGTTGGACACCAATAAGACTCTTAAAATGACCGCAAGGGGTGTCAGAATGGCACTAAACAGAAAGGAAGATTCTCTAAGTCTGTAAACCGAAACGCTCCTTTCGGGGAGTGTCTACAGGTCGTTCCTGTACTGATGAGGTTATTGTTTTATGAAAGTGAGGTGAAAAATGGATAAGCAAGAATTTTTGAATCAAGTGTATGATTTGGCGCAGGAGGAAAACGCCAAATTAGACGCAAGCATTCCTTTGTTGGACAGGTGGGAAGATGTGTACGATATGGTTGTCGAACGCATCTGTAACGTATCCGCATCGCAAAGAACAGAACGGGAAGTGAAGTTGGGTGCAAAGTTGGATGAGTTGATTATCGCTACTGACATTGCAAGTGGATTTGATGGAACAATGCCAGATGATATAATTGGCGATACGATTGAGGATGCTATCGAGGAGATTTAATGAACATCTTAGAACTATATTTTGGCTATATAACCTTGTGCTTGCGCCATCGTTGGTTTAGGTGGGGTTGTGTTTTATGGTTACTTTTTTATTGACAGGGCAGAATTATGGGCGCGTGCATGGATTGTAGAATTTATAAGATGGACGATGTAAAAAAGGCAAAGGAACAATTTGTAGCCGACCAAGAGTCCGACCGATACGAGAACGGACATTCCTATAGTGGAACAATCGGGATGTGCGCAGGTGTAGGTGGAACAGTTGGTGAGGTCGAAGCTCGCAGGGATGCTTACGATTGGATTGACGAGAACGCTGAGAAGTGGGAGTGCGCCAGAGTTGTCAAATTCAAGGAAAAGGGCAAAAGCTATATTATGATTGGAGGAATTTGTTCAAGCTAAAACAGGGCAGTTATGTATGGCTCGCATCGAGTTCGTCCATTGTGCGTAATTCTGATGCTTGCCTAAATTGACAAAAGGTGAAAAAATGAAGAAAGGTGGTAAGAATGACAATTTTACAAGCAAATTTGGTTAAGGGTTCTGCGGATAGGATGGAGGTAATCATCCCTGCCAACCATGCGCAGACGAAAAAGATTGAACATTGGTTGACATATCTATCGGTTGGATATGTCGAATGGTTACTGAGAAAGGGTTCTGACCCGCATTGTAGCAACTGTAGTGATATAGCTTGTGAGAATCACGGCATGGGTGATGATGCGTGTAAAGGTTTTAAGTATGGCGAAGAGTGGTAGCGGATGCGGTGAGGGTGGATGGGTTCGATTCCCATCCTCCGCTTTGTGTTTAACTGAAACTATATTTTTATTGAAAGGGTAAGAAAATGGAAACTAAAATTGAGAGCAAGCTGGCCTACTGCCCAAAATGTGGGTCAAATGATTTAGAGTACAGCGAAGAATACAGGATTAATGGAGCAAATGAGCCGAAAGATGAGTCAATACATTACCCTTATACTTGCCAAGAATGTGGCTTTAACGGCGAAGAAGTTTATGCTGTAATATTCTGTGGCCACACAAACAGCGAAAATCGTGAAGAATGGTATCCACTTTAACTTTTATTTAAGGAATGGGAAAAATGAATAGCAAAATCATTTTACATCTGTGTGCGGATATGGGAACGGATTCTCAGCCGTACGCAGATGCGGGTTACGATGTACGACTCATCGGTAAGGATATCGGGGTTGAGAATTACCATCCGCCCCCGAATGTTTATGGCATTATAGCCAATCCTGTATGCACGATGTTATCCTGGTGCAGGACGAACGCCAAAGTTCCCAGAGATTTGGAGCAAGGAATGTTTTTGGTTAGGCATTGCCTGCGTATAATCTGGGAATGCCAATATCGGCTGCCGAATCCAAATAGCAAATTGACTACCTTGAAATTTTGGGCTATCGAAAATCCCGCCAAAGGATTTTTGTATCAGTTCTTAGGAAGACCAGTTGCGACCTACCAACCATACGAGTATGGCGATGACTACAGAAAACAAACAGCCCTTTGGGGAAACTTTAATATCCCCCCGAAACTCCCCCCCTTATTGCAGAAGTGTAGCAAGCCGAAGTTCGACAAACTCCTGACCAAGGAGATTCATTACGAGGGTAACGAACATCTGACCCGAAAAGAACGCAGATCGATTTGTTCGCCTGCGTTTGCACAAGCGTTTTTTAAATCAAACCGATAATATTTTTGAAGCTTAGAAAAACTCTTGCCCCCAGAATAGTTTGAACAGATACGAAACAGGCGGCGACATCGGCATTACAAGCCAATCTTTTTTGTTGATTCTTGATGAAACTCCACTCAAGAAATAGTTTTTTTATCTTGTTTGAATGGACATTCGCCACCGCCTAAAATTAAGTTTTTGTTACCATCGCCTCGGTCGCTACCTCCTTTGTAATCCCTAATGCTTTGTATAGATTGAACCTATGCAGTTCGTTACAATGCCTATTGAAGTGTATTTCGCATATATTATGGCCGAGCCAGGTTATGTAGTCGCCGTTCTTTTTGCACTTTGGTACTGCGCATCGGTTCATTTCGGGCATTCTCCTATTCTTTTTTAACTCCATATATGTACTTGCGTGCAACTGATTAAATAGCCGGTGTTGGTGCATTATTTTATCCTTATCGCCGGTCCGACAGGAATTGAAAGAACTTTGTCAATTTCGCAAGGAAACCAAACCCAGGGCGGCAGCCGATTTGACGCTGCGTTTTCAGAAAGTAGGCCGTGATATTTTAATCGCTCGGCCACCAGTTCGGTGCAATGTGGGTTCTTGGTTTTTAAGGGATTGTAATTAGTCGCGACTTTGCGAATGATCCTGTCTAAGCGTAACCCGCACAAGAATAGTTCAAGCCCGCCCATAATCCCATTTTCGTAAAGGTCGTCTTTATGCAACTCCCAAAACTCTTTGTCTTTCCTAAGAAATTTTTTGGTTCGCTTAAAGTCCAACTGCCTCGCCCACACTCTGCCCCCGTAATTGTCAAGCCATAACCCAAAGTCGTTTCTCTGTACGCCTTTTTTGCCAGCAAATTTATTTAACGTCGTGGATTCTTGCAACTGTAAGGGCGCGTTTAAAGCAACTTTGTCTATTCCCCCGACATGGCTTAGTTTGGCTGCGTCTTTAGGCGCACCTGTCAGCCGTTGGAACCTCTGGATGTGCTTTGACAGCCCCGCCTTGCCCGAACATAAAATTAAGTCCATACTCTTTAAATTTAGCTTTTGCCATTTCTGTACTTTCAACTTCTTAGTCTCCACTTGTGGTTATAAACCGAAATTCTTTTGTCACAGGGTCAAATACAAAAGTGCCGTTCTTGGCTACGCCGCCGTAATCCGTCAGCCAAAGCGTTACATTGTTGGCATCAAGGTGAAACTCACTCAAGTCGATGTCTTTAAGAAAACTAACCGCCTTAACTTTTACATCCGGCGTTTCGATTCTTACCACCGCACAGCCCGCCAATAACACTAAAATTAAAATTGCATACCATTTCATTTCCATATCTCCTTTAGTTTATGGACTTTATTTTTTACTCTGCGAATATCATCTTGAAGTCTCTGTTTTTCTTCAACATCATCAACTTCCTCAATTTCCCTTTCTGTCAACTCTACCGCCTTTAACAGGGTTTGTTTAAGTTGCTCTGTTGTTTTATAGTAACCAACCATTTGTGTCTCCTTTCCTTTTTTTTATGTCCCAGCGTGCGGGCAGGTCAACATCCCTATTTTATCTTCCTTGCCTTAATAATTCACTATAAGTTTTGTAGCCGTGAGCGTGCATAGCCTTTTCCAGTTTCATCTTGTATAACTTCTCCCGAAAAATCCAATCTATCGCACAATCGGGAACAGCCCTTTTGAGTTTATATTTCCACTTTTCTACGAACTCCGCACCGTATTTTTTAACCATCTTTTTCTCAAACTTTTTGGGTTTACCGTGATATACCTGATTGCACTCTCGGCATTGAGCAAATACAAATTTTTCCGTCAGCAAAACAAGATTGCTTCTCCCTGGAAAACAATGTCCCGCATCGAGATATTCTATATGCCTGCGTCTATCACAAGTGATACACACGCCCACAAACGGCACGCCCATAGTTTCCAGGCACCGCTTAACCCTAATGTATTTACTAAAAGCATTCCACGCCTTTGCTTTGTCCGGGTTGTTTAACTTCTTAGCCATTCACTTCTTCCCGTTTCTAATTGCTAAAATAGAAGAACTCTGAAATCCACACTAAATTGACATCGCCACAAGCACCCTGCCTGTTTTTCGCTACAATGCATACAGCTTTGCCATCATCCTCGCTTTTGTTATCGCTCTGTTTTCTGTAATAATCATCTCGGTGTAAAAGCAAAACCACACTCGCATCCTGCTCGATTGCCCCCGATTCCCGCAGGTCCGAAAGTTTTGGACGATGGTTTGTCCTTTGTTCACACGCCCTGCTTAGTTGCGATAAAATTACAATCGGTATATTTGCACGTATTGCCAATGCTTTTAGCTGTCTTGTGATTGCGGTTATTTCCTGCTGTCTTGACTCTATCTTTTTGCCCAAGTGCATCAACTGTAAATAATCCACAAAAGCACAGTCGATGTTATACCGCTTTTTCATACGCAGAATTTTCGTTGTCAAAGTCGCAGGTGTTAAGGTCGCCGTGCTATCTACCCATAGATTTTTCTTTTTCAGCCTGTCAGCCGAAAGCCCTATCTCGGCCAAGTCGTCGCTTGACAGTCTGCCGGTTCGCATACGATATAATGGAACTTTCGACTCTGTGCTCATCAGTCTTTGAGCCAGCGAAAGTCCTGTCATTTCCATCGAGAAGAACGCTATATTTTTTCTATCGGCCATGTATGATGCCATATTCATAGCGATAGATGTTTTCCCCAACCCTGGTCGGGCTGCAATAATTACTATATCGCCCTCGAACAATCCGCCCGTCAAATCATCGAGTTCGTAAAATCCTGTCTTTATACCATCTTCTAGAAATTTGCCATCGGATTTATCTAACTGTTTAGAAAAAGCATCAACGGCTATGTCTTTAATGTGAACAGCCTCACCGTTTTTGTCTTGGTCAACCTCTAAAGCTAACTGCTCAATCGCTTCCCGCTTATCCTCAAAATCAATCGTTGAATCATTTATAACCTTAATAGCCCCCTCTGTGCTGCTTATTAAATCTCTTTCGAGTTGACGCTGCTTAACTATCTTTGCATAGTGAATCGCATTAGCGGAACTTGGCACAGCTTCGGCTAGACGACTCAAAATCGTTACACTATCGCCCTTAATCTTGCCTTGTTTATTTAATCGCTCCCTGATAATTACACCGTCAACCAAAGCACCGTCGATATTATCCGTGTGAATATCAATAATAGCTTTAAATACTACTCGATGGTTACAGTCAAAAAATGAATCCACCGTTAAAATTTCCGCTACATCGTTTACGCAGTTAGGGTCAATTATCATCGAACCTAAAACCGCCGCCTCTGATGGTATTGATGTCGGTAGCTTCATAGTTTAACCCCTTGCTCTTTTAAATATCTCTCTTTGGCTGTGAGGCCGTCTTTGCCTCGCTCAACTGGTTGCAGAGGAGGCTCGAAAACCATTGCCATTTCAAGTTTGTCGAATTGCTCTCTTAGTTTTTCTGTCGAAAGTATGATATTTTGCCAACCTTTCCATTTACCGCTACCAATGGCGGTTTGACACCACCGGATAACCTTTTCGATATTCTCAACTTTTCGATTATCAAGCCTTATCATTCTGTCAATATGAACCGCCCAATTTTGTATGTTAGGTTTTTTGTAGTCTGGTTTTCTTTCAGAGATTAAAGAAAATAATAATTCAGACAGCCGAATCTCGTTAGAGTTCGGACTATATCTTTCTTTTGTGTTAGATTGTATTAAGTTAGATTTACTTATATTAACTTTACTTATATTATGGGTGTCGTTGGTTGTCGTTGGTATGTCAGTGGGATACCTAACCGCTTTTTCAGGCTGATATTGAGGGTATCCTGCTTGTTTTGTCCTGTCCGCCCTAAATGTCTGAAAATCATTAAATCCCACATAATATTGATAAATCTCACCATTCTCTGAATAAAGTTTTACCAGGTCGCACGCAACAAGTTCTTCTAACGCCTCTCTAATAACCCCTGTTGTAATTTTTTTATTCTTCGGGAACACCTCGGTTTTTATATCTTCCGGGTCGCCGGTGTAACAGCCGTAATCGTCCAACCAGGGTATCGTCCAAGTCCAAACAATCTGTGCTTTCAACGATAATTTGTTGACTTTCTTAGATTGTGATATTCTTCTAGACAACATTCTTCTCAAAGCCATTTATTTAATCCTTATTAGCTTGCTTTTTTTTTATGTTCGCACTTAAAGCATTGCTTTGCCATTATATCACCCACAGAAAAGACTCTACGGCTGCTTAAAGATGCGCGCTTAGGGCGTGAACCTACCGTAGAGTCCATATTATTTGAGTTTGTTTGTCGTACATCTTTAAGCATACTTGGCATTATACCTCTTTTCGTGTTAAATGTCAAGAATTAAATTTTTTCATTAACTCCACAAATGCTATTGCTGCACATTGTGGGACAACTCCGTTGCCCAAGAGCCGAAGTTCGTCCACCCTTAAACTACCTTTTTTTTCATTCTTGCCCAAGTGCCATTTGCAATATGTAATTGTGCGTGGCATTTCTGGCATAGAACTTCCACATCGTCTGAGTTGGCAATATCTGGGTGGTGGCGTTGCAGGGTTGTTGTCGCAGGGCATCGGTTGCACTTTATCATTAGTATTACTCTTGCCCTTTTCCGGCGAGTTTCCTTGCTTGGTGATTTGATTATTTTGTTCAATTTGTAGCAATTCCAATCGCAATGTATCCGCCGAAGAAACACCTTGTAATTTTCTAATTGTCCTCCGTATCTCTTCCGAATCAGGGTCTTGCCACAATAAACACATTCCTTTTCCACAGGGGGTAATTTTATTGTCTGCATCAATTTCTCCTTTCATATATATATTCGTCCAACCCCGATTCCACCGTATCCTGTGCAGAAAGAGATACATCTAAATTCTTCGGTATTATCCACATTTTTATCCTCTCAAAATATTACAAATGCTTTTGCCGATGCTTAATGTAAAGGGTTAAATAAAAAATATCAGAACGGATTAGAGTTCGGGTCATCATCCGGCGATTGGTCAACATCTTCTTTTGGCTTAAAAGACAGGCTCATAAACTTTCCTTTTTTGCCATCTTTAATCCAGGCTGATAGCCAATAGTCCACATCTTCTATTTCAGCAGAACCAGTGTAATCGGGGTGATTTGGTTTTTCTTTTCGGTCATTCTTGAACAATGCTCCTGAATTTGGGTACTCACTCATTCTTGTTCTCCTTTAATAATGGTTTTTGTTTTTTCGAGCCTGTAAATTATTCCGCTTTCTTGTACCTGCTTTGTAATAGTATCAGCCAACTCCGCTTTTTTTGTTTTTGCTAATGTGCTTTGTTGTGATACCGTAAGCCTGTAAAGAAAATCTAACGCACTAATCCTATCATCTTCGCCCTCTTTTAACGTCGCCAGTTGTATGTCATACTCAATCAAACCCTTTAAAACCAACTTGCTATAAAAGGTTACAAAGTCATCAATCCTACACCCTCGTTCAATGCTTTCCTCGACGTAGCGGTCATAAAATCTGATAGTTAGATTCTTTGTCAAAGGGTCTAAACAGAAAAGTCTTTTGTTTTTCATTTTTCATTCTCCTTTACTGTAACGGGCATTTCTTTAATTTTTTAATTGGTTCATCGTAAATATCACACACTTGCACCCTCTTTTCGCTACCCTTATTTAGTCGGCGGAGTTGTACCGCCGAGCATTTTTTGGGTTCATCTTTTGAGTGTTTGCAATACATTATTCGCCTCCTTTAGTTCTTTTTATATTCTTCCCAATTAACGCTTTTAAAAATTGCTTTATGATTTACCCACCTTGCGAAATTTCTCTGGTATTCATCTTTTTTATTGTACGGCATCGCAAAAGGGCTAACCCCTAAATCCCTCAATGTTTCGACCCTGTATAAATCTTGTTCTGGCGTTGACCTGTAGCCGATAAGCACATAGCAAGCCAATTTATATGGTTTAATATACCGGATGATTAGTTCTAATTGAGGGACTAAATCATCTTTGGGGTTGTCCCACGCTATATAAATTTGCTTATGTAATTTTATATCTTCCAACGCCCTACACTGTTCCTTGGTGATTATTCTCGCGTCAACCCCACCATTGAAAGACACAGGTAAACCCCAAACAGTCAAATCAACTATTGCTGATTGCCATTTTGGGCTTGCGAAGAAATTGTTGTCTTGGACTATGACATATTTGCCTTTCGGGTTGAGTTTTTTGGGTTTGACGGGTTTTATGCTCCCCTCTTTTTCCCACACGACACAATACGGACACTTGCGAATACAACCCCTTGAAAACCAGACAATAGAAAAATCGCAATCGGGGTATAAGGAATAATCATATTCGCATTTTTCTATTTCTTGTGATAATCGGCTATTGACATCAAACCCCGTTCCCCCACAAATAGCCCGTTTCGGCACTTCTGATTTATTTGTGTAGTCAAATATACTGCTACAATAAACGTGGTCAAATTCTCCATCAGCCAAAGGGATCCACCACTCAACGGTATCCCCACGTTGCTTGTGATACTCGCTTATCTGCAGATAAGCTGTATTTATAATTTTAGGTTCTATGTCAATTAGCCCGATGTTCATTATTCTCCTATAATTTCGTTAATTAGTTCCTGCCCTGCTATTGCTTTAACGAGTTCGTCAGAGTAATTTCCCTCGTTCTCACCGCAATCAAATCTAAACTTAATACCGCCTACCATCCAATCGTAAGACGGCTTAATAAGTTTAATTGCTTCTTCTAATTGTTCTTTGGTTGCCATTTTTATTCCTTTATTGCTAAACAGTACTTTGCCGCGCGTTACCCTTGCTTTGCTTTGCCTTACAACGCCTTTGCCGAACTTTGCGCTACCTTTGCAAGCTCCTTGTTGCCTGACAGCGTGCCTAAAATCGGTTCTGTAAATGTTAGTTTTACTTTCATAATACAACATCCTTTCTTTTTTTTATTCTTTTCTCAATATCCACTCGATGTTTGGATCCACAAGTTCCATCTCATCTTCATCCGGGGGTGTTACCGGCCAATCCATTTCAAGGGCTTTTGATAAAATGTTCTCTATAAATTGGGTCATATTCTTTTTGCCGACACCTATTATTGTAAGGCGCACGCAGGTCGTTCCCGGCCCAAGTGTTATCGTTTCTTTTTTGAGTAGCTCGTTGCCGTTACATAAGGCTTTTAGGCGCAAATCCCATTCGTCTTTTGTGTCGCCGTTCCAATCGTGAAGTCCTGTAAGGCACACACCCTTATACCATTTTCGCTGTTGGTCGGTGTGATATTCCAGGGGGGATAAAGTTTTGATTGCGCCCTTGCGTTTGAGTTTAGATAATATCTCTGCAAGCGGAGTTTCAAAGGTCGGCTCATCGTTTACTATATCAATGACTTGGTATGTTGCCATTTTTGGCCTCCAGCCAACTTGTTATTTCTTGGATAGTTGCTCGGCCACAGTTCGGAGTACAATATAGGATTTGATCGTTTTTTGCCAGAGCATCCCTTAGCTCTACCAGAGTAGTTACTCCTAATCTTCTAAATGTCCTTTTTGCTCTTACGCTTAACCCGCCAATATCTTGTAGAATTATAGGGCTGGGAGATTTCTTTTGTGTGAACTCACCACACCAATCACTCTCAGGAGTTGCAGGCCACCTATTAACTCCTCGCCCATCCCATATAAGCGGTTTTAGAAAGGGCGGGGACCGATGGCACCACCCCAAAAATCGTCCGTGCCTATCTTCTTCATCCCCATCTTGCTCCCACCACTTACAGTCTTTACAACTTTTCATTACACCACAAATCCGGCAACTATCGGAGTAGCCCTTATATATGAGGTCGTCGAGTTGTTTTTGTATGTTGTCCATTATTCGGTTTCTTCTATCGCTTTGTTTACTCATTTATTCCTCGCCTATCCTTAATTACAGATCTTTTCAATTCCCTGGTTCACTATATAGCCTGCGATTACGCCAACCTTTGATTTGTCGTCTGGGTACTTACCCTTGAGGGAGTAAAGAAAACCCTTGAGTTTGTCTATATCAACGGTCAAATCTTTTTCGGCAGCAAAATCTATAAGTTTTTCAAAGACCATATTGATTACTTCCATTTCCTTGTCGGTGATTTGGCTCGCGTCTTTAAGGTCGGGGCTTTCTTGGTATTTTGAACCATCGTAGAAACCCATATAAATATCAGCAGCCACACCTAATTGTTTCATCGCAACGCCCAAAGCATCAGTTAGTGCCATTTTGTAACCCTCAGCGGATACATAAATACCCGCCTTTTCTTTTGCCGCAAGCATACTGCCACCGATACCCTCAATAGGCTCACTCCAAACTGGTGTTATGTCGTCAGGGTTTGTTTTATAGAAAAGGTTTATTCTCACAAAGCAAGCAACCTGCTCCTCAAAAATTTCACTCCATCTTTCAACGATGTCATATTTCCACCCCTGGCCGATTTTGCCAAACTGCTCGGTCATAACTTTTAGCCGCCATTGGGGGTTAATGTCTGTAAAGTTTTTTAATCGCCCGCCTGTGATTTTTTTAAGTACCTCTTTGGGCGGCTGTTTTAACTTGTTCCACAGCGTTAGATTTTTATTTTCATCTGCCATAATTATCTCCTTTTTTTGTTGCTAAAATTCTTTCTGTTTATGTTCGTTGATTATTTTTTGTATCCCATTAGCCATATCAAACAACCCCTTTCGGTAATCGTTATTGTCGGTAAACACCGGCTTGATATTTCCTATGTTTACTGTTAGCGTTGCTAATGCGTCGTTCCAGCCTTTTTCGTATGCTATTATTTCTTTATCTGTCATAACTCACCTCAAAATGGTACGGCTATCTTTTCGATAATTCCTTTTAATTCCCCGACAAACTTCTTGATTTCTTTTTCCAGGTTCTTGATATACTCCTCGTCTCTGAAAATTCTAATGCAATGAAATGGTTTGGATTTCATTTCCGGCATATAACTCACAAAGTCGCACCATTGCCTATTCTCTGCCCATAGTCTGCCTTGTACCTGCGCCCTATACTCTGACGGCAATTTGTTATTTAAGATATATTTAATGTGCGTAGATGCTACTGGGGATTTAATCTCCAAGTCCCCATCATCGCCAATCAAACCATCGGGGCTAACCCCAACATAATCGCTTATTTGATAAAATCCTATTTGCTCTACCGTGCAGTTCTTTACCGTTTCGTAAGTTCGCCTGGCAGCCGCCTCTTTTTCGACCCCCTCATCCATAAAGTCATTGCTAAATGCGGGGGCGTTTTCGCCTGTTATTATCTCGCCCGCCAACCTCCGCATATACAATCCGCGTCCTGTTTTTTTATTCAGGACATCTTTGAACCGAGAAGCACCAACCTTGCCCCTCTTGGCGTCAAACCATTCGTCCGAACCCTGTTCACAAGTATGTATTATTGGATTCATTCTGTATCCTCTCTTGCTTTGCACAATAACTTTTCATATTTCAACATACAAGTAACCGCTAATTCGTCCGTTTTATCGGGGTAGTCATCGTCAAGCCATTGGCTTGTATCAGCGTCAACGCCGTACTCTTTCGCCAACACCAACAGTTCATCAAGTTCAAGTTCGGTTATATCATTTATTGTTTTGATTTTTTTTAGCACCGCTATAAGGGTGTAGTTTTCTAAGCAGGTATTTGAACTGTGGTTTTCAATTTCGGGCGGACAAAAATTTCTATGGTAATTGTCATCGAAAGGCATACATTTTAAGCAACCCGACCGGCCACATTCGTCGCAATAAACTTCTTTATTGTCGCCCGTAATCACCGAAAAACAGGTATAACACTCCACTGTGAAAGTCTCCTAAAATAATGTTTCTGTGAACTCTGTATTGATATATACTACCCTAACCGTTTTATTAGTTACGGGGCATTTGGTTTTGCCCGCTTCTTTAATGATACCTTTTTGTCTAAGCCTTGTTACTTCGGGTTGGATATTGCTTTTTTCTTTCACGCCCAACCTTTCTTGTATTTCTCTGTCGGTTAGAGATTCCCCTGTTTCTTTAAGTAGCCGTACAATTTGTTGTCTATAAGTTTTACCCTTTCCACTTTCTTCGTTCTCCCTGTAAGACTTGCGGGAGTTTTCGTGTATCTTTTGGGCTGTTCCGTATGTACCGTCCATTATTGATTCCACCCTATCTCAGCGAAATATCGTTCTGCATCTTTATCGCAATACCATCTGTCAAAAGCTTTGACCGTTTCGGGTCCGTAGATGTTGTCTATCGTTACGGGGTATCCTTGTTCGCAAAGTTTGCGCTGTATCTCACGAACAGAAAGAATGTGAGAAATGTCTAAAACTTTCTGATTTACGTTTACGGAACGTATTCCCGCAAAAAAACCACAACCGACTAAAATGCCGACTGTCGTTGCGTTCCAAAATATGCTTCTTATAAGTTTCATTGTGAAAGTCTCCTTATTTTACTTTTCATGAGACATTTATCATTCAAAGAGGTTGCTGATAAACTTCGGAAAACCTAACGCTTCCCATTGATTAAGTTCTTTGCTATTATTCATAGGTGCTTTACTTAAAAGCACTATTTTCACATTTTCAAGGTAAGAAAATATCATGTCCGATGCTCTACTGAAATATTCTTTGCTTGCCTCGTCGAGTTGGTCGAAAGCATAAAAGCCGCCGCCATCGTCGTTTCGTTCTAGTAACTCCTCAAACCAATCACAAAAACATCGCTGATATTCGATATACTCCTTTGGTAAATTGCCGTCACAAGCATTAGATAATTCATTCTTAAAACTATCAAGAGTATTGATGAGAGCTGATAGATGATTATATGCTCGCTTCTGGTATGCCTCTTTCATGACCAAATTGCTCTTTGGGGAGAAATAATCATAATCGTCTTGTATCAATTTGAACTGTTTACGAAAGTGCTTTGCTATCCGCTCGAAAATCTCTGCCGTTTTTAAACTCATTTTTCTCATGTCCTTTCATGCACTTTTTTTATGATTTATTTATGCAGATAACATTTATGCAGATAACACTAAAAAAGTGCATAAGCATAAATTTAAGCGGTTTAACCTATACCACCACAAAGGTGTCGGACCCAAATAGCGACGGCAGGAGTCGAACCTGCGACCTGATGGTTATGAGCCATCCGAGATACCACTTCTCCACGTCGCGATAATTAACTTTTCAAGAGGCAAGGCGGCGGAGGAGGTTGCCGCCCTGCCCATACTACAACTTTAAGAAAGGGGGTTTATTTGTGCTGCTTTTTCACCAAACAACTCATCGTATCTTTTGTTTATAAGAAATCCTAACTCTGTTGATATTGTGCGTTCCTCGGCTTCTGTGAGCTTGTCCAGTTTTTCTTTTGCTTCGTCTTTTATGTACAAATTGGCCATCATTTACACCTTAATAAAAATTAACTTTTCCCTACAATAAAAGATACTTCGGTTTGTGTCAAGAAAAATCTTTACTTTTTTTTATTATTTTTGTCTATGTAAATATAGAAAGTTGAAAAACACTGGCCACGCCAGTAGGTGTCAAATATTTTTTTTGCAGTTAGCTTACTCATTCCGTTACCAAAGCCTTATCATTTTATAATCATACCTATTCACACACAGTAGCAGTTAAAAAAATTAAAGTTTCCAAAGCAACACTTTGATAAAGATACGGCGTGGTTATGGAGTTGTACTACAGAAACGTCAAGTTGCGTCGAGTTGTGGACAGTTGGGTAAAGTTGGACACAGTTTTTTGGAGGCTCCCTATAGCAAATTTTTCAAAAAGAAAGTGAATGGAAAGTAGGAACACAAAAATAACGCGTTTATAAAGTCAAAATCTTATCTTTTTGTGTTTTTTGGGAAGTAGATAGAAAGTAGAGATGTTACTGATCGCCCCTTATCTCCCCCCGTATCGCCCCTTATCTCCCCCCGTATCGCCCCTTATCTCCCCCCGTATCGCCCCTTATCTCCCCCTGTATCGCCCCCTATCTCCCCCTATCTCCCCCTGTATCGCCCCTTAAGCAAAAATAACAAAAAAACCCGATGACAATTACAAAAACTCGCCATCGGGCTCGAAAGGAGGAGAATGTGAACATTCTAAAAACAAAGGCTAATAGACCTTGCCCTTTATTATTTTTTTATTGGAAACTGCAAATTCCTTACCGCCCAGGCTCTCAACTATCGCGAAACCGTGTTGCCATTTTATGTTAATAGGCTTGTATTCTGGCCTTAAATCGCATAAACACCCTACTGACCAACAACTTACGACATTATCATTCATACTGGACTCTGTGTGGTTGCTTGATTGGTGATAATGACCCAATAGACAGCACTCGTGTCCCCGCAAGAACACCCCTCTCGCTGCGTTGACGGGGCTAAACACGCTACGCCCGAACTCATGTCCGTGAACGATATTTAACGCTCCTATCCGCATTATAGTGCCTTTTCGGGCAATATCAATATTTCGGTATTCCGTGCCGAGTATTTCATCATAAGATGATATTTTGAGGTCGAGAAGTTCGGGGGCCTTGACTTTGAGGAAATTCTCCCACCTATCTTCGTGGTTGCCGAGTTTGTAAATAATCTTCGCATTGGGGAAATTGTCAATAATTATGTCGAGTATTTCGTGAACTGTTTTTAATTCTTTTGCAACACTACGCTTACGAATGTCTTTTGTGAATGTCGAAAGCATATAACAATCCCAAAAATCGCCATTAAGCAAAATTGTATCAACTTCCGCGTCCCGTCCGTATTCCAGGGCAATTTGCAAGGGTTCTTTTTCGTGATAAGGTATGTGCGCGTCGGACAAGATAAGGGTTTTTTTACCCTTAATCGTGTAATATTTAGCCTCAGACATACATTTTATGCCTTTGGGCAGTTTGTCGAATGGATTAAATTTGCCTCTGGTTTTGAAATGTTGCTTATCAGGGGACGCTTTACGTTGGTTCGCCCCCTTTTGGCCCCGAAACCGGCGTACTATACTACGGACGCTATCCACATCCTTGAAAATATTTTTGTTTTCTTTGTAAATTTTCTTCGCCAAAGTTAAAGATGGTGCGTCGGGAAACCTTTTAAGCGCATCTATAACAATTTCGCTCCGGAGAGGCTGTGTCATAATAAATTCCTTTTTATTTAGACAAAAAGATACTAAACGCTTTTATGTTCGTTGTTATATCAACACCCTCAATCTCAAACCCAAAAGCGTCCTCGTATTCCTCTAATTCTTCCTCAATCTGTTGCTTTAATTTATCCTGTTTGATACATTTCTTGCGGTCAAGCCTCGAAACTATGTCGCAAATCGCACCCATAGCCTTTGATTGCAAGGTAGCATCTAGGTCGTGAACCTTGAAAATCGCCTTGTATGGGTCATTTATCGTATAAGAAATCGTACCGTCCAGTATTATCCCCTCCCCGTCTTTTGTGGTAAGTGCCATCTGTGGGAAGTCGCATATCTGCTCGGTGATAGTTACCTTGTGAATTTCCATAAAGCCGGGGACAATTACATATAACAGTGGCCTAAGATTGATATGCCACCTACCCAGAATAACCATAACACCCAATTCGTCCGGCAATATAATTCGTACCGGCCATAACATCTTAATAATGTCCAGAAATTGCGATAACATTAAGAAATTTTCCTCCATTTATAGATGCCGTGTACCGCCAAAAGAATAAATATGAAATCCCTTGCCGCTAAACTCCACAAACCGGCGTATATGTGTATTCCCGCCGTTATTCCGTTAGATATTAACCATATATAAAAACAGCCGATTAGCTTGTGATTGTTTAGTATAACGCCTGCAACCGCCAAGATACCGGCTATTGTGCCGAGCGTTTCTATCATTCCGAACCTCTCGTTTTTGTCATTTATTCCACTTTTTTTAAAATCTTTTTAACATCATCCTGCATGACCCGCTGTTCCACTCTTATAACCTTAAGGTCGGATTTTATTTCACCAACGTCTTTAACATTCCTTTTTATCTGCGTGGTGTTGTGTTTAATGGCTTCAACGCTGTAAATATTTGTCATTTCAATTTCTTTTTTCCAAGCACCCAAAGCTGTCATATAACCAATTATCGTTATAATGACAACTACTAAGGAGCCTATCGCTATAATACTCCTAATGTTGTCCTGTTTCTTTTGTGAGCCGTTTGCGGTCTTGATATTACTGCCGAGTTTGTTAATAGCAACAGCAAGGGTTTCACTGTGTTCTTCTTTTATAGCCTTAAGTTCCTGTGTGTCCATTAAGTTTTTGTCACCCATACTTTTATTCCTTAATCTATCAGGTATCTATCTCTTATATAATCTGTCCAACAACGCCTTTTCGCCGGGCGTAACATTTTCTTTGTCTGCCGGGTAATATCTTGTAAAGCTCTTGAATCGCGGATTTCGCTTTAATTGTTCCTCGATAGTATCCTTTTCGCTCAAATATTTATAATAGTCCTCGTATGCAGGGCCGTACTTAATACCCGTTACGAAATCAACCGCCTTTGTTTTCAATTTATCGTCCCTGCCGAATCTCTGTATTGTGTTCGTAACTCTTGATGTCGGTAACGCTTGCCCGATAAACTCGCCAACATTGCCAATCTCTTTGTCAAAATATAGATTTCTTTTAGCCGCGACCTCGATAGGAGTCTTAATAAATGGAACAGTTCTTGATAACTGTCTTGATGTAAACCTTGAAATCCTGTCAAATACCCCTGTTCCCGGTGCGGATACGGGGCCAAACGCTTCCTCAATAGGCAAACCAACACCTCTTACGTTAATAGTCCTGTCCTCCTCGTCCGTAAACGGTGTCGGT
>Ga0209756_1001842_pt1 | contig 18977 bp, 37 predicted proteins | sample ETNvirenome_6_85_FD_184071 | JGI IMG/M metagenome (GOLD analysis project Ga0209756, IMG submission 184071) | Marine viral communities from the Pacific Ocean - ETNP_6_85 (SPAdes) (version 3) | ecosystem: Environmental > Aquatic > Marine > Oceanic | place: Pacific Ocean | collected 2013-06-19
CGTGAAACCTTGGGAACCGGGTGCGGGTTTGTGGAGTTTTCAAGGCACATAATCATCGAGAAGCTCAATAACGGAGTTAAAACCTCCGTTTTATATTTACGTTGGAGGCGAAAGGGTACCACCGAGGGACCGGGTGAGCAGGCTTTTCTCTCATTTAGCTCTTTGAAAGCCGGTTATTGGAGAGATGGGTGGTAATGGAGAAAGAACCTCGAATAAATCCCGACACCTTGAAAGTCGGGGATATAATTAGCAAATGGACCTTTTACTCTTCATCGAATCAGAGGCAAATGTTTGAGCAGTCCATTTTCGAGCTTCAAAGGCACATAATCGTTGGCATTTCAGATAAGACAGTTTTGACGGTGGTTATCTTCATGAAGGAGTGTTTTGGGAACCCCCGCAACCAAAGGCCAGGTTCTTCCTCGTTTATAAGCAAGGCGGCGATAAATGCAGGTCCGCAGTGGAGAATGGGATAAAATGATGGTTCGCGCCGCGCTATTTCAAAACTTCGACAACAACAAAAGAAAAATGTTTACAGCGTCAATGATAAGCAAGTTACAACCCAGGGTTTCACCCTTGACATTTACTTGACAATAAAGGTATAGACAAAGTGGCTAAAAACGAGTATAATATATGTATGAAAGCGAGCACTTCACCACTTTTTTCCCTTTGCCCCCGCGCCGTTACCGCGTTCGCGATTTTGGAGTTTCTTCTATGTATAATCTCACCAACCCCAAAGGCGAGCTTCTTCGCGGCCTTTCGGCCTTTGAAGTCCGTGCATCCGCATGCGCCCAACAGTTCCAAAACCGGCTTCGACCCGACCATATCGATGACATCGATTTGGTGCTCGCAATCGGCATTTTGCAAGGGCTTGGTTGGGACATTCAGCCCGCTCGATAATCACCTTTCACCCCTCGCTTTGGAGGATTCACCGTCGATGACATTCATATAAGGGCCGCAGCCTCCGTTCGGCGATTGTGACTTGGCCCCCCTCTCGATTCTACTTTCTAACTTAACTTTCACCAACCCCCAATCAACTATCACCCACTCATCCATTTTCACCTTTCGAGGCCAATAATCCATGACTACCACACCAAATAATACTATCGCCCTTTCAACCCCCTCTTTCGACGCTCTCGATGCTGCTCTGCTTAAAAGCGCAGTTTCGCCCGAACTAATGAGGGAGCGGGCCACTCAAAAGCGCATCGAAATCGATGAACAATTACGCGCCGAGGCCAAAATCCCCTTTGAAGCTGCCTTACAAGCGTCAGTCGAGTGCATCAATGAAGCTATTGAAAAGGCCGCTATTGCAGGTAGAAGCAGCACAACCGTCCATCCATTATCCTACTTCAAATCTGCCTTATCGAAGGCGTGCGGCCACGATTGGTTTTATTTAGGCAGAAACCAATTTGTCAATAACACGCTTTCAATGCGGGATTACATCAACCGCAACATTCCCTCTTGGTATAGTCACCTTGATACTTACTTTTCAGGAATGGGCGATTCTCGGCTTGAAACCTTGCAAAAGTCCAGAGAAGTTTTCCCCCTATACTTGGCCGATAAGCTCGCGCCCATCTTCCGAAAGGCGGGTTTTGAAGTAGATAATCAGGCGACTATCGAACGCAAATGTAATACCAAATATGTCGCCCTTGTCCGTGATTATCTCGTTATCTCGTGGTAGTCCTCCTTTAACCTTACTTTTCACCAACCCCTAATCAACTATCATCCACTCATTCAAAAGGTACTTTCAACCATGAAAATTTCAAATCCAGCTTCAAATCAAACACTCATCCAAACCCCAGTTTATACCGCTCTTTTGAGCTATGACGTTCCACAGGTCGTCGTCCTTCATAACGAAGGTTTGACCATGGTTAATTCGAAGAGGTATTCAAATACTACTTCAAAGCACCGCAATCAGGCAGTGCGCGATTATTCCCCTTCTAACTTCACAACCGTACCGGCTTCACCCGCCGAGATTCAAGAGATTACCGGCTTAGAAACCCGGTAATCCGCCAACCCAATAACCAACTTTCAAACTTAATTTTCAGGAGCCTATCATATGCCACTTTCAACCGACCAAATCAGCCAAATCCACGCCGCCCTATTATCCGCCATCAACGCCGCCATTGAGGAAACGCTCGAAGATGAGCTTTATAGCTTGGATTCCGACATTGACGCATGGGATGTAGCCTATGAAGCACAATCCAGTTTCAAAGCCGATATCGAGGAGGTAGTCGATAACGTGCTTGATACCGTCAAAACCGCGTTCGAGGATGAACTAACGAAGAAAACCCAGTTAGCACTTGACGAATACAGGGTTAGCGTATTACCCAGTATCAAATACGCTTATGAGCGGGATAACATCGTCGATGGACCGGCTCGCCGAGAGGCATGGTGCAACCTTATAGATGCGATGAACAAAAACGGAGTTTTATCCGACGTTATCGCGGAGAACATCGACGCAGACGTGGAGGCATTATAATATGGGAGACGATAACACAGATAAAACCTTGACTTTCAACGACACCGGAGCTTTCAACCATTGGCTCAAAAGGCAGAGGAAAACCACCTTTTCGGTGCCCATTCAAATGGAGAACTCGATATTTATGTTTCAGTATATTCGAGTTACTAAGCAGGCTTTGAGCGCGTTCCACCTAACATCGAATGAGCGGGTGGAGGTCTGTCTCTCAAAGGCTAAATATTCAGATAGATACTATGCTTTCATCAAACCGATGAGAATCGAAGAGGACAACAAATAAATGAGTTTCAACCTTGAAAATGCACGAGTGGGTGATATGCTAGTTTGTTACTTGGCTTATTTGAACTCGCCGAAACCGGAGGAACTACTTGGCAAATTCATCGTCGTCTCAAAAGGAAGTTCCGAGGCCAACAATAATAAAAATGGTGATAGTCCAGAATTAACCTTGCATATCATCCAGGCTAAAGAGAACTATTCTCCTATAAGCGATTATGTAGGAAGAAACTGCACTTTCAGGATAGATGTTATGCAATCGGAAATAACGACTTGGAACCTTGAGTATCGTCCATTGGAGAATAAATGAGTTTCAACCTTAATGATGCTCAAGTCGGTGATATGCTAGTTTGTATCTCCAACCGCGCCGACCATCCCAAAAACGGCGAAGTAATTGGCAAATACCTCGTTCTCGCAAAAGAACCTTCCGAGGCCAATAGTGAGTATATAAATGATTATACAGGTTTAACCTTGCATATCATCTATAGAGATCTCGACGGCATGGCCAAGTACCTCTCTAAGGCAGGAACAACCTTCACTATCCCCCTGGAGTATTTAAACCATGAAGTATACAGTTGGAAACTTGATTATCGCCCATTGGAGAAATAATGAAGGTTAAACCTGACCAATTGAAGGCTGGTGATATCATAGCTTGTAACTACGCTTCGGGGCGCAAAGGCCGTCTTATCGAAAGAGAAGTTTTGAGGGTGATAATAACGAAGGCTGGCAAAACGTACTTAGAAGGCGTGATATTGTTCTCTTGTAAAGCGACATGGGGACAGCAAAACGTTGGAGGAACCTGGAGAATGGCGACGGCCAATTTTGTCCGTCCAAGCTGGACAATGATATTTACGGCCAAAGAAGTGGTTGAAAGTGGGTTATCGTGGGATGACAAAGGACCCAATGAAAACGTAGGAATAAATACCATTATGGAAGATACCTTATAAGGGAGGGAGAAACTGATAAATCACGCTGCGTATCACACCCATTCTAACTAGATAATCAAGCACTTAATTATAACCTTTTAAATTACATTATTTTACATTAACCCATAATCCCCATTCTACCCCTACTATAAGGATATCGCTATCATGCCCTTACAAACTGACAAACTGACCCCTATCGAAGCTGCCAAAAAGCGTGCTTCATCCTTCGCTATCAACATGCTCCTTAACGCAGCTATCACCGAGACTCTCAAGACCATCGAAAATATGCGCTTAGAAGGCCAGGAATTGCTTAAACAGTTCAAAGAAACTGACGGCGCAGCGAAAGAGGAGGTTAAAACTCTGATATCGGGAAACATCCAAGACCGGAAATTCCTGTTAGAAACTATCTTTTTGAACGCCATCGAAAAGGATGTTTAAACCCGTGCTTTCGCGCGCGCAAATCTATCTACCATAGGAGAGAACGTTAACCTAAACGCTTGACCGCGACCCTACGATAATATCCCCCCACTCACCGAGAAGCCAGCTTTATGCTGGCTTTTTCTTTGTCAAGTTTTTATTATAATGATTTACATTCTCTTGACAATATAATACTTGACAGATGGAAAGGCAGGGACAAATTGCTCTATCAGCCACTCGTTGATAATCACACTGTGATCGCGATAAAGCAGTTTGATCCTGCCTTTTCGTTTGTCAAGTATTATTATAACGAATTGACATAGAGTTGACAAGAAAGTTCTTGACACGCCCATTGTCCGCGTTCAAACTCCCTTACGGCGAATTGACAAGTAATTGACATAAAGGTATTGACAAAAATAAACAAGTTACAAACTGATTTATCAGAAACAGCAAACGATTTGTCAGGTTCAAAGGGCAATATAGGGGGGGTACCCCTCCCCCTCCCACCGGCCGGAAAGTGGCTTCCTAACTGGGTTATCGAGGCGCGCCGGCCAGGTACAGCCGCGAGACGGGCCTAAAAAAATTCCCAGAATAAAAAACGGCATATATGAAAACCTCTGATCTAATTATACATGAAAAATGAATATATTAAAGTCACAATTGCGAAAGATCATCAATGAAGAAATCGGCAAGGTTCTCCTTCAAGAAGCAGCAAAGGGTCCAGGAGATCTCCCGGAAGACGTTTTTGTCGTAATCGCGCCCGACCCCAACATAGAATTCCGAACTCGCTTTTTTTATGGAACGCGCGGGCGCAAGATCCGAGTACTCGGAGTTGAACAAGGGGGGCTCCATCCTTCTAGCTCCCCATTCGGAGGGATCATTATCAAAAAGAGCCGTGAGGGTACCTGCGGAAATGCGTGGAAGATTCAATCAGTATCAGCCGATAGTGGTTGGGGGCCAATGCTTTATGATATTGCCATGGAGTGGGCAACGTTAAATGGAGGCGGACTTATGTCCGATAGGTTAACCGTCTCAGGCGAAGCGCGCAAAGTATGGGATTATTTCTTCAATAAAAGGAGCGATGTCATACCTCATCAATTGGATAATCTCGAAAATGAGTTGACACCGGATATCGAAGACGATAATTGTAATCAAAGAACAGCCGCTTGGAATGATTGGGCCGTAGACCCCAAGGATATGGATATGAAAGACAGGTGGGCCGAGTCTCCTTTGAGCAAAAGGTATACAAAAGGCCCGCAGACAATGCAAAAGCTCGCTTCCATGGGAAGGCTCGTCGAAAAAACCACAGAATAAAAAACGCAGATATCAAATCCCCCGAACTACTTATACACGAAAAGAAAAGAGGATCCCCACGATGAAAATTACAAAAGACCAGCTAAAAAGAATTATCAAAGAAGAGATTTCAAAAGTTCTTGAAGAATCATATTCCGTGGGGGGATCAAGATACAGGGGTCTAGACACGAGTGGGGACTACGATTTATCGGATTGGGAAGCAGCGCAGGCGGAAAAAGAAGAGAGTGAAGCGCGGGAACACGCGCAACACCCGAATTTTATGGATGAAGAGACGTGGTTTCTAGAAATAGGCCAAAAGATAGACATTAAAGATAAGGGCAACCTAGAGCTTAGGGGTGCGACCCCAGACCAATACCGGTATTGGCTAAACCGAAAGAAAGAGGAGCGCGCTAGCCGCCGCAAAGCTAATCCGCCCGCCTGGGATCCGAGGGGTTGGTTTAAATAAAAAAACGAGATCTTCCGTTTCAAGCTGACTATTTATATACGAAAAGAGGATCCAAACCATGAAAATCACAAAACGCCAATTAAGAAAAATTATTAAAGAAGAAATCGCGAATGTTTTAGAAAAAGCGAGCGATAAAGATCTTGAAGAAGGGTGGTGGCCATTCGGCAGCGACGATGATGAGAAGTCTGATTCCGAGCCACTTTCATCGAAGGAGTTTTTGAAACAGCATCGCGCGAAGAAGGCAGCCTTGGCTGCCGCAGCGAAGAAGAAGGCGGCTATGAAGGCCGATGACGAGTATTTCGCAGCGAAGGCGGAAAAAGAAAAAGAAGCCGTTGCGCGCGCCGCAAAACAAAGAAAAGAGTGGGAGGGGAGTTTGACCAAGGCGGATCTGGATCAGCGGCAAAAATACAAAAACAGTAAAGATCGGATGGAATATTGGAAATTTAAAGATGGTAGGGGTGGAATGTACGTTGATCCCGCAGATGAAGAATCGGTGGCCGAATTCGATCGAGCAAATGGTACTGCTGGTCGCAAAGCCGGCATAGAAGATTCTTGGGATTGATAAAAAAAACGAGATCTTCCGTTTCAAGCTGACTATTTATATACGAAAAGAGGATCCAAACCATGAAAATCACGAAAAACCAATTGAGAAAAATTATCAAAGAAGAGTGTACTAACACACTTGCGGAGCAGGAACGAGGACCCGCCGATAAAGTTACGGTGAAAACCGGGGACCTTTTGGATAGCGAGTATGTGAAAAAGGAATACTTTGACGACATCGCGCAAGCGTGGATGAAGAATAGGCCCAAATGGGGGGATTTGACAGCTTTACACATTCTTAACGCTATGGTCAGGTCCGTTTCGCCGAACCAAGGGGAAGGCGGCGCCCGAGGTGGCTTCAATAACTTCGAGAAATATTTAAAATTAGGCGAAAAAGGCGGTGAACCCATCTTGAAGGTTCAGAACCAATTCGCGGGCAGAAACTTGTATAATCTGGCGTATGCCTTAGAAAATCAGGCCGGGAAGGAGAGCCCCATGAAGGCCTCAGACCATAAGGAGTTTGATCAATTTATTGAAGTAGTACCATATGAACCAGATGCTCCTACAAAACGGGCGGACGGATCACCCCCTGACGGGGAAGGCGAGACGGGAGATCTGGAGGAAAAAATTCTTAGAAAAGTAGGATCCATTAAACAAGCGGTTCGCAAAGAACTCAAAAACAGAAAAAACAGAGCGAAAAGGCGACTGAACTAAACGGAGAATTCGCATACTTAAATTTCCCAGAATAAAAAAGTGCAGATCTGCGATTCTATGAACTATTTATATACGAAAAGAGGATCCAAACCATGAAAATTACAAAAAGCCAATTAACAAAGATTATCAAAGAAGAGCTTGGAAAGGCTTTGAACGAAGGTATGGTGGCAAACATTGAAAAAACAGATGTATCTGGTGCCGAGAAGATAATGGATCCAATGTATCGAGCACATTCATACACGGCCCCAGCTCTTCAGCCATTTGTTTCGGACGACGAGACCTTTATCGTCACACTAGCTGACGGCACTAAAATAGTTGCTTCAATGGACGCTAGCGGCTCTATTTCGCTGTACGACACAGAGGATGGGGAAATAGATAACGAAGCACTAGAACAAGAAATTTTGAATATGATAAGAGGGAAAGAACTATAATGAAATCCCCAAAAAATATTTGACAGAATTCCGATATTGTGGTATAATTATAGTACAATAAAAGAAGGAACAGAATATTATGAAAATTGCAACATGCTTCAAAAGCCTGGGTAGCGCTTGTATGGTGGTCGGTTTTGCTGCGCTACTCTTAAGCGGCGGCTCGTTTGTGTACGAAAGGACAATCAATGCGCCAGAGCCATCGGCTCAAATTGATAGGATCGGAGATCCAACACATGGCCAAGTTGTATACGAGAACTATTGCACCGGTTGCCACCAGGCGGATGGCACCGGAATGAACGGAATGTTGGGCGCCAACTTCACGGATGGGGAGAGAATGAAGAAAACAAACGACGAATTGCTTGAATCAATTAAGGCCGGGTTTAAAGGGAAGAGCGGCGTGATGCCACCCTGGGAAGGAACATTATCAGATAAACAGATGAAAGACGTTCTTCAGTATATAAGGGATGCATTTTAAGAACAGACCAACTATTTATAAGCAAGAAACAGGAGATTTCAGAAAATGTCAAAAAAATATTCCAGCAACGATAAAGATAGGCTTCTTTGTGAGAGGTTCAGAGAATTCGCGCAGAATGAAGGCCAGGAATGGGATTCCGCCTCGGGTAGATACGTCCCGACAGGTGATGATAAAGACCCGTGGGCCACGCACCAGAAAGCGCGAGACCGAAACTGGGGTGTCGAGCGCGAAGATTCGCCATCATGGGATGATAGGTCCGACGATGAAGTCGATCTTAATACCAGCCACCTACCTGCATTGATGCCAATCATCCATGAATTCCTTAGTGAAACTCTACCCAGTTCTCCATCCGGACCAACAGCAGAGGCTTTCGCGAAGTTCTTTACCAATGAAAGGCAGCTTTTCCAGGATCTCTGGGAAGCTTCCAAAATTGCGGAGAAATCTTCTGGCGACAATGAGCTATCTTCTGCTATGCGTGACGGCTTATTCGAACGAATTAGCGGCGTTGCTAACTTTTACCAGCCAGCTGGCCGCCTCTTCCGATCTGTTATGAACCATGTTGCTCCGGGCCTCAAAGCTTCCGGTGAAGATGGTGGTATCTAATGAGCGACGAACGAAAGCGCTTAGACGAGCTTATCCGCCTTATGATATCCGAATCGATCGACAAAATGACCTTTTTAACTGAAGATGACGATGAACCGACATCTGGTGAACAACTATCATGGCTCGACGGTCAGGGCGCCCAAGAAATCCAAGGTCGCGAAGACGAAGAAACCAAAGCATATTATGATGACAATGAGGATTCGCGCGCACCATGGGATGATCAAGTTAACCAAATCGCGAATTTGTTGAATGTCGTCGCACTGCAAGTCATCGATTATTACAAAGGCCGGCCTGGGTTTACGGCAAAGAACGCAAAACAAGAGATTTTGGACGTAATTGGCGTCCCTCTTGGTGTATTTTTAGGAAAACAGCCCCCATTTGGCCCATTTGAATCACTTGATCAGCTCATTTCTGAAGAATTTCCGGAAATAAGCGAAAATTATAATGAACTTGGTAACCCCGGAGTCGATGACATCGATCAAAATATCAATGGTGGCAACAGTTCCGACATGGGTGACATCTCCGAATGACGAAAGGCCAATTGAAAGACCTTTATAATGCTCCAAAAGAGGAGAATTTCGCGACTGAAGCTGAATATATGGCCGCAAAAGCTCTTTTTAAGGAAGAAATTTTAGCTGCTCCGGAATGATTAACTTAATTTCTTACGTTTTTTCGCCTTTTTTGCGTTCGTTGCGATCATCTCGGTTCTTCTTTTAGCTGTTCACTACCTTATGCTCGGATTGAGTTGGCTTATGGATCGCATATTTGATCCATTTCTCTTCAAATAGGGCAGAAAACGCTTGACAAAGCCTCTATTTTATGTTATATTTAAGATAGAGGAAAAAATATGAACAACAAGAAACTAGAACCCCTTCAACTTATCTCGCCTATCGTCATGATCTTCTTCATGACGGTGCTTCTTTTCCTGTCTTTGACGTCATGTTATGTCTCTGATCAGGGTTATTATGATCGAAAAGCGAATAATCCCCAAAGAGGGCCAATGATTGAGGCAGTTAAGGCCTCATGTTACTACAATTATACATATGATGACTATAAATGGTACTTCGATGCCTGGGTTCACTACCCAAGATATGATTTTGAAGAGGTTGCCGAGGTATTCGTCGACATCTTTGAGGATAATTACCTCGTAGATTCGTTCCCCCTATATCATAATCGAGAGAAATATTGGGAATCATCATGGATTGAAACTATTGAGACGCACTTATGGTGTGGGGATTATTATGAAGTCGAGTTTATTGCATATGATTACCAAGGAAACTTCGATGTTATTACAACAACTCCCTATTATTAACTATTGTTGACGCAAATGGCTCAAATGAAAAATTTTGCGAAAAAAATCCCGGTTTCCGACCCGTGGAGTGACTATTTATAACCGAAGAGGGCCCGAGAAATGAAATTATCAAGAGCAAAACTTAAGCAAATCGTCACCGAAGAGATCAATCGACTGGAAGAAGTCAGCAATGAAGAGGTTCAAATTGCCACCATGCAAGCCGTAGCTCAAGGCGAGGCCATTAATAACAGTTCTGACCCGGAAATTATACAACAAATTCAAATGGCGGTCACTGCGTTGGCACATCTTGTGTCTGGGCTTTCTGATGGATCTATGAAAGGAGCGTGTATGGCACCACTTAATTCCTTTCAGGAGGCAATTGCCCAAGTTGGGGCTGAGACTTCAGACGATAGACCGAGTAGCACTCCCGGACAATGGGGAGAGAGCGAAACAGCTCCAGAATAAATAAAAATCGCCTTTAAGTTTTCTATTGCATAGTTACTATTGTGAGGCGACTACTTTTATCACTACTTTTATTAACTGGAATTTCTTGTAAACAAGATAGCCCTACTGGATATAAGGCCGGCCCAAGCTACCCTGGTGATAGTTATATTGTAGAAACGTGTGATGAAGACATGTTTAGGCAAAAATGGTGGGAATTCTCAACGAAAAATGTAATTGCTAACACTTTTGTGCCCTCTTATAAAAATTATTGCACTTATTTGGATGACGAATATGTATTCTATTGGAATACCGTGGAAGGATATGGCTATTATGATTGGGATTGGGAATGGTATTGTGCGAACGAAAATACAATGAAGCTTATTAACCATGCAACCGGTGATGAAGTCAGTGTAAGGATCTATGGAAAATTAGGACCAGATTGCCACGACATCAAAATAACATACGGCTCTACGGTAATAAACGGTGAATTATGCGGATGCCTATATAACGGACCATAATAAAGTGGCTTTCTTCTTCTCATAAGAACTATTTATGTTTATAAGAAGGGAGATCTTTAGATGACATATTACAGAAAAAATAAAAGAAGGTTCGATCCTCGTTATTTTATGAATGAAAGATTAGAAGAGGGGGAGGTTTCTGAAATGGTTGTCGATGGGCCCAGTCAAAAGTTTGTTGTTGAACCTCCAGAAATTGTGGGAAAAAGACTAAAGAAGGCTCTTGCACAGAAAGCTGATGCGGACCGAGAAGAATTCGAGGACAATGCGATGCACCACCTGGACGCGTCGTATGAAGATCAAGCTGAAGTCGACGCCAGAAACAGACAGTTTGATGCCATAGGCGGTTGTGGTACCGAGCAGACTTATTTTGTAGATATTGGAATTGGGCGCGCCGAATTCGATGACCTAAATGCCCTAATCCAGACTGCTCAGACTTGGCAAAATAGTGGCATTGATATTGTAGATGCCAGTCCAGAAGTTCTAGAAGCCCTAGGGCTTGGTGGTGCAGAGCAGTTGCCGAATTTGATGGATGAAGAGCCTCCACTAGAAGAGTGAATGGATAGAGACGACGATCAGGATGATCGCTACTAAATTGGAGTTTATAGATGGCTATTAAGAAAAATAAAAAAAGATTTGATCCTCGTTATTTCATGGACGAGAGACTAGAAGAGCAACGCGAACAACTTCCCGTGCCCCTCCCCGACCCAAAAGAAGAACTCAATGAAATCAATGAACCTGCGGTCTTTTTATCACATATCCAAGCTGCAATGGCACAAACTGGGTGGTATACAGAAGAAGAACTCCAAAGCAGAATTTCTGCAATGGCAGAGTTGATGTCTCCCCAGGTAGTTGCGGCACTAGAAACTATAGCCAATAATAGCCAAGCTGTCGGAGATATTCATATGAAACTCGGCGCCAAGGCCCTGAGTGACGGCAGAATAGATAAATTAGAACCCAGCACCCGAAATCTCTTGAGAATTTTAAAGGTCCTCGGCAAATATCAGTCCGAGTGGGATAGATAATTGGGTGCTTGAATACATCCCTACATTGCCCCTTAGTCTCGATGCCCTGATTGGGCTGGCTTTTTTTCTTCTCGCATTGACAATCCTTTGCATGTGGTATGATGGAGATATGAAATTATGAGCCTAAGATTAGTAAAAGATGACGAGGTTACAGAAGAAGAGCCTAAAAAAATGAAAATTCCCACAAAAGATTACTTGACTTTCGCCGGCGGTTCTGCTATAATGATATTGTCTTTTGGATTTGTTATGTGGCTTTCTTTGTCTGCTAATGGATGTTTATAAAAGAATGGACTATTTATTGTGTTAGAGAAATCTCTCTCCATTTTAAAGGAAAAATAAAGTGAAACTTACAACAAAAAGATTGAGAAATATGATTAAGGAAGAACTAGAACAAGTCGTAGCAGGCGACGACGTTGTACCTGGTGGCCCCCAATACGAGGAGGATCCGCCCCATGGGCCCATAGGTGCAAGATGGTCCGGTACTCCCGAGGAAGGGATTATTGAATTAGAAGATGGCACAACGATCGTTGTGCCTGGCGGAACTGATTTAAATTTCCTGCAATCAGTGGCAAATTTGCTTGCTGCCAAGGGAATCAAGAGTATTGCTGATACAGTCAACAGGGGCGCGCCAGAAGAAGTCATGGATTTTCTTAAAACCAAACATCAGGGTGGCGCCGAAACAGAGATAGCATAAGGGAGATTATTATGAAACTTACAACAAAAAGATTGAGAAATATGATTAAGGAAGAATTAGAATCACGGAAAGCGGAATTTGAGCCGCACCGAAGTTCTGCACCCGGGGATTCACTGGATGCGATGAATGCAGCTGATGACGAGGGAGAGGTCGATCAAACAATCATCAAATTGAGCATTGAAGAAAAAGCCGTCTTGGCTAAATTGCTTGGGATCCCTCCATGGAACCTCGCACGTGACGAAATTACAATTCGCGCAGCGGAATTGGGACCTCTCAAGAGAGCGCTGGCGATGGGCCCTGACAGCGGTGATCGCCGTTCATACGATGATATTCTCGGAAAATTAAGTTAACTACAAAAAAAGATAAACATTTAGCGGGGGTGTCAAGGCTTCGACGTGGTAAAATAAACGGATAGTGCAGGTGGTCGACTTCAATGAATGACCTTAAACTTATTGAAATTTTGATAATTGCCAATAACAATAATCATTTCCAAGCCGTCGCCTTAGCGGCATAGCTTGCTGGGTCTTCGCTGACCTCGTTACCCAATAGCGAATAAGCAGGTGGTTCTGCCGACAACAAAACACCCGAGTTGTTAATGCTTGTAAAACAACGGGAATTTAACAAGACATTTGATTATTTATGAAAATAATCTAAACCTGTGAACGACTTGAACTGGACATTGCTGCGGACGCGGGTTCGACTCCCGCCACCTCCACCATTTTTACTTGACAAAACGATATCAGTAGGTTATAATATTATAGAGAGGAAAAAAATGAAACCTTTAAAAATTGAACCAAAAGAAGTAGATATAATTGTGGCCTCTTTAGGAAATTCCCTTGATATCTGGGGGAAACGAATTGATAGTGGAGACTTACCAGAAGATTTTGATGATGGTATCGCCGAAAGTCTCTTTTTGGATATGCTGGCGACCTATGATAAATTTTTGGAGTTTCAAGATCAAATGTCAGCGCCCCCTAAAGATGAAATTGAGAACCTTCCAGAAAATGTTCTTCCATTCAGGACGTCCGATGACCACTAAAAAACGTAAAGATGAAAGAGAAATTTTTGAATTGACTATGGATGATTTAGATTTAGTTTGTGGTGGGATGGATTATCCCGACTTTTATAGATATCGTGAGAAAATTTTAAATAAATTCGTGTCGATCGGACATTTAGACGAAGCACTGCAAGAGTGTGGAAAAAGATCTTGTATTGACGATTTCAGGGATGTCAATGAGGTCTGGGATTGGCATAAAGGTTGGGGATAGAAGATGAAAAAAGTCTTATTATTCATCTTATCGACGGGAATAGCTTTATGTTTTTTCCTCTTTGTGCAATATCAAACAAAATCTGCGATAGTTGGCGCGCTAGAAAAAGCTACCGCTAATAGTTTAGAGTGCTGCCCGTGTAATTCGGATTAGAATACCGCGATGATAGACTTCCCCCCAAGATGCGAGCTTGGTGCACATCTTTTTCCAATTGTGATTCGTTATACCTGCTTATGGCATTATGGCATTAGCCTACAATCGCGCCGACTGCGATCCCGAGGAGCCAAACTCCTCCCGTAAAGATATAGACCTCGATTGGGGACCTAAAAAATGCAAATTCTTTTGCAAGCTCAGCTGTTTTTGTGATAATACTACTCATGATTTCTCCTTGTTCTAGCTAATAATTAGTTCTTTGAGTTTATAAAGGACGAGCTTCTTTTAGAAGAACTTCCATATCTAGACCTGCACAATCTATTTTTCTATTTGTGAAGTTATAATGGTTGCAGAATCCAGAAAATTCAAGCTTTTTACATCCGTCATGAACGGCCGTACACGGCGTCCCATCATCATTTCTAGGGAAATCTAGGGGAATTCCGTGAGCATTGCTTGTAGCCACCCACAAGGCCTTCAGGGCCTCTATTTGAGCGGGATAAAACCAAGTGAATGGCTTCAACGTTCGGCCGTGGACGGCGCCTTCATTTTGAATTGGTCTTTCGCCCAACCCGCGTTGAACTTGATTTTTTTGATATTTCAAATAATAGGCATTATTTATCTCAACACCTATACTATTTCTATTAATAGTGTTAAATCCGGCATGCCATGCTCCATGTTGGGTGTCTAATAATTGATAAATGGTGCCGTCAGCATCTAGACAAAAATGAACGGATACTTTTCTCTTGTTTAAGACGTCGGCGCAGGATTCAGCGGAAAGACAAACATCCCAATGATTAACAAACAATGTTGGTTTTCTTTCCTTTTTTCCAGAATTATTATAAAACCTGCCCGGCTTGGCGACAAGGCCGCCTGGTTCGTCCCACAGGACCACCCTATTCCACCTGATCAGGTTCTTTTTTCCATTGTGAATAATGAATTTTTCTTCATCATTACAAAAGTTCGGGAGTTTTAAAAGCGGTTCCCAAGTTTTTTGTCCCACGATACCATCATCAGTTAGGCCATTATCTTTTTGAAATCTTTTAACGACAGCTTCTGTGCTCGGTCCAAAGTCTGCATCTACTTTGGTAATATACCCCTTTTCGTTGAGCATTCTCTGGCAAAGTGCTGCCTGATGGCCCCTACTTCCTTTCTTTATCATCTTCTTCTCCGCATTCTGGTATGCTCGTGTCTCCTTCTAATTCCTCATCATTTGGGAGATCTAGAGCATCTCTGATAATCATACTATGAGATTGTGACACTTCTTTCTTTTTGATACACCCGGGTAAAATAACAAAGAGTGGTAATAAAGCTTTTAAGAATTTCATTTCATATATTCCTTGGCATGACCTTCCTTAATTAGTTTCTCATTAATATTATCGCCGGCAATAATGATCACCCCGAGGCATCTTCCATATTTTCCAACACCCCTTGATCTAACGATAAAATCGCCGCTATTTGCCTCCATAAGGGCCCGCAGAAATTCAGTCGATGCAATACCCCTTTTTTTCTCTTCGAGGTCTCTAGTACGGCTTTCCGGGGCGTCAATGCCATGTAATCGTATGCGCTTCTTTACCCATACATCGAACCCGAGATCGATTGACGCGTCAACCGTATCCCCGTCGATAACTCTAATCAGTTTTGCATTATATTCATACACAACATAAATAGTTTTAAATAAAATCAATTTTATAGTTTTATCACCATAGTTATCTATAGAAGTGGCTTGGGGGGGGTTTATATAATGTTATTAAAGAGAATACTTAGGATTGCGGTAGTGGCACTAGTTGCTTGGGTAATCTTTTCGTGCATGCTTGGGTGCAAGTCCAAAGTCGACATGCCAACATGGGACGAGTGTTCAAACGAACTTGGCCAACATCCATGTGACTTTAAAATGATGGATCAAGATGGCAAGCAAATAAATTTATATGATTATTATGGGAAAGTAATTATTTTAGATTTTAGTGCAATGTGGTGCGGACCTTGCATGCACGCTGGGGCCGATGCAGACGAAATAGTGAAGAAATTTGGAAAAGACGACGTTGTTTATATTACCGTCTTGATTGAAAATTCTTCCGGCAATGACCCAATTCAGAAAAATCTAGAAGATTGGGCAAAAGCGCTTGGTATTGAAATTAATCCCGTTCTGGCTGGAAGTAGAGAGTGGTTATCGGAATCCGGCTATCATCTGGAGTCGTGGCCTACATTCTATTTTATTAATTCTAGAATGATTATCAAAGAATATCAAAGAGGATATAATAAACATAGTGTTGAGCGCGCCGTACAAAAGTTATTGCCACAAAATACAGATACTGGAGAGTAGGCTGTGGATGGCGGCAGGCCTAAAATTGATCTTTGGTTAACCTTTTGGGGGATTTTAATAATAATTAATTTTCTCGCTACAATTATTTCTTGGTATACCGGAGATATGACTAATTATTGGTATTGTGCTATAATGTTATTATATTGTATAATTGGATTTTATTTTTCACTTCCATCCGGAGATTAGAATGAATGAGGGGCATGTTAGTTAAATATGTGGAAGATTATGCGGGATACGAGAGTATCGGGATTGTAATTGAATATAAAAGTGGATACCATTTAAGGAAATCTTGGTCTGACAAAAGAATACTTGTTGAAGAACCTTTGGTTAAGATCTACTGGCTTACTGCGCCAATAATGACACCCGAAACGGCAAAAATTTCCATTATGGGCGACCACAATAGCAATAAAGAGTCGCAGCGAAATTTGTTTGACCCAAATATAATAATAGATGAATGGCAAGAACTTACAGATGAGTGGCACTTGGCTTCCTTTTTCAAACCAATAGACTAATTATAAATAATAGCGGAGGTGATTTATTTCGCCAGAAGAAGACGATCAAATAGATAGGTTATTAAATTTGTTTGAAGAAATCATGGGTGAAACCACAACCAGCGATAAGGATCCTGTTGCGGTGCCCTACCAGATACTTGATTTTCCGGACGGGAAAAGTAGATATGTTCTAGATCCCGTCAAAAAGAAGATGGTGTGGGCAAAACACAACACCGAAGTGGTTCAAATTTCAACACCAGATAAGAATGGTAAAGTCATTGTGAAATCATCCGGTGGTGAATTTTTACATGTTCCAATTGATTATGTTAGAGATATTGGATTTAACTAACTAATTATTGTTATGAAACTCCTACTTGAAAATTGGCGAAGGTTTTTGAATGAAGGGGCCGATGCCGATGCGGCTTTCCATGGTTGGAAAATGAAGCCTACACAAATGCGCGTGTCGCCACAATGTGATACTATCCCCAACGATAATCAGTGGGAGGCAGGCGAAGCTGGTTGTCCTCAATTTACAAATGATCGGGGGATTGGTGCTGAACACGAAGATATAATAGAAGCAATTGAATTCTTAGAAAATATAAAACCACAACATTTAATAGCTTATAGTCGCGGAGGCGCAATAGCACTTGCAGCACTGCGAGACTCCCGATATTCTCCAGAAATAACATTTGTCGCACCAGCGTGGAAGCGGGGTTGGGTGGATGGAATAGAAAATCCTACTTTTTCCAATGGAGTTATTATACATGGAACACTCGATGAACTTCCTTTATGGCATAGTGCTGAATTATCTCTAAAAACAGGTATGCCATTATATGTTTTTAAGGGGCTCGGACACGTTGATATTCTCAAATATAAAAATAATCCTCGCGAAGGCCAGGAACTTACACAAAAAGAAAAAGAAAAATTGATAAATGAAAAATCTATTTGAAAATTGGCGAGAGTATATAAATAAAGACGAAGGCGCTTCTTCCCCACTCGATCTAAAGATCGGGCCGAATCAGAGAATTCTTGCACTTAGCGAGCCGTGGAAGGGATTTCCATCCAATATTCAGCAGAAGAAGGGACTTAAGCCAGATGGAGTTTGGTATGGCTGCGGCGACTCGTGGCTTAAATGGATGGCACGAGAGATGCCGCATTGGATCTCTCGCGTGAACTATGTTTGTGAGATTGAAGTAGACCATGAATTTATATATATTATCAAAGATGCAAAAAGGTTTAAAGATTTCGAAGGTGAGTTCTGGACCAGGTCGCCATGGCAAGAAAAGGCGCCGCATACGGGGCCAATCGACGGACGCTACGAAATGATTGATTGGCCATTATTGGCCAGCGTTGGTTACGATGGGATAGAGATTTGCCCATACCTTTCAGAATTCCGAATGAGTACCAGCAGGTGGTATTACCCGTGGGATGTCGCTTCGGGATGTATTTGGGATTCGGAAGCCCTAGTTGGTGAACCAAAATTATTATGGCAAAGAGACACAGAAAAAGAGGGGGAAGAAGATGAAACTCCTACTTGAAAATTGGCGACAGTATTTGAGTGAGAATAAAGATGTTTCTAACACAATATTCTTTATGAAGTCTGCTTGGGGTGTTAAAAACGATAAATGGGATCACGTAGGCTTTATTTTGCCTAATGATAGTATGAAAGATATGTCGGGTCATCGCGGTGACTTTGTAAAACCGATTATAAGTACTTGGGAAGATTTAATGAAAGACGAGAAGTTCTGGCAAAATGTAGAATCGATTCCAAATTCTCCAGAAGAAGCAGCGGAAATGGGAATTTATAAAACTATGAAATTACCACAAACAGTGGATGTTCCCGATGGGATTGTATGTAGAATAGACGATCCTGAAAAAAGATCTGAAAACTGTGGTAGTTTTGTCTTTAATGTTCTCGCCAATGCAGGCTTGGATCCTTCGTTTCTTAAGAGTGATGAATATTTAGTGGTAGGGAAGCAATTTTAATGAAACTCCTACTTGAAAATTGGCGAAGGTATATAGCAGAAGCCCACGGATTAGATACTACTTGGGATAATCTTCATATTGATGATGTTTTTAAAATTACAGGGAAAAGTTGTGATGAGGGAGACGGTAAAGAATGCAAGACGTACACCACAAAAAAACTCAAAGACTTGTTGAAA
>Ga0209756_1001845_pt1 | contig 18951 bp, 27 predicted proteins | sample ETNvirenome_6_85_FD_184071 | JGI IMG/M metagenome (GOLD analysis project Ga0209756, IMG submission 184071) | Marine viral communities from the Pacific Ocean - ETNP_6_85 (SPAdes) (version 3) | ecosystem: Environmental > Aquatic > Marine > Oceanic | place: Pacific Ocean | collected 2013-06-19
TGAGTTGTGCAAATAAAGTCGCTACAGTTGGTGTCGTGGAGAGAAGATTTATGTCTTTATTGTTTAGGTAATCTTCAATTGTTTCATGCAAGAGGTTGCCTCTTGTTAAAACTCGTTTGGATTCTTTTGGATTCTTTTGTCGCCATTCTGCAAAGAACTGGCGTTTCTTCCACCCCGTAACTGTGGTCACTGATGGGTATTTATCTTCTTCACATAGGTAGAATCTTTGGCCATTTTCATTTGTTGTTGAAATATCTTCAAAGTCAAATGGCAATTTGACATGGTTAAATTGTTTCTGCATATTCATATTATACTCTCACTTTCACAAATTTCAATAATTTTTGTTACATTTTATTTGATTTTAACTGGTTGCATGGGATTTGTAAGTAATCTGGTTCTTCTCACTACGACAGGAGGTCTTCCCTGCAAAATTTTCTTTATAACATCTGGATGAATATCCATGTCTTGGCCAATCTTTTCGGGTGTTTGACCTACTTTTGTTCTTGCATGAATCTCTGCTACTCTACTTTCGTCCAATTGTTGTGCATATTTAGATGAAATTCTTCCAACCGATGCCGCCAATTTCTGTCTCTGTTGTCTCGCTATTTCTCTTGAATTTGCATTCGTGCCTGTCGCGGGTGGAGGAACACCGGCATTGCCCCCAGATGATTGAACAGTTGTATCTGGTTTTGGTTGTTTCTGTGGCATCAACATAAAGGGCGCCATTCCCAGAGAGCTCGCCGTTGCTTGTTTCCCAGTACTTTTAAGTGCCTCTTTGCCTGGTATGAATTTCTTTATCCCCGACGGCGACGGCGGTTTAGGTGGGGAGATATTCCAACGTTTGGAGTTCCCACTCCTTTTTGCCATCCTCTTTCCAACCCCTTTCATTGGAACTTTGCTTCCCACTTTAGCAAGTCCACCCCTTGTTGCAGAGAGTGCCCTACCCGCTGCTAAACCTGCTTTAGACTTCGCGAGCATCGTGGCACCTGTCCCTATTCCCTTCGATGCAGCCGCGATTCCTGTCCCTACCGCTCCCTTCGCGAGTGCTACCCCACCTCCAAGTGCCGCCTTACCTGCACCAAGAAGCCATGGAATCGCTGCCGCTAACGGAAATGCTTCATCTAGTTGATATCCTAATTCTTCTATTCTATATTTAACAGACTCACTGAGTAATACCACATCATTGGGTTTTTTTATATCTTCTTGTATTTTTTTCCGTTGTTTCATCATTTTTTCTAATCTTAAATCCATCATTTCTTGAACAGATTCGCTGCTTGGTTGTAAAGTTATTCTGGTGTCACCTCTTTCCATTTTTTCTTTTTCTTTTTTGGTTGGTCCACCCATCTTATTCCAAACATAAGCTTGGCTAACAACCTCTATCCCCTTGTTCCTAAGGGCTTTTAAATTGGCCCATTCTCCTTTTTCGCCAGATTCATCGCCTTTGGCCCATTTGACAACCTTCTTCGGCGTAGGCGTATATTTTTTTATAGTTGGCCAAGCATCTTTTATTTTTATTTCCTCTAATTGTTTTGGTTCAATATCACACTCATCCACAGGATTTGATTCCTCTTGAATATTTCTCCAATAACCACTTCTAAAATCACGCATTGAAGGATTATTATTTTTTGCGTGTTCTGCCCATTTTAGCCATTCGTTTCTATTAAACATTAGTATTTCCTTATCGGTTTCGGAACGGTTTAACCGTCAACTTATCATCTTTTTGTTGAGCGCGCATAATTCTTATTCTGGCGTCTTGTCTTGTTATATCTCGTTCGACTTCTTGTTGCTGTATAATCTTAAACTTCTTTTGTTTTGCTTTATTTGATGCTTTTGCTTCATTAGGACCAAGAACCCTTTCATCTAGGGGGTCAGTCCACCCACCAAAGTTATAGCCAGTTGATATCGCATCACATATAGAATTAATTAAATCGTTGTTTGGTGTGTTTTCCATATAAACCTCTGATTATATATATAATATATCTTAAACCAAGAATAAGGAAGAGTACATATGTCATACCCATCATACAACGCCGCAACTGCATTGGCGGCATCAACAGCAGTAACCTATCCTAGAAATAAAGGTGTAATGTTATTAAATGACGGTTCGGGCGCAGGCACCGCAGTCCTTAACCTCACTACCCCCGGTGGCACACAAGGTGCGGCAGTAACGATTCGTGTACCAGATGATAATGTGCCTGTATTTATTCCTATAAGAATATTTTCAACTGGTGCTTTAAGTAAGGTTGCTGTTTACGAATTAACCTAGCCCTTCCACCGCTTCCCAGTCATTTCTGTGGATTTATCGATACTTTTTTGATATCTCTTGGGAAGACCCTTTTTAATCCTACCCATCATCTCACTCCAATCACCACCTGTTTTCTTATCAGGTGTTAATGTCATATCGCACCCGATGCCGGGTGTAGTTCCTGCCCAAGATTTTGTGACTTCTTTCTTGCCACATTCTGGACATGGTTCTTTTGTGGGTTTCATGTCGTCCGCCATCATCTGGACGGATTCAAATAAGTGTTCACACGCATTACATCTGTAATCATACGTTGGCATAACATATCTCCATTATTTAAAATAATCTTCCTTGGCCTTTTGCTTCTCTCTCTTTTCTTGCTTTCGAGCCTCTTGCTCTATGTTTGTGTTTGCTGGCACGATGTTCGGCTGCCTTTGTTCGTAGTTGGTTCATTAACCTTTTGGCCTCTCCTGGATTTTTTGCTCCCCCAGTAGGAATATGCTCTAAGTCTTTTGGATTTATTTCACCCCTTTCTATTCCCCTACTGGCCCGATTCGCGTGAATTACATCAGCCGTGGCTTTGTCAACCTCAGCCTGACTATATCCAAGTGATTTAACTAATCCAAGTTCGTGTGGGGTGTCATCCTCATCCTTTCTAAATTTGTGGATTTTATCCTTATCTTCATTAAAGGCATTGACTGATTCATTTGAATTATCATTAGATGGGATTGTCATGCCAAATCCTGCTGTCGCAAGTCCAGCACCACCAGCAATTTTAGCGGCCATTTTAGCAATCCTGGCAGAATCTTTGCGTGGGCGTCTAGTAGTCGAAAATTCAGGGCCGATTGCGGAAATATTTTGTCCTTGTGCAACGAGTTTTTTCATCCGTGATTTTCCTGTTCGTTCTCCTGATTTCATTGCACGTTTAACGACGCTTGGCCCTCCATGACTCGGTTCTGCGGCGTAAGCAGGGTCCGCTGCGATTGCACTCCTAGCCGCACTCCTGTCGGATTTTAATCCACCCGAATCTATGTGTTGCACCAAATCTGCACCCGCATCGGTTTGACTTGCCATTCTCCTGTTAATTTTTCTTTGCCTTTGGTCTTTCGTTAATCCAAGATTAAGAAAAGGTTTTTTCAGCTGCGAGGAATCAAGCTTTGTTCCAGCGTATTTCTTGACCGCTCTTATAGCACCTTCGACAACCTCTAGTACACCATTTCGTAATTCTACCAAATCCAATGCTGCCTCAATCAAATCCTCATGGGTGGTTGATTCATTCAATTCACCACCAAAATAAGTATTAAAATATTCTATTACTCGTTCATCCATTATACTTTTGCCTTTTCTCTTTTATGTACTTCATCGTGTTCTGCACCAAATTCTCTTGTATACGCTAACCCTTCTTTATCTTTCCCTGGCCCTCTTTGCAATCCTGTTTTCTTTTGCCATTTAATAAATTGAAGAATGGCTTCCATTCTATCTGGATTTTTTTTAATTATATCGTGTGCCCCCCTTGGAAGGTCTTCTGTCAGATTTAAATATTGTACAAACGATATCATATACTATGTATATAAAAAAACAACCACACCAAAGGTGTGGTTGCGAGTAGTAAAGGGTTGTTTTATCTTACTTACCGAATTTTTTCATTCGTTTAATTCTTTTTGCTCTTTTCTTTGCTTGAATATCTGATGGTCTTACTGTTTTGGTGTTCGTCCCTTGTCCTGTTTGAAGAATAGGAGAATTGTCTGGTGTCGCAGGGGCGCTTGTTGGTTTCAAAGTTCTTATTGGAGTTGTACTTGTAGCATACTTTGCCGGAATTGGTGTCGATAGTGGAAAGTCGCGACGGTTGGGGGACTGCGTGGGGGAGGGCCTCCCCTCTCTATTAATAAAAGACACCCGTGCATATTCACCCGGGTTCTTTACGACAAGGCCACCTTCCTTCCCTCCAAATTCGGCCTCTCGACTTGGCTTTATAGTGTAGGTGTTTACTGCTTGCCCTGGGTAATGAATATTGCCCTTTTTGTTTGTGGTTGTCATGTCTCTCACCCATTTGTAGTGTCTTGGTTTAGATGGAGCAGTTTCCTCTAAACCAACCGCATCGCAAACTACATCACAGAGTTCTACCAAATCATAAACCGCATTCATGATATCTTCATCGGAAGTATCTTCGTTGAGAGTATCGCCAAAGTAGTTTTCAAAGTATTCTATTACTGCTGATTCTGCTCGCATACCCGATTGGACTATTTTTCGAGGTTTTTTCTTGAGTGCTTTGTCAACCACGCTTTTCGCTACCAAAAGGGAATTCATCTCGTTTAAACTGTTATGTGCTTTTCGTTCCATGATTATACTCCAACCGCATCGCAAACTGCTTCGCAAAGGTATACTAAATCTTCTACTGCTTTAAAGATATCATCATCAGAAGTGTTTTCGTTTATTTCACCACCAAAGTATTCTTCAAAGTATTGGTTCGCGGCAAACAATTCCGATTGTCCTTTCTTTTTCCTCGTTGCTTTCTTCTTAGTTATTTTTACTTTTGGAATCTTTCTTTCTATTTTCTTATCGCCTACCACTGTTTGTCCCAATCTTCTTCTTAATTCGTCAGCTTTCTTTTTACCACCCCAATATTTGTCAACATCTGGGTCATTTGGTATGAATGTAGCGGCTTCGCAAACTGCTTCAGTCAAATCGATTAAATCATAAACTGCACCCATAATATCTTCATCACTTGTATCTTCGTTGAGGTTATCGCCAAAGTAGTTTTCAAAGTATTGTGATACGCATTCGGGGATTTGTTGTTCAGTCATGTCTTCTTCTTCTTCCTTCAGTTTGTGAATAGTTTCAGATTTTTTGCTGTTAGGTCGTAAACTATCACCGGCAGCAGTGGTTGGTTCATGTGTAGATTTATCTTTAGTTGCGTCTGGTTTGTATTCTTTCATATCACAAACAGGACTTTCTTTCAACCTATCTCTCATTTGATTATTGAATGATGGGTCGTCCAGTGTGTTGTGGACTGAGTGTAGATACTTTTTATATTCGTTGATATTCATTAAATTCTCCTTGAATTGTACATTATGTATAAGATTTGTTAAGTGGCGGCATTAGTAGGGCCACCTGTCCACGGCGTGTTAATATCTGTAATACCAGCATCACCTCTTAATTTATCCATATCTCTGTTGAGTTTGTTTTCTCGTTGTCGCCATTTTACTTTATGTTTTCTATCATCCGAATGTCGTTCATCATATACTTTTCGTGCTTTTCTTGCTCTTGGACTAACCAAACCCTGCCAGACATTTGGCTTCTTCAATGTTGCCTCATTTAGATAATCTATGAATGATTTCATTCCCATCTTTAAAGACCTTTAAAGGTATTCTTATTTTTGTTGCGGAATCTCGTTCTTGCAGCCGCATTGTCAAAATTGAAACGAACTTCTTTCCTCTTTCTATCCACAACACCACCTATGTTGGTTAATTTGGTTACAAATTTGTGGTCTTTCCCTGCATAGGAATATACTGATGAGAAAGAATTTGATTTCGGTAGTGGTGCGTTTCGTTCATCTAAATGTTCACCATCGTATTCTACAGAGTCTCCCCATTTACGTTGACGAATTCTACTTTTGTCTGCTTTCTTCTGGTGTGCCGCGTGTTGTTTATCGGCTATTGCCAATTTAAGTCGTTTAATACGGTCGAACACATCTCCGGCTGCTTCCAAGTCATCGCGACTCACTCTTTCTGTAGTCCCACTCTGTGTTTTTACTCTTAATTTCTTCAAAAGCGCCTTCGTTCGCAAACCACTAGTGTACATATCATTTGGTGACATTTCACGACTTGGTCCACCTGGTCCACCTAAACTTTCATCCAGTGGCCATTCCAGATGGTCTAGTTGCAAGTCTGGGTCTAAACCCGGATGGTCACCGGCTGGATAGTTTGGTGTCGTTCCCGATTTCGGTTTCTTTGTTCCCAATATTCTTGAGAGTTCTGTATCCACATACGAGTCATCACCAGTTTTATATGATTTTCCTTTTGGTTTTCTTTTTGCCTCTTTCACCAATTCTTCTGCTTCATTCTCGCCAATCTTCTTGTTGTCATCACCCTGCATTTCCATATCTCTTGCAGGAATATCTGCAACAGTACCATCTTCAAACTTCACTTGATAAATCTCATCTGATTCAGTCTTACCGTCTGAACCGACTTGTTTGATTACTCTTCCTTTTTTGCCTTTCACAATGACGGTTCTGCCAATCATGTGAGTTTCCATAATGGAACTAATTTGCTCAATTAGGTTTTTTGAATGTGATTCTGTGAATTCTTTATATTGCATATGGACTCCTCTGGTAGTATATATATCATATGAAGAGTTTTCGACAATACCTTAAAGAATCAATAATTGACATTCCTCGGAAGCACTACTCCAAGACAATCTTTGATAGGTTCAACACAAACGACCCCGTTCTCAAACCTTCGGTGGTTGCATTCATAGAGAACGGTATGAAAGTATTTGAGAAGTTTGCACCAATAAAGAAGCATTGTCTTATTGGTAGCATACTCACCAAGCAATACAGGAAAGATGCAGACCTTGATGTGAATTTGTTTTTTGATGTGCCACCCAAGAACAGAGAATCTATCACCACAGAGATGAGAAAATTAGTGAGCAAGGTGAATGGTAAGAACTTTCCCGGCACCGAGCATCCTGTGAATTATTATGTAATCACAGACAAACAGACATACAACAAAGCAAATGAAATGGCCGATAATGTATATGACATTGCAACTGCGAGTTTCATAAAACGGTCACCCGAACAGGCATTCAGTGTAGACCAATACATGAACGACTTCACCAAGAGAGTACAGAAGATGGATATACTCAAGGGTGAATTAGACAGGGACATAGTAGACTATGAAGAATTGAAAGAATTAGACAAAGATGACATTGACAACTTGAATGGTATGGTGAAAAAGAAACTGGCAGAACTAGAGAGAGATATAAAAGTCCTCATCTCTACAGGACAAGGAATATGGAAAGACCGTCAGGGAGAATTCAAGAGAGAGATGACACCAAAAGAGATAGTGAAATTCGGCACACACAACAGATTGCCAAAGAATGTAATATACAAAATGCTAGAAAAGTATCAATATGTGAAACTCTGGCATGACCTTGAAGATATACTTGGTGATGATGAGAAACTATCACATGCAGAAGTAGGTAAGTTGTTGAAGGACATACCAAGATGAAATCATTATTGGTTAAGCATACAAGGGTAACAAAGATATGAAACTTGATTGGAACAAGATAGTATCTAATGCAGTAACCGTATTGGTTGCGAGTGTGTTCATGGGTGCGGCACTACAACTATGGAATGGTGTACAGACAATTGACCAAAGAATCGATGCAAACCTCACAGACATCAAAGCAACGCAGAGTGTACTTGCACCAAAGGTAGACATGATTGAAGAACGACTCGCAGAGATACTAAAACATCTAGACCAAGACAATGACACTACATTTGAAAAATCAGAGAAGGGTTCAATTGAACTTATCAATGACGAATTCAACAACAACCAGATGATGCAACAACAACAGAGGATGCCACGATGAAATCATTCAGACAATACATCATAGAATCATCAACGACTACAAAGCATACTGTTGGACGAGGAAACAGGTCTGGTATTGGTAAAGTCACAAGAGTAACTCCTAGTCACACCAACGAAAGAAGAGACACCATCTACCATCATCCACATGGAGATGGAGAACGGCATATCTCTGTTCAATTTACATCACATGATGCAAAACACAAACAACATCACGACACCGAAGAAATGATTACTGGTGTACACGATAGTAAAGAAGATTTTAAACAATGGCATTCAACCCCTGTGATTGGTGATGTCGGTGTTGCACAACCCGCAGTCCTGTCCAGACGAGGTACTACGAAACCACACCATCAAATGAAACACGAATCAAAAAAACATTCAATACTACATCATCATTTGAGCAACACAAAAGCCAATACAGTAACATCCACAACTGCAAGAGAATATGATAGAGATACTGGCAAATTGAAACCCGGCATGGGAAGAAAAGGCAACATAACTGCAAGAAAATCAAAGAGAACTCCTCATCCAGATTGGACATACTCTAATAATTCTGAAACTGTAGAAAAACATGGTGATGAAAATGTTACACACACATGGACTAGGAAGAAGAAATGAAATCATTCGTTCAATACATTTTAGAAGTTGCAACCGAAGTCCCGAAAAACCCACGGTTTCATCATGACTCGCACCCAATCACCCTAAGTAGGGGCGAACGTTACACATCAAGTCATCAATACACTTATCATGACCACGACCAACAGGTACACTTCAACCATGCACACAAAGAACCATACGAGCGTACAGGAATAAAAGGCAAACATCATTCGTATATCAGTTTCGTTGTTGATGGTGAAGACCATAGAACAGGCCGTGAAGCAACGATTGCCGACCCAACAGGTGTGAGGGGCGCATCTCAAAAACTCTCAAATGTATCCCATGCAATCGGTCATCACATAGACACAGTAGTAGAACCTAATTTGAAACATCATGATGGAGAACATTTCATTTCTTATCATGCAGGTAAAGACCATGCTGACAGTGGAACAAATCCAAGAGCAAGAGAACAAACATATCATAAAATGGCCAAAAGGTTGATGAAACGCCATGGATATGAATATCACAAGACACATGAAGAACCACACACTGGCGAACTGAGACACATTTACAAGAAAAAAGGTAAGAAGAAGTAAAACATACATAGTAACATGAAAACATATACACAATTAATAAATGAAATCGGTATTCCAAAGATGGGTAAAGCATTCAATCAAAGGGCATTGAAAACTATCAATCCAAAGAATATAAAGCAATTACCACAGAATGTTCAAAAGTTAGGTAGGACTACTGAACTAATAGGAAAGAAAGCCTCACAGAGTCCTTCAAGACTAACGCGAGTTGCTAATGTTGGCAATCAAACACTTGGCAGAGTTACACAGGCGGTTGCTAAAAAGTTGCCGTAATGTATCAAATGAAAACATTCATACAATATCTAAACGAAACTACATTGGGCACAAAGATTCGCGCGCAACAGGCTCGACTGATAAGAACATGGGGAAACCCATCTCAAAGAGGAATTGACCAATCGGCTAAGAACATGCATCGGGCTCAAAAACATTCAAAGAAACTTATAGATGCAGGAGATATATCTCCCGAAACCGCAAAAGTAATTTATGATAAACATTCAGAAATAGCAACCAATAAAGAAATGAAAAGGGCAAAAGCAAACCCATACAGACATCAACAACTGATAAAAAATGTAAAGGACGACAAAACGCGAGAAAATATTAGAGTAAGAGTACAACAGCAAGCGGCTAAACTTGCTCAGGCAGACAGAAAATGAAAACATTTACACAACTAATTGAAGAGATACTTGGTGAAGGTAGTCTGGGTCACCAGCGTATAGGTAGACTTGCCAAATCAGGAAATTTGTCTCATGCACACTTTGACCGTTATGTAAAGAAACATATAAACAGGGGTGCTGACATGATACCAGATACTGCAAAGGGTGTGACTGATGCCGATGTTGATATTGCGAGAAGAAAAATCGCTGATAGGGTCCAAGACAACAGGCAACACTACAACAGTTTCAAACATTCGTCACAACCAAGATATACCAACAAAAGACTAAGAAGCCATTCCGGGATTGTCATCGATGATAAGTTGAAGAGGAAGTACGGCCGTCAATGGACGAATTTACCTTCGCATCTTGAGTTAAAAGATGTAGATGAAGGATACAAGAGAGCATTGCGCCGCAAAGGTCCTGGTGCGGAACAATATGTAAGTAACGAAATAAAAAGACAAACACATCGTGCAGCCAAATCTATTATTGATATTGAATCATTAGGAAACAGACAAGATAGACTAACAAAACATCGTGCCAATTTAGAGTTACCTGCAATGAGACATCCAGACCCAGAGGTGAGAGCCAACACTAGAAACATAAGGCAGGATATAAAAACCAAGAGAGATGATGTTGCTATACAAGCATTAGACAAACAACGAGGTTTTGATAAGATGAGTGATAAGTTAAATGCTTTGTATAAGAGGAAAAGGGAACTCGGTGAAGGCAGTCTTGGCCACAAGCGTATGTTAAGACTTGCAAAGTCGGGAAATCTTCCACCCGAAAGATTAAAATCATATGTTGTTAAAGGTAATCAAAAAAGTGCGGTTCATTGGGATAGGCATGAGAAGATGTTGAACAAGATAAAGAAAGAGTGGCCAGATGAGTGGGACTTCCACCCAGACACAGGACACCCCGACCATCCAGACCACACCTCAAAGCATAAGGACCTCGCACAGGAACATCCGAACAATGCAAATCAAGTAGTTAAAGTCTACAATGCAAATAGACATAAACACAAAAGTATTAACAAATACAATGGTACTGCTCGCAGTTATGATGATGCCGATGCACGGAAACATGGTATTGGTTCTTCAAAGGAACGACCAAAACTTGTTCATGACCGCGGTATGGATTCCAATTGGAATAAAAGAACAGGATGGCATGGGTACAAATATCCTGCCCTAGATAAAGTTGTTCACGAACCAGTTAAATAATTAAGTAGATAATGCATGAAAACATATACGCAATTACTTGAAGAACTTTATGAAGCCGCCAGAGTAAGCACGCCACTCATAAACCATCATGGACATGAGATGGCACTTGCTCGCACAAGGAATATGTTGAATCCTCAATTGGCTGCAAGAATTAAAATGAAAAAGCATTTGAAGAGACTTAAAGAACTCGGTACAGAAGTGGATAAGTATGGTGGAGTAAAGCATCCAGACCCAGAAGCACATAAGGCATTAACTAAAGGAATAGCATCGGGTTCGGGTGCAGAATATGATGCACAACCACAATATAGACATGACACAGTAGGGAAGTCAAGTAAAATAAGAAGAGAAGTTGGTGACTTTACAGGACTAGATGCCTATAGAAAGGCAACAGGAAATATCAAATGAAAACATTTACACAATATCTAAATGAAGTATTCAATCAAAGTGGTCGCCTTAAAAAAGGAACAGAAGAATTTAAACAAGCACGATTCCACAGATTTAATAGAGCCATTAAGGCACAAGGGACAGCAAGGGGTAGACGACAAGTACAACAATCTGGCGAACCCACTGTGGTTAAAGCGAAACCTGTTTCAGACGAACAACTACAAAGACTACGGGACAGGGTAGGAGAAGTAAAACATGCAAGAAGTCCAAATGTACGGCAACACATGGTAAGAGATGCAAGTGATGCCGAAATACTAAGACTTACTGGTGAACCTTCTAAGAGACAACGACATCTTGATAAAAAACAAAGTAAACCAGATACGAGTCAAGTCAACCTCGATGCTTCGGGTTATTCAAATACAGACAGTCAACAACGAGCCTTAGCCGCACTGAAATTAAGTAGTTCACTAAAGGCATCAAAAACTTTGGGTGGGTCTGTAAAGAAACAAAAGAAAACTATAGAAAGACCAGCAGAGACAGGTGATAAGAAGAAAACAGATTTGGATTAAAATGTATCCATGAAAACTTTGTTTACGATAACGCCAATTGAGAAATTGGTGTTTCTTTATGGGGTGATGTGGGGGATTGTGGGGAATTGGAAATGTAGAGGTTATTAGAGGCCAATTGGATTCAATCGGACATCATTTGACTGTTATTGGGAGTCCTTTGATGCCTTTAGAGTGGCCACAGATACGATGAAACCTGTTGGAATCTTCTCAAGTGTTGATGCCAAGTCTTTGCCCACAGTACTCAACAGAGAGATGTGGGTATCACTTCTGTGTACCAAATAACCAACCGACCTCATGGCCGGACACGGCTTCTTAGCATCTCTTAGTTGTGATTTGAGGTTGTTCCATCCTGTATCGCCAAGTTCCTCGGCATCTACCCAGACCACTTCAACTATTTCATATTGCTCTGAGCCCGACGCTCCTTTCTTAACCATAATTTACTCCTATTATATGTATGCCGCATGGCAGTGCCAATGGGAATTTTAATGTCTCGTTCGCGGATTCCGTGCGGAAGAGGAGTTGATGTTTAAAAATGTCTTGCAGTCCTGCCAATGGCGCCACATGCCCATCAAAAAACCCCACCATGTGGGTGGGGTCTTCTGTCCAGTCCATCTTCTCTTATGCTGTTGATGCGAAGATTTCAGCCATTTTCGTTGCGATGACTCGACTCGACTTATGACTTCCTGCGGCTTTTCTGAATGCATTTCGCATTTGTGCATGGGAAGCATCTTCTTTAATGTTATCGAATATATCTTCTGTTGCGTTTAGATTACCTCTGACGATGAATAGTTCATCATACGCGTGTGTTGTTGGACTTGCAAGACAGTAGTTGCTTTTCTTATACATTGTTTGGCAATCCGCAACATCTTGGTCTTCAATCAATTGATATCGAAGGCCTTTGATGTTTGCTGCATCGTACAGACGAATACCGATGATGTTGCAGTTTGTTCGATGCTTGAGAATCTCAAGATATGCCTTTGTTTCGTCTCGCCAGTTTCCACCAAAATCAACATCTAGTTTGGTCTTTGAATCGTGAACGATTGATTTTGAAGAACCCCAACGACCACCATATGCACCTAATGATTGGCCTTCGCCATCTGTTAGGAATACTGTATTAACGATTTGAACACCTGTTGATTCTTGGAATTGTGGTACAATGTCCAATGCACAGATAATTGATTCGTTCAACGGTGTGCAACCAGTACTGAATTCGGTTGGGGCAGTGATATGATTTACACTAAGGTAGTATAGATTGGCCAATCCCTCTTTATATTCTTGCTTGTTCATTCGCGATGAAAGAAAGTTTATAAGAGTGAAATCGTGTGCTTTCAATGGTGTGCTACGGTCACTAAGTGATTCAACGCATTGCTCGAAATCATCGATATAATGGCCATTGTCATCTATTCCTTGCAACCTTTTGCTACTGAATGCATATACTTCAAAAGGTATTTGAATTTTGTTACAGAATTCAGTGAGAATTAGTAATTGTTCAACAGTATCTTTCATGATATTCCACATTGAACCCGACCAGTCGAGGAAGAAAATCATACCATGATTCTTACCATCTGCGACTTCTTGATTGGTCATGAAGATATCTTCGGACCAACGGTAGTTCATCATAGTAGTAGTATCTAAGATGCCAGTTTTTGAAACCATCGTTCTGCGGTCTGCATTTGCTGATTGCTTCATTTGGAATTGTGAAACCATGTGATTTACAATGCTTTTTGACTTTGCAACGAATTTATGTCCGTTTGCACGGATTTCGTCTTGTTCTTCTTTGATTTTAATTGCGCGTTCTGGATAATTAGATAATCGGTTTGATGTTTCATCTTCAAATTTTGTCCAAATTGCAGGCAGTTTAGTATAATCTAAAATACAATTGTCGAGATTCATTGATTCTGGAATGTCATAATAATTATAATTGCCAGATTCGGTATTTACCATATCTCGCATTGATTTGTCATATGCGGATTGAGTACTTGAAGGCATGCCAGAACCGCCTTCACTGTAATCTTCATATGTCATTGAATTATTAAGTTCAGAACCTGTTTCGCCTTCATCATCATTTTCACTATCACTATCACTATCACCCATGGCGCCATCACCATCACCTGTACCGTCTTGGTCGCCATTTTGGTTATTTTCAGGATTGCGGATATCGTCAAGGTTTGGTTGACTCATGGCATTTGCATTGTCGCCAACACCGTCTGTACCCTCTGAGGTGTCGCCGGCGTCGCGGCTGACAGCGTTTTCATCAGTTCCTTCTCCACCAGAACCATCTTGTGAATCGCTAGATTCTTGGGATTCTTGGGATTCTTGGGATTCTGAATCGTTTTGTTCGTTTTGATTATTCCAATCTTCAAATAATTCGCGAGTGAGTTCAATCACATCGTCAAAGGTTTCAGTATTGGTCATCTTAGTAACCCATTGATTTTCTTCAGCACTAAAGGGTACTTGAATCAAACCAAAAAGACCGAGTTTGAATTCAAGATTCAATCGGTCAATCAAGTTGAGAGTAGAGAGGTCAACACCGTTAATTTCAAACAGGTCTTGCTCATGGAGTTGTCCATAGGCACGTGCGAAATCTTTACGGATTCCGGGAAATTTATCTTTAATCATTCGTTCGATGCGAGCATCTTCAACTACGTTGGCAATTTGTTTAAATGCGTTGACGTTTTTAACGCCTTCCATTGCTTTAACCCATGATTCAAATGGCGTATGCAATGCGTGAGATACTTCATGGGCAACGAGCATATCGTACATTGAGTTGCCCATGTCTTTCCATACAGGTAAAACCAATTCGCGATTTTTCACATCGAATGCGGCGGTCTCTGCATTATTATCGTGGACTACTCGTATATTCTCTGTGGCCATGCACTTTGCGAGTAGAGATTTAGCGTTGATATTTACGGATTTTGGGGTGTTTTTAGTGATAGACATATGCTTATTTTACCATAAAACACCCTATTGTGCAACCACACTACCCGATTATTGGTTATCGGACTGACACTGGGTCGTCAGTCGCCACATAACCCCTTGCTACCACTACACTTACGCTCCAAAACGCTGTCAATTTCGCTATCAACGAGACCTGCCGGTAAGTCCTTATGCCGCAAGGGTTTACCGACTTATCCACAAGTTATCCACAAAGTGCGTTTTTGAGTCGAAAATCGGGGTATCCCAGAGGCCCCTTTTTGGCGTATAAGTGCTTGCCATTAAAAGACTTATGTATCGACTGACGACCTAGTGTCAGTGGAATATCCGAAAATTGGAAGACCCCCTTGCATAATACCCTATTCTATGGTAAAATGGTCTCATAAATTGAACGAAAAACGCATTTTTAGGAGCAAAATTTCAATATGACATTAAAATCAAAACAGCAAGCATTTATCGACCTCGCGAAATCTGAGGGTATGACCAATCCCATGTCCCGCGATGATATGAAATATCTTCGTGAAAATCATGGTATGTCGTTTCCTGCATGGATTATGCGAGATGATTCTCGCCGCGCTGGTCGTGGTTTATACCATGTACCAGAACTTGACGGTGGAACTGCCCGCGTTGCTACCCCGAAACCTAAAATTGCGAATGTCGCCGCACCTGCACCTGTTGTACCCGTTGCACCAGTGCAGGGTGCTGTGGCTACAGTTGATTCTGACATGAATCTCGCGATGGGTATGACCGGTGGTGAACGTCAATCTCTCGTTCCTACTAAGGCGCCAGAATACGTTCGTTGGGGACATTACTCTGATATCAAGAAAATTATTAATTCGGGTAAGAAATCTGGCCAAACTAATGTTTTCGTTACCGGTCTTTCGGGTAATGGTAAAACCTTCATGGTTGAACAGGTTTGTGCGGAATTAAAACGAGAATGTTATCGTGTAAATATCACGATTCAAACCGATGAAGATGACCTACTTGGTGGTTTTCGTCTTATCAATGGTAACACTGTCTGGCAAGACGGTCCTGTTACAACTGCATTAAAAACTGGTGGCGTTTTACTTCTTGATGAAGTCGACCTTGGTTCATATAAAATGATGTGCCTACAGTCCGTTCTTGAGGGTAAAGGCGTTTTCTTGAAGAAAATCGGACAGTGGATATCTGCTGCCGCAGGTTTCATCGTGATTGCAACTGCAAACACCAAAGGCCGTGGGGATGACACAGGTAAATTTGCGGGTACAGGAATCTTGAATGAAGCATTTCTTGAACGATTCCCTTTCACTATGGAACAGCCATACCCTACTATGGCCGTTGAGAAGAAAATTCTCACAAAAGCAGGTTGCACTGATTCAGATTTCGTGGATAATCTCACGAAGTGGTCTGACATCATTCGCAAAACTTTTGCAGAGGGTGGAATTGACGATATCGTTTCTACTCGTAGATTGGTAAATATCATCACCGCATATGACATCTTTAATGACAAGAAAAAAGCATTGGGTAAGTGCCTCGCACGATTCGATGATGATACTAAGGAAACTTTTATGCGCCTCTATGATAAGGTTGATGCTGAAACGGACTTTGATGCCGAAGAACAACCTGCATCCGCAACAGGAAATGAGTGCCCATTTTGAACACAACTGAACTTAAATCAAAAGATTTCTGTCTAATCAATCATAACACTGGATGCCAGTATATGTTCAAACCATATTCCGATTGTATCAAAGTGTTAATCGATAACGGACACGGATGGCGGACATATGACGATACTAGGGTTGCGGGGAACTATGAAAAGCATATGGCCAGAACATTCTGGAACTCTCTAGTCAAGCAAGGATTCACAACCGACTATGAAAACTAAAGAAATACACACATTTAGAAAGACCTATGTCAAGTACGAAAAAGAATGCGTATTTGACGGTTATAAACTGGCTGTTCTCTTTGATGAGAAGAATGATGTCAAACGATACGGTGGACGATGGAATCAAGAGGAGCGAATTTGGTGGATGCCAGCCAGTAAACTAGTAGACCAAATACACGACAATGGTACATTGGTTCGGGACTGGTTGAACGATAATAAAATGATTATGGGCCAATATGGCAAAATCAATAATCGTGAACGATTCACTAATGATAATGACCATTTCACCGAATACGGTTTACACAAGTCAAACAACGACCCCCAATACAAAGTACAATTCTTCTATAACCATGATGTCGCCAAATTCATCCCCACTGGTATGGGTGATTTGGATACTGAATACCTCACCAGAGAAGATGGCCAGAAACGATGGGATGAATGCATCTCAAATGGATACAATCGAGTTGAAGAAAACTCTTGACAAGCAAAGGAATTATGATACAATGAGCAATATGAAAAACTACATGATGTGGTTAATTGACACTGAAGTCGCCACTTGGGATAACACTCTTGGTGAACTTATTGTTCCAGAAGGAACTAACATATATGCAGACGAACTGGTCACTAAATACCAGAACGATGCAGATTGGCATTTCCCTTGTGGAGACCCCACTATTAAAACAGACGATGACGATTTCATCATAGACGATGAAGAAGAACTAACTATAGACGATGGCGATATGGACGATTGTGCCTATACGCCAGACGAATATTGGTTCACCAATGAAGGTGGACTAACTGGCGAGGCCCAGAACTTTTTACATGAACTAGACATACAAGGAGAACTAGTATGACGAACATTAACCCACAAACCCGAAACAAACGAGTTTCACTGCCAGACCGCATAAACAATTTCATTGCATGTGCAGTACATTGCGGATATGGCGGCAGAGACAATTTAACTCGCAAAGAGGTTTACTCTATATGCGAATCCACAGGTATCGTATACCCACGTTGGTTGGCTAAGAATACTGACAGACGATTGGCCCGTGGAATATATGCATTCCCAGAACTCAAAGCCGCAGGTGTTACTACTATCACCACAGACGATATGGACTCTACCATTTCAGTAAGTGATGATATGGTAGATGTAAACGATGCAACTGTAGTACACTCCGATGTACTAACAGAAGATGCAACAGTAACTATATTATAAGGATTACCAATGAACATTAAACCATCACCAACAACTGTATCCGATATGCTTGTGACCCTATACGACTTAGCAGATGACATTGAACAGTGTTTACTAATTGGAGAAAAAGTACAATGCATTCATGAAGGTGGGGAACTATACAATCAATTGCGTAGTTTAATCACTCCTTCATACTTATCTGATGACGAATATAAATGGTTATGTGAATTAGGCCAATCGTGGAATGATGATGTGCGAACTTATCATGATTCGATGGGAGATAAAGCACACCCCACCCACAGTGCCATTCTAAATGATTTGAATGATGCATTAAGACGTATGATAGATGACATAGATGACATAGACGATATGGATGATGATTAGAAACTATAGTACCATTTCGACAGTTTAGAATCTATCTGAACGAAGTGGTGAAACAGTATATACGACTTTTGTTAACACAGGAGTCCCACACCCTAGCAACACAACGGAGGCCAAAATGCCCAAAAAAGACGAATCAAAAATTTTCTCAGGTAAAAAAATACTCGTAATAGGTGGCGCAATAGTCGCCGGAATCGTACTTGCCGCCATTCTAAAAGAAAAGGAAGAGGCCAAACCAGTCAAACTGAATTTTCCAAAGGAATGGCAACAATAATAATCCAAAGATTTCTCAAATCCCCTTTACACGCAAATAGAATTATGGTAAAATACACACTATGAAAAAACACACAATAATACACACACTACAAAGTGGCATCAGTGAGATTACTTACACAGACGAATACTCTGTGGAATACTCAATGATTGGCACATTATCTCAGACACACCTTCCACATGATGCAGATACAATGGACATCCTAGATGACACAAATATGTTCGTAGTGTTCAATGTGCCAAAAGAGAAGTGGGAAACACTCTCTGTACATTCTGTGATAGACATTGAACAACTCACAGGCGAAGGTGCCGCTGTCAACGAATCGAAGTTGAAGGCCAGTCCTGAATATATGGAACAACTTGAACTGTTCTCTGACGAAGATTTAGATACACTAGAACATCCTGATGAATTTGAAGGGGCAGATTGAAATGGCTGCGAGTATGCACAATTTGATACT
>Ga0209756_1001848_pt1 | contig 18944 bp, 27 predicted proteins | sample ETNvirenome_6_85_FD_184071 | JGI IMG/M metagenome (GOLD analysis project Ga0209756, IMG submission 184071) | Marine viral communities from the Pacific Ocean - ETNP_6_85 (SPAdes) (version 3) | ecosystem: Environmental > Aquatic > Marine > Oceanic | place: Pacific Ocean | collected 2013-06-19
TAGACCCTCCAGTCTGTTTCGTTTTTAAAATTGGCTAGAGGCAATAAACTTAGATTTCTTTTAACAATGCACGTTTTATATTCGTAGGCATTGGCTACATAAATTTATTACCTCACTCATCAGCTAAGAGAAGCCACCTCTTAGGACATTGGAGGATGTCGCAACTGGAACTTATCGTTTCCGCATCAGTATCTTTGTTTCAAACTTTTTTCAGTTCTTTCAATACATCAGTTGGTACGCATATTTTGTTTTGGAACTTTACTTCTATCTCCGAAGGCAATTCTTGAGACCTTCATAACTGGTTAAGCCCTTGCACGACCCAGTTCACTATCTTGTTCTACTCTATAAAACCTCCATTGGTTTAATTGAATATTTAATAATACACGAACACATCATAATAGCTAGCACAATGTGAGCATTACATAACCAGGGAAAAAGTTACATAATGCAAGCATGAAAGAAAATAAGAAAACCAGTCTCAAAATTGTTGGGAAGGATGACGAGTTGACAATAAAGCAAAGAAAATTCGTGGATGCAATTGTTAAAGGAACTTACCCAACATATAAAGAGGCCTACTTCAACAGCTATGACGTTAAGCCTAACAAGAATGGAACTATTCCTAAATGGGTAGAAGTAGAAGCAAGCCTACTACTTAGTTCTCACCCTAAGATAACCCAAAGCATACGGAAGGCATTAGAGAGGAAGGAGGATCATGCAGTAGCCTCAAGCATACGAACAAGGAGTTACGTTCTTGAGAGACTATATAAAGAGTCTACAGAAGCAGATACTTCAGCAAGCAAGATTAGAGCATTAGAGCTGTTAGGCAAAAGTGTGGCATTGTTTAGCGATGTAGTAGAGACAAAAGAAGCACGACAAAGCACCGACATAGAAGCAGATATAGAAGAGAAGATTAAGACCCTGTTAGATAGCCAGGAAGATTAACCAGGCATAAGACTATCTTAATCAATTATAAGACTACCTTAATCTAAGACTAAATTAATTCGTTCCTGGTTGTTTCCTGGAGGTAATAAATCATCCAGGCATTCGACCAGACTATGCAATGTTCCAGAATTTTCCAGGCGAATTAATACGGATATGTGCGTAGTTATAAGGTATTTAAAATTAAATAAGGTATGAGAGATAAAAAAGGGTTTAGCATCCTACATATATGCAATCGTAATGCAATCTTTTTCTTTACTTTTCTTTAGCCCTACCTTTTTTCTGGGAAGACCGAGCTGATAACCGACCCCCCACCCCCATGTATATAATGACGTTACTTGACTGACTATAATACATAGTGATTTACACAAGATATCACTAACTTTCATATACCCCCCCTATTATATTGCATTTTGCTAGCAAGTTTTTATTAAGTAACCCCCCCTTTTATATATAAAGACCCAGGATTCCTAGACCCCCATATTATTTTTTTTAAAAAACTATTGCTTTTTTTGTGAAGGGGGTGCAATATGTTAAAATCTTGTAGTTCCTATACCTAGTAATTATTACTTAATAAGTAAATACTCAATATATTAGGTACTTACTAAAGATTTTATTTAAGAAGTATTTATTAAATAAGTATATACTATCTATATGCAAGACTTTATTAGTAAGTTATTCGATATTTGCGTTTATATTTTACAAGTTATTGGGGATGTAACAGGAATGGGCTATCATCTAGCCAATATTGTAATTTTCATAATTTTGCAACCTGCATTAATTTTGCTTTTCTTTATTTTATGGAAAATAGAGCGAAATAAAAATGAATAAAAAAGTACTTAGTAAGGTAAAGAATTTATCTCCTGTTCAGAAACAAGAGTTATTGTCTTTACTTGAAGAATTAGAACAAGCCAAGAATAGAGAGAAATGCCACGATGATTTTATGACCTTTGTTGGGGAGATGTGGTCAGCTTTTATTCATGGTAAACACCACGAGATAATGGCTGAAGCGTTTGAAAGGGTCGCAAAAGGCGAATTAAAGCGTTTAATCATCAATATGCCTCCCAGGCATACAAAGAGTGAGTTCGCTTCTTATTTGCTCCCTGCGTGGTTTCTAGGTAAATACCCAGATAAGAAGATAATTCAGACTGCTCACACGGCTGAATTAGCTGTAGGCTTTGGTAGGAAGGTTAGAAACCTAGTAAATAGCAAAGATTATAAAGAAGTCTTTCCAGATGTTAGCTTGCAATCTGATAGCAAAGCAGCAGGTAGGTGGAATACAAACAAAGGTGGCGAATACTTTGCGATAGGGGTAGGCGGTGCAGTAACTGGTAAAGGTGCTGACCTCCTAATCATTGATGACCCACATTCAGAACAAGAAGGTGCAAGTGCCGACATAAACGTATTCAATAGAACATACGAGTGGTACACATCAGGTCCGAGACAGCGTTTGCAACCAAATGGTTCTATCGTTGTGGTAATGACAAGGTGGCACAATAAAGATTTAACTGGTCAGGTAGTAGATGCTAGCATAAAACGTGGTGGTGCTGACCAATGGGAAGTAATAGAACTTCCTGCCATTATGCCTTCAGGTAATCCTTTGTGGGCAGAATTTTGGAAAATGGAAGAATTACAGGCTTTGAAAGCCGAGCTACCCAATAGTAAGTGGATGGCTCAATACCAGCAAGACCCTACTTCAGAAGAAGGAGCGTTGGTAAAAAGAGATTGGTGGAAAGTTTGGGAAGAAAGAAATCCACCACAATGCGAGTTTGTTATCCAATCTTGGGATACGGCTTTTATGAAGAATCAAAGAGCTGACTATTCTGCTTGCACTACCTGGGGTGTCTTCTATAGAGAAGATGATGAAGGAATGCTAGCACCTAACCTTATACTGTTAGATGCCTATAAAGAGCGTTTAGAGTTTCCTGAGCTAAAGAAAATGGCTTTTGAGAAGTACAATGCTTATAAGCCTGATGCGTTCATTGTGGAAGCAAAAGCAGCAGGTATGCCTTTAATCTTTGAATTAAGGGCAATAGGAATACCAGTACAAGAATACACTCCTAGCAGAGGAAATGATAAGATATCAAGGGTAAACGCTGTATCTGATTTATTTGCTTCAGGTGTAGTTTGGGCTCCAGAAACACGCTGGGCAGAAGAAACAATAGAAGAGTTTGCTGGATTTCCAAATATGGAACATGACGATTTAGTTGATAGCACCACGCAAGCTCTGTTAAGATTCAGACAAGGTGGTTTTATTTCATTGCATTCTGACGAAGAAGATGAGCCTTTGGAACATAATCGTACTGCAAATTATTACTAATGAAGATTTATATTACTTCTTTTATACATGATGGTAATGAATATGCAGGACCAAATATTCATGCTGATTCATTTGATGCTGCTAGCATTATTGCAAAAGAACAAAATTTAACAGTATGTGGTGAACTAACAGAAATACTGCAAGATAATATAAATGAAGAGTTAAATGATAAAACATTACATTAGGAGATTTAATTGGCTATAGAAAGAAAACCAGCTACACCTGTAGAAGGAACAATAGAGCAAGAGCCTCAAGATCAAGAGCTTACGATTGCTATAGAAAACCCAGACTCATTAGCCATCGAAACTGAAGATGGTGGCATGATAATCGACTTTGATCCTAACGCCAAAGAGGTTGGCGATGAGGATTTTGATTCTAATTTAGCTGAGTTCATGGAAGACCAGAAATTAAGTGAACTAGGTAACGAATTAATAAGTGCTTATAACGGAGATAAAGAATCACGTTCTGAATGGGAAGAGACTTATACTAAAGGACTAGATCAGCTAGGATTAAAAATAGAAGAAAGAACACAACCTTGGTCTGGTGCTTGTGGAGTATTTCACCCAATGCTTTCAGAGGCAGTAATACGTTTTCAGTCACAATCAATAACGGAAATGTTTCCAGCTCAAGGACCCGTAAGAACTAAGATTGTTGGCAAAATTACTGACGATAAAGAAAAACAGGCACAAAGAGTAGAAGATTACTTAAACTATTTACTGACGTATGAAATGTCAGAATATAGAACTGAAACAGAAAAGATGTTGTTTTCTTTGCCTTTAGCTGGTTCAGCTTTCCGAAAAGTTTACTTTGACCCCAGTTTAGATAGACCTAGTTCTATATTCGTTCCAGCAGAAGATGTAGTAGTTAATTATGGTGCTAGCGATTTAGAAACTTGTGAACGTGCTACTCATGTAATGCGTAAATCTTCTAATACAATTAGAAAGATGCAAGTCAATGGTTTCTATAGAGATGTGGAGTTACCTGAAGGTTCGCAGAATATCTCCGATATTACGAAGAAATACAATGATATAACAGGAGAACAAGACACTTATAACTACGATCAAAGCCATACTATCCTAGAAATGCAGGTAGATTTGGACTTAGAAGGGTTTGAAGACACAGATGAACAAGGAGAACAAACAGGTATAGCTATACCATACGTTGTCACTATTGATTGTCCTAGTGGAGTTATACTAAGTATTCGTAGAAATTATTACCAAGATGATGTCAAGAAGATTAGAAGAATGCACTTTGTTCATTATCAATATCTACCAGGATTAGGATTTTATGGGTTTGGTTTAATACATATGGTAGGTGGTTTAGCTAAATCAGCTACGTCTATACTAAGACAACTTGTAGATGCAGGAACATTATCTAATCTTCCTGGTGGTTTAAAAGCAAGAGGCTTGCGTATAAAAGGCGATGATACCCCAATAATGCCTGGAGAGTTTAGAGATGTTGATGTGCCAGGTGGTGCTATTCGAGATAATATAACTTTCTTACCATACAAAGAACCATCAGGAACTCTTTATCAGCTATTACAGAACATAGTAGAAGAAGGTAGGCGTTTTGCTAGCATATCTGACATGAAGATATCTGACATGAATAACCAAGCTCCTGTAGGAACAACACTTGCATTACTTGAACGAAATCAAAAGGTTATGAGTGCAGTACAAGCTAGACTCCATGCTTCTATGAGAAAAGAATTTGATATCTTAGTAGGTATAGTTAAAGACTTTACTGAGCCTGCATATCCTTATGAAATGGATGAGGAAGAATATATTAAAGCTGAAGATTTTGATAATAGAGTTGATATATTGCCTGTATCTGATCCTAATGCAGCAACTATGGCTCAAAGGATAATGCAATATCAAGCTGCTATGCAATTAGCACAATCATCTCCTGAGATGTATAACTTACCAGAATTACATAGACAGATGTTAGAAGTATTGGGTATAGAAGATGTGGATGCTATTGTGCCTGACGCAGATGATATCAAACCTGTTGACCCTATTACTGCTGTTCAAAATTTAATCAATGGTAAACCTGTTAAAGCATTTATAGAGCAAGACCATGAAGCACATATAGCTACTTTACTTTCAACTCAACAAAATCCAGAAATAATGCAAATTGTTGAACAAAGTCCTAAAGCACCTGTAATACTTGCAGCAGCATCAGACTATGTTAATCAACATCTTACAATGAAATTCAGAAAACAAGTTGAAGAAGAAATGGGTATAGAGCTTCCACCTGAAGGTGAACCTTTACCAGCAGACGTTGAAAAACGTATTTCAACACTTGTAGCAGAAGCAGCACAAAGAGTTGCTGGTACATCGCAACAAAGAGCTGAACAAGAAAGGATAGAAGAACAACAGAAAGACCCACTTATTCAAATGAAAGAAAGAGAGGTTGCTGTTAAAGAGGCTGAAGTTCAGCGTAAATCTGCTGAAGGTCAAGGCAGATTACAGCTTGATGCAGTAAAAGCAGCTAGTAGAGATGAACTGGAAAAAGAAAGATTGAAGTCTCAAAATGAATTAGCTGGTATAAAAGTTGGTCAACAAATTGCAAGCGATTTGCAAGAAAATGAACAAGAAAATAAGAAACAAAAAAGAGAAGATTACAAGTTAGGGCTTGACATTGGAATAGATTTAGCTAAAGATATCAATAAGAATGAGTAATGATATCACACAGCTATCACTTTCAGAACATATGAAATTGAAGTTGCGTGGTATGATGAATGAACACGCTGACCATATAGCTTCAGGTGCTTGCAAAGATTATAGTGAGTATCAGAAGATGACTGGCGTTATCGAGGGTTTAGCCCTCGCAGAGCGAGAACTTCTAGATTATGTCGAAAGAGTTCTCACAGAATAGGAACTCGACTCCTTAAAGTCGTGCAATAATATGAGTAAAGCTGAAGTAAAGATACCAGAGCCAGAAAGTGTTGAAACACCCAAGATTGATGTAGATGTTAAAAGTCAACTGCCTGAACCTAAAGGTTGGAAGATTTTAATTGCTATGCCAAAGGCGGATGAGAAAACTGATGGTGGTATTGTTAAAGCTTCCCAAACCATGAAAGACGAAGAAGTAAGTAATATTTGCGGATACGTTATAAAGTTAGGACCTGAGTGTTATAAAGATACCAATAGATTTCCGAGTGGACCTTGGTGTCAATCAGGTGATTGGGTTGTATTTCGTGCTTACTCTGGCACTCGCATGAAAATGTACGGACAAGAGTTTCGCTTAATTAATGACGATACTGTAGAAGCAGTTGTCGATGATCCAACAGGAGTAGTTAGAGCATGAGCGAATCAAGTACAGAAATAATAAATGAAGAACCTGTTATTGATGAATCACAAAAGATGTCGAAAGAAGACAAATTTTTTGGTGTCACAACAGAAATAAATAATGATATTCCTGAAGGGCTGGAAGTCGAAATAGTCGATGACATTCCTGAAGAAGATCGTAGACCAAGGAAAGCAGAAGATTCTTCTCCTGACGTTGACGATGATACCTTAGATAAAGAAATAGCTGATTACAGCGATAGAGCTGGAAAAAGAATAGCTAAAATTAAATACGAGTATCACGAAGAACGTAGAGCAAAAGAAGCTGCAACACGAGAATCTCAAGAAGCAGTACAACGCTTACAAACATTAATGTCTGAAAATCAGCGTTTGCAGGCTATGGTTGCCCAGGGTGGACAAGTCTTAAATAAACAAGCACATAACAATGCTTTGTGGGCAAAACAAAATGCACAAGAAGCATTTAAAAAAGCTTACGAAGAAGGCAATGCTGATGAAATGACTAAGGCTCAAGAGTTATTATCAAAAGCTACATTAGCTGAACAACAATCACCTAATATGGCTGCAAGCCTTCAACAACAAATTGCACAAAATTTACCTGAAGTACAAATACCACAACAGCAACAACTCGATCCTGATATGCAAGAGTGGTCATCTAAAAATCCTTGGTTTATGAGTACAGTGCCTGAACACAAAGAAATGACATCTCATGCTTTTACAATAGATGCAAGATTACGCAATAACAAAATACTGCCTGAAGAAAATCCAAAGGCATATTATGAAGAAGTAGATAAAGCTATGCGTAAAGAATACCCCAGTTTCTTTGGTGTATCTTCTGAAGAGGTAGAAATACTAGAAGAATCACCAAAACGACAACCTTCAACAGTTGTTGCATCCGCAACGAGGGATAGCGGAAACAAAAAACCTTCGCAAATCCGTCTTACTCAGACACAAGTTAAGCTAGCTCGCCAACTTGGAATTAGTCCTGAGCAATACGCAAATCAATTATTAAAGGAGACTTAATATGTCAGAAGAAAATAATAACACTAATGAAGTGGAGACAGTTTCTACTGATACTCCTGAAAACCAAGAGCGTACTCCTAGAGAGACAGAAAGCCGAGAGGCTACTCAGCATACAGAAAGCTGGGAAAATCCTACTAATTTACCTACCCCAACACCTCAAGAAGGCTGGGTCTTTAGGTATATCAGAACAGCCTTATTAGGTCAAACTGATAATCCTAATGTATCTAGACGTTTTCGTGAAGGGTGGATTCCATGTGAACTTCAAGATCATCCTGAACTTCAAATTACCATGATGGACCACGGCTCTGAATGGGCAAAAAAGGGAAATATAGAGATTGGTGGGCAATTATTATGCAAAATGCCAGCAGAAAAGGCAAAGGCTAGAGATGAGCATTTCGGAAGAATGGCACAATCTCAGATGGAATCTGTTGATAATGTGTATTTTAAAGATCAGGATAATAGAATGGCGACCAAACAAGTTTTTGAGCGTAATTCTAAAACAACTTTTGGTAAAGATTCTTAGGAATCTTTAATAATTAATTTAATTTAAGGAGACAATTATGTCAACTAGTGCAACTCCTCACGGAGCTCGACCACTTGGAACAATTGTTGGAAGCCCTTATCAAGGAAAAGTTACTCACTACAAAATTAAAAATGCGTATGGAACTTCTATATTCTATGGCGATTTTGTGAAGTGGGGTGATGACAACCCTAATACTACTGTCCAAAAGGACACAGGTACTACGGCTTGTACACCTATTGGTATTTTTCTTGGTTGTGCTTACACTGATCCAACCACTGGTCAATTCACACCCAATCAATATTTCCCAGCTTCAACTGCTGCGGATGATATTGTTGCGTATGTTGCCACTGATCCTTTTGTAATAATGCAAATGCAATGCGATGGTGCTGCTGACCAAGATGATCTTGGGAAGAATTGTGCTGTTGTTCAAACTGCGGGCAGTACAACAATAGGAACAAGCAAAAATTCGGTTGATATATCTACTGTAGCGACCACTAACACATTACCTGTAAAAATCATCGACTTTGTTGATGGTCCAGATAGTGCAGTTGGTGACACCTACACGGATGTATTGGTTATGTTTAACGTTGGGCATCAACTGCTCACCACAACAGGTATTGGTTAAGGAGTACAATTATGGCAGCTATATCAAGAGCGAATGAGCTACATCAACTCCTTCCAGGACTTAATGCCCTGTTTGGCGAAGAGTATGCTAACTACGAGAACGAGCACGAAGAAATTTATGTAACTGAGAATTCTGAAAGATCATTTGAAGAAGAACTCAAGTTATCAGGTTTCGGAGCTGCTCCTGTAAAAGATGAAGGGTCAACTATCAGTTGGGATACAGCCCAAGAATCTTTTGTAGCTCGTTACACACACGAAACAATAGCTATGGGCTATTCAATCACAGAAGAAGCTATGGAGGATAACCTCTATGTTTCTCTCTCTGGTAGATATACTAAAGCTTTGGCTCGTGCAATGGCTTACACAAAACAAGTTAAAGGTGCATATCCACTTAATAATGGATTCAGCACTACTTTTTCTTCAGGTGACGGTGTTGCTTTATTTAGCACAGCTCACCCACTTGTAAGTGGTGGAACTAACAGCAATAGACCTTCTTCAGGTGCTGACTTGAATGAAACATCTTTAGAAGATGCGATTATTCAAATCAGTAAATATACTGATGAAAGAGGTCTTAAAATTGCAGCTAGACCTAAGAAACTAATAGTACCAACTGATCTTCAGTTTGTTGCTACTAGACTATTGCAAAGTGACTACAGAGTCGGTACTGCTGACAATGATGTTAATGCAATCAAAACAAATGGCGTGATTCCAGAAGGCTATTCAGTTAATCACTATTTAACTGATACTAATGCTTTCTTCATCACAACAGATGTACCTGATGGCATGAAGCATTTCGTCAGAGCACCAATGACTACAGCTATGGATGGTGACTTTGAAACTGGTAATGTTAGATACAAAGCTAGAGAAAGATATTCCTTTGGAGTATCTGATCCACTTGGTATCTTTGGTTCACCAGGTAGTTCGTAAGAACTTTAAGGGAGACTCATATTGGGTCTCCCTTTTTTTTATCTAGGGAATTTTTTTAATTTGTCTATCAACTGCCCTAGCAGACTTGCCAAGATGATAGACTTTTTCCTTTAGGAGGAAATATGGCTAACACAACTTTTAATGGTCCAGTTAGATCAGAAGGCGGATTTGAACAAATCAGCAAGAACACTAGCACAGGAGCAGTAACAACTAATTTAGATGTAGATACTAGTGGTAATTTAGTTACCACAGGTTATGTATCTTCTTATGATAATGTTGTTTCAATTGAGGATGCTACTTATTCAGTAGAATCAACTCAATCTGGAGCAGTATTTACTCTAAATAGAGCAGCAGGTATTGTAGTAACATTACCTACAGCAGCAGCAGGTTTACAATATACATTTATTGTAGGTACAACTTTCACAGGTGCAGGACAAATCAATACAGACAATTCCAGTGACTTATTCTCTGGTTTTGCTACGATCTTTGATCCAGCAACTGCAACCGATAACAACACTTTCATTCCTGATGCCAGTGATGACGATACTATTGATTTAGGAACGGCAGCTCAGGGTTGGCTTGTAGGCGGAATTATCCGTTTAAAAGCAACCACAGCAGCAGTATGGCACTGTGAAGCCTTTCTTCATGGTGATGGTACACTAGCTACTCCATTCGAGTAAGGGGGTAACTAATGGCTGATGCAGTAACTTCACAAACCATCATTGATGGTGAAAGAAACTGTATTATGAAGTTTACCAATGTCAGCGATGGCACTGGCGAATCCGCAGTAGCTAAAGTAGATGTTTCTGCTTTAACTTCTAACTCTGAAGGAGTTTCTTGCTCTGAAGTAAGAGTAATGAGGGTTAGCCATGCCATTGTTGGTATGTCGGTTCAATTGTTTCTTAATGCAACATCTAATGTTCTTTTAATAGAATTAGCTGAAAGCAGTAATGGGCATATGGACTTTAAGGATTTCGGTGGTATTCCTAATAATGCAGGGAGTGGTAAAAATGGAGACATCCTTTTTACTACTAAAGGTCACAGTTCAGGAGATACTTATTCCATAGTTTTAGAAATGGTAAAAGTATATTCTGATTAATCTGGAGAAATTATGGCTAAAAAACAATATGTAATTTCAGAAACTGGTGAATTCCCAGCACAATATAAAGTTCTTAAATTAGATGATGACGGAATCTATAGACCTGTATTTGGTCCTGATCCTGACTTGGAAGATGCAGAACGTAAGTGCGATGAGATGAATGGTGAAAGGGCTAAAAATGATAAAGGTCATTTTATAGCTGACGATCCATCTACGCCTGATGTTAATGAAGCTTATGTTGGTGGTAAAGCACCAAAGAAAAAAGCTGCTAAAAAAGCACCAGCTAAGAAGAAAGCACCAGCTAAGAAAAAATCTGTTAAAAAGAAATAATTTTAACCTAGTATGTTTATAATGCCTTGTTAGTTCAAGGCATTATAGATGTATGCAATTTAAGGAAAAACTATGAGTAAAGGACTTGGTAGAAATACTAGATTTAAACAAAAAAATAAAAAAGTTGCCAGTAAAGGCAAAAAATCTTATATGGGCGGAGGAGCTACCGAAGTAGGTAAGCAAGCTCAATCTTATAAGGAATATGTCAAAAAAACATTTGGCGGTGGCAAAACTTAATCATGCCTCTTTCAGTAGGTCGTTCTAGAAAAGTAATTAGTAAGAATATTTCTAAATTAATTAAAGAAGGAACACCAAAGAAACAAGCTGTTGCTATAGCTTTAGATAAAGCAGGGAAGAAAAAGAAATGACTACTAAAAAAAAGAACAGAGTTACAGTTGCACCTGCATCAAAAAGAAATAAAAAAATACAGACTACTAAATCTGGTATAACAATAACTAGAGTTAAAAAGGATAAATAATGGCTACAAGTGGAACTACATCATTTACCTTAGATATAAGCGATATAATGGAAGAAGCTTATGATCTTTGTGGTCTAGAATTACGTTCTGGCTATAGTTATCGTGGTGCTAAGAGAGCATTAAATCTTGTTTTTCTAGAATGGCAGAATAAAGGATTAAATCTTTGGACTATAGAGCAAGGAACAGCAACAATGACTGCTGGTACAAGTAGTTATACAGCAGATTCAAGTGCTTTAGATATAGTTGATGTTTTCGTCAGAACTGATGCTGGCAATACAAGCAAACAGTTTGACCAAAGGTTAAATCGTATTTCTAGAACTGAATATAATCATCAGGCTAATAAGTTAGTGCAAGCTAAACCAACACAATTTTATGTAGATAAGGATAATGATGCAGTCAAAATAGTGGTTTGGTCTGTTCCAGATGCAGCAGATACTTATACGTTAGTTTATGATTACGTTAAAAAAATAGAAGATGTTGGAACTATTGCTAGCAATAATGCTGATGTGCCAACAAGATATCTTCCTTGTTTAACATATGCTTTGGCATATAACATTGCTTGTAAATCACCTGAAGCACAGAATAGAATCTCTATGATAAAACAAAGATATGATGAGCTTTGGAGAGATGTAAGTGATGCTGATAGAGAAAAAGCAGCAGTTAGATTTGTTCCTGATTTATCTATAAGTGGTTATTAATGGCATACGCAAAAGCGAGTAAAGCATTAGGGCAATGTGATCGTTGTGGATTTTCCTATAAACTTAATACTTTACAGTACCAAATAGAAGATGGTAAAAGAAACGGATTACGAGTTTGTTTTGACTGTTTAGACGAAGATCAACCTCAATTAAAGTTAGGTGAAGTAGATACGTCTGATCCACAAAATTTATATAATGCAAGAGTTGATACTAGTAGAGATGGTTCAACTACATACGCATCTTTTAATCCTATAGGAGGAGGCGTAACTGTATTTGGTTCTTCTACAATGGGTTTAGATATTAAAGGCGAAGTTGGTAAATTAACAGTGAGTACAGAATGAGTTGGACATATACGACATTAAAATCAGCTATACAAGATTATACACAGAATACTGAATCAACCTTTGTGGCTGATTTAGGAACTATGATTAAACAGGCAGAAGATAGGATAGTTAAATCTGTTGAACTTCCTAATTTTAGAAAAAATGTTACTGGTTCATTAACAAGTGGTAATTCTTATTTAACAGCTCCAGATGACTATTTATATCCATTTTCTTTAGCTGTTCTAGATAGCGATAGTGCATATAGCTATCTTTTAAATACAGATGTTAGTTTTATAAGAGAAGCTTATCCATCAGCAGCTTCAACAGGAGTTCCAAAACATTATGCACAATTTGACGATAATTCTTTTATTGTTGGTCCAACTCCAAATGCTAACTTAAACGTAGAATTACATTATTATTATGTTCCAGAATCAATTACAGCGTCATCTGACGGCACTAGCTGGTTAGGAACAAATGCTCCAGAATTATTATTATACGGAAGTTTATTAGAAGCTTATACATTTATGAAAGGTGAGCCTGACATAATGGTCAATTATGAAAAAAGATTCCAGGAAGCATTGCAGAAACTTACTTTATTATCTGATGGATATAATCGCAAAGATGCTTATAGAGATGGACAAAGGAAATTAGATGTCTAATGACAAAATAGATACCTTAGAAGGCAAAGATATTGCTATCGTAGGTATGGGTCAGAGTCAATTAGACTTTCATTTATCACAAGTTCATAGCCAGTTTTTTGATGAAGTTTGGGCAATAAATGCAATGATAGGCATATTACCTAATATAGATAGAGCTTTTATATTAGACCCTATGAGCAGATTCTTTGATACGGAAGATGCTGGTTCAATGACTAATATGATGCGTAAAAGACTGCCAGAGGTTGATTTTCCAATATATACCTGTGAGTTAGACGAAAGAGTTCCTTTAGCTATTGAATATCCATTAGAAGAAATAATAAATAGCTTGGGATGTTCTTATTTTAATAATACTATAGCTTATGCAATAGCTTTTGCTTTGTGGAGTAAAGTAAAGAAAATTTCTATGTTTGGAGTTGATTTTACTTATAAAACTAATATGCACTTTGCAGAAGCTGGTAGAGGATGTGTTGAATTTTGGCTTGCAAAATGTATTGATGAAGGAATAGAGGTAGCTATTGCTCCTCGTTCTTCTCTTTTAGATACAGATGTGGAAGATAAACATAAACTTTATGGATATCATAGATTAGAGAATCCTAAAATAACTTACCAAAATGGTAGTGGTATGAGAGTTTGTAATTGGTCAGATGTAATAGAAGAATCTATTAGTAAACCAGTTGGCATGATAGGAAGAAAAGATTTACAATTAAATCCTACTGAACCAAACAAATATTAATGCAAACAGATAAATTTGAATTATCAATAGGTGATTTAGGAGTAACTACTACTCATAATAGAGGTCATTCTGTTGAAGAATTAGCTGAAATGGCTACAAATAAACTTATTTCTATAAGCGAAGATGCTGACCCTATGGTAAAAGCACAGGCTCACGCATTTAGAGATAGATGTAAATGGATCATTCAATTCTATGTAAATGAAGGAATAAAAAACCACATTTGCACAGTATGTAATGAATTAGAAAAACAAGGTCATAAAGACCTATCAAATATAATAAGGAGACTATAATGGCAATTACACAAGCAATGTGTACTTCTTTTAAAAGTGAACTTTTACAGGCAGTACATAATTTTAAAGCTTCGGGAGGTAACTCTTTTAAGCTGGCTTTATATACAAGTTCTGCAACTATGACTGCAGCTACTACAGCGTATAGCACAAACCAAGAAGCATCAGGAACAAACTATACTGCGGGTGGAGCAGCATTAACAAATGTTGATCCAACTACTTCTAGCACAACAGCTTATACAGATTTTTCTGATTTGACTTTTGGAACAGCTACCATCACTGCTAGAGGTTGTATGATTTACAACGATACAGCATCTGGTGATCCAGCAGTAGCTGTCTTTGATTTTGGTGCAGATAAAACTTCAACAGCAGGATCATTCACTATTACTTTTCCAACAGCAGACGCTTCTAACGCAGTAATAAGAATAGCTTAGTAAATGGCTGGATGGGGTCGATCCACATGGGGTTCTGGTCCTTGGGGTCAGCCTGCGGTAGTTAATGTAACTGTAAACCTTACAGGTGTTGCAGGAACTTCTGCGTTAGGTACAGAAACAGTTAGTTGTGATGCAAACATCACAGAAACTGGTGTCTATTGTACAGGCTCTGTCGGTTCACTTACAGCCACAGGACAAGCTAATGTAACAGAAACAGGGGTTGTAGGTACTACAGCTTTAGGAACTGAGACTGTATCAGGTGATGCAAATGTAGCAGAAACAGGTGTTTCATGTACTGGTTCAACAGGTAGTTTAACTGTTACAGGAATTTGTAATTTAAGTATTACAGGTATTTCTGGAACAACCGCAGTTGGAAATGAATCTGTATCAGGTGACGCTAATGTAGCAGAAACAGGTATAGCAGGAACAGGTGCAGTAGGAACTTTATTAGCTGCTGGTGTAGCTATAACAGGAGTTTCAGGAACAGCATCTACAGTTGCAGTTGGTGATGAAACTGTAACAGGTGATGCAAATGTATATCCTACTAATGTTGTAGGAACAACAGCTTTAGGTACTTTAAGTCTTGTAACAAATAATATAATATCTGTTACGCAAGATGCAAGTACAGCAGGTCTTGGAAGTTTAAGTATTTCAGGAGATTCTCCAGTTTCTATAACAGGATTATATGGAACAGGAAATATTCAAAGTTTATCAGTATGGGGGTTAGTTGATGATTCGCAAACACCAAATTATTCAGGTGTTTCTACTTCGCAAACAGCTTCTTGGACTAATGTGAGTGATTCACAATCTCCAGATTGGAGTGAAGTGGCATAATAATATATAATTTTTTACGAGGAAAATAAATGGCAAGTACATATGTAAATGATCTAAGACTCAACGAAATGGCGACAGGTGACGGGTCGGGAACTTGGGGTACGACAACAAATACAAACTTAGAATTAATAGCAGAAGCTTTTGGTAGCGGTTCTGAAGCGTTAAGTGACGCTTCTACTGGAACTATTACTATGGCAGACGGAGCAAGTGATGCTGCTAGAGCAATGGCACTTACTCTTACAGGTTCTTTATCACAAGCCTGTACTGTAACTTTAGCACCCAACACAGTTAATAAATGTTGGATTATTCAAAACAGTGCTGGTGATACAGTAACTATTTCACAAGGAACAGGTTCAAACGTAGTTATTCCTAATGGTGGAATAAAGATGGTTGTTTGTGACGGAGCAGGAAGCGGAGCAGCCGTTACTGACGTTTTAGATTTAACAGGTGGAACAGGTAACGTAGGATTAGGAAGCGGATCATTAGGAACAGCTTTAACAACAGGAACGGATAACGTAGCGATAGGTGAAGCGTCATTAGATGCAGTAACAACTGGTTCAGATAACACTGTAGTAGGTGATAACGCAGGTGGTGCTTTAACAACAGGCGGAAATAACGTAGCGATTGGATCAGGTGCTTTATTGGTAGCAACAACGGCTGCTGATAACACCGCAGTAGGAACACTAGCCTTAACTGCTAATAGTTCTGGTACAAACAACACCGCAGTTGGATATGCTGCGGGGGATGCAGTAACTACAGCAAATAATACAACTGTAGTAGGTGATAATGCTGGTGGTGCAATAACTACTGGATCAGGTAACACAGCCATAGGTCCTGATACTTTACTTGCCACTACAACACAAGCAAACAACACCGCAGTTGGTTTAGATGCACTTAAAGCTAATACCGCAGCAGATAACACCGCAGTCGGTACTTCTGCTTTGACAGCCAATACCACAGGAACAAACAACACCGCAGTTGGTTACGCAGCATTAGACGCTAATACAACAGCAAATAACAACACCGCAGTTGGAGATAATGCTATAGGAACTAATACAACTGGTGCTGGAAATACCGCAGTAGGTGCAGATGCTTTAGCAGCAAACACAACAGCTTCAAACAACACAGCAGTTGGACTAGACTCTTTAAAAGCAAACACAACAGGAGCAGAAAATGTAGCGGTGGGTAGTTCTGCTTTAGCTGCTAATACTACTGCGGGAACAAATACCGCAATTGGTTTTAATGCTATGTTAGTAAATACCACAGGAGCAGATAACACGGCTGTAGGAGCACAAGCACTTGATGCAAATACAACTGCGTCAAACAATACGGCAGTAGGTGGTGCAGCTTTAGGAGCAAACACTACAGGTGCTTCTAACACAGCAGTTGGAAGAACTGCTTTAGCAGCGAACACTACAGGTGCTTCTAATACAGCACTCGGTGCTGAAACTTTAGATGCTAACACCACTGGTGAATCAAGCGTGGCTATTGGTCATAATGCACTAACAACAAATACAACAGGTAGTAGTAATGTAGGTATTGGTTATGCAGCATTAGAAGCGAATACTACAGCATCAAATAACACAGCAGTTGGTGCAGCAGCTTTAGCAGCAAACACTACAGGAACAGATAACGTAGCAGTTGGAGCAAACGCTGCCGATGCTACCACCACAGGCTCAGACAACACAGCTATAGGAGACAACGCACTCGGAGCAAATGTATCAGGTTCTTGGAATACTGCGATTGGTTCAGATGCTCTTTTACTTAATGAAGCCTCTGAAAACACAGCCGTTGGTCAAGGTGCTTTAGACGCAAATACAACAGGAACTAAAAATACTGCTATGAGTAATGGTGCTTTAGGAGCAAATACTACAGGTGATTATAATGTAGGTTTAGGATATAGAGCATTAAATGCAAATACAACTGCGTCTAGTAATACGGCTGTCGGTAATGATGCTTTAAAAGCAAACACTACAGGTGCTTCTAACGCAGCACTTGGTTCTACAGCTTTAATATCGAATACTACAGGTGCTTATAACACCGCACTTGGTCATGCTGCTATGTGGACTAATACTACAGGTGCTAACAACGTAGCAATTGGTTATCAGGCTTTAGACCATAGCACTACAGCATCAAATAACACAGCAGTCGGTTATGATGCTTTATCAGCAAACACTACAGGTTCAGAAAATACTGCTGTAGGAGCAAATGCTTTAGATGCAGCAACGACAGCGGGAGATAACTGTGTTGTGGGATATACCGCAGGAGGTGCTATTACAACTGGTAGTAGCAATACGGCTGTTGGTTATAGTGCTTTAAGTAGTTGTACTACTGCTGAAAAAAACGTATGTATTGGAAATATTGCAGGTGGGGCAACAACTACAGGTGGTGGAAATGTATTTATTGGTCATGCCGCAGGTAATTATTCAACTACAAACACAACTGGAACTAACAATATTTGCATAGGGCCATACACACATACATCGACACAAGGAGGTTCAAAAGCTATTGGAATAGGATATTATGTTAATTCAGCAGCGGGTTACACAACATTAGGAGATGAAGGTTCTGACATCAGAGCAGCACACGGAACTGCAAGTTGGGCAACTGTTTCAGATGAAAGAGTTAAAAAAGACATTGAAGATTCTACTGTAGGGTTAGCATTTATAAATGACCTAAGACCTGTAACTTTTAACTATAGAAATAAGGGAGACATACCAGAAGAATTTACTGGTTATGAAAAAGATTCTACAGAAGCTTATAAATACTCTACAACTAATCATGGTTTTATAGCTCAAGAAGTTAAAAAGGTTATAGATAATCACCCAGATATTGCTGATGGTTTTAAACTATGGGATGTTAGAGATACAGGACAACAAGAAGTGGCAGAAGCTGCACTTATACCTATGCTAACCAAAGCAGTACAAGAACTTTCGGCAAAGGTCGAAGAATTAGAAGATAAACTTAATAATAAATAAAGGAGAAAAAAATGGCAGTAAGCAAAAAACTCGTAAAGACCATTCCCTATGTCAAATCCAGTAAAGTGGAAAAATGGCATTTGGAAATGCAATACGAAAACGACAGCGAAGGTGATGCAACTTACTATACCAGTACGTTTAGTAAATTGGTAGAGGCAACTGACCCAATAACAGGGGTAAGTAACTTTACTAAAGCAGCAAAAGGGTCGTTTAGTAATGCTGACTTAGTAGCAATATGCCCTGTGTCTCAATGGGATGCAGTATTTGCTAGTCAAGTGGATTCGGTTATTACAAATCCACCTAGTGATCCAGTACCTGACGATTCATTTAGCGTACCTAGTTAATGGCAGAAGTAACAGTACATAATATGCCTAGTGTCTATGTCATGGAGACACAGATGCCAGAGGGTATGGTTGAGGACTTGAATGATTAT
>Ga0209756_1001849_pt1 | contig 18931 bp, 29 predicted proteins | sample ETNvirenome_6_85_FD_184071 | JGI IMG/M metagenome (GOLD analysis project Ga0209756, IMG submission 184071) | Marine viral communities from the Pacific Ocean - ETNP_6_85 (SPAdes) (version 3) | ecosystem: Environmental > Aquatic > Marine > Oceanic | place: Pacific Ocean | collected 2013-06-19
CATTAGTTGCATCTGCATCCCATTCAAATACAGATCCATTAACAATTAAAGCAACTAACGTACTTCCTAAATTATCTAAAGACCATAAACCAGGTTCTGCAACTTTATCCGTAGACGCTGCAGCTTGGCCCCATGCTGCATAGTCACTCGTATTAGTAACTGTTGCACCATCCGAATGAGCCGCCCTAGTTGTTCCTCGAGCTGCTCTAGTAATTCCTGTTAAAGTTGTGCTTCCCGAAACTCCTGTGTAAGAAATTTCTTCAGTGCCTACTAAAATGTAATTGGTTCCTGTAGTTGGAAATCCTGTAATAGAATCTAAAACAATACTAGTTCCTGATCCACCAGTTCCATAGACATTGTCGCCTAAAGCTCCGTCTAAAGTATTGGTTTGAGGATTAGTTACCGTACCACCAAACTGAGATATACCCCATCCGTAAACTCCAACCTGGTCAGCTGGACCTACGTGGTAGTATCTATAATAAGTTATTCCTCCCGAAGTTGTGGCTCCTGAATCAGTTTCAGTAGCTCCGGCATTAATAGTAATAGTGTCATTAGTAGGTGCAGATAACACCATAAATTTTTTATCACAAAAAGTAGTATCATCAAAAACAGAGTCAGTAATAGAACTAAATGTAGATGAATCTCCAAATAAAATTACATCTCCAGCAACCATACCATGAGCGGTACTAAAAGTTACGGTAACTGTAGTTGATCCGTTAGTCGTGGTAAATGCATTAGTAATTGCAGTTCCTGATGGATTAACTAAAGGATGAATATCGTAATAAACTCCTCCAGAATATGCATATAAAATTCTATTGGTTCCTAAGATAGCATATTTAATACCCTCTTTATTAACCATATGATGAAGAGCCCGAGTTGCACCCGTTAACTTCTTATCCCCTAATGAAGACCATCCTCCTATTTTTTCAGGAGTACCATATCTAAAACGTACATTTTCCCCTCCTGTCCATTGAGCTTCAGCTCCTGTAGGGGTAATTTGTTTATTGAATCCTGGTAAAAAACCTATCTTTTGTAACATATTAAAAACCTGTTTATTAGGTAATATAGTAGATATTAAATAAATTCAATATCTTTAATCAGGGGTATACTCAAAATTACTATTGAAGGATATAGCTATTCTTTCTTTTTGAGAGAGATTGGGTTCTGCATAATGCTTCATCCAAGAAGGAAAAATATACATCGTATTTTCTTCGGGCTCTAGATACCATTCAGAAGAATTCTCCGGAGTGTATTCCCTTATATATTCATTGGGTAAAAAACGATCTACTCCATTGTCATTAACAAAAAGTAGTCTTCCTGAATTTTTTGGAACTTTAACATAATAAACACCAGATAAAATAGAGAAAGGATGTATATGTTCTTTATTAAAATCCCTGTGTTTATTTATACAAAACCATATTGAAGACATTTTAGTCTCCCTAGTAAAACCCATATGGTTTAAAGAAACTTCTTTTAAATTAGTATTAATATTTCTTATTAGTGTTGAAAACACTGGGTCGTCGGGATTTATTTGGTCACTTCTATAACCACCTACATTACTTCTACTTGTATCAGGAGGACGACTATCTCTTACATGCAAACATTTCTTTTGAATTTTTTTATGATTTAAATCTAGTTTAAATATAAAAACAGGGCAGGAAAAGAATTTAGAAATTTTCATTGATTTTGTGGTATTATTATATTCCAATCTAGCTTCGAGATTAAGTTCTCCAACGGAACTTTCTTTAATTTATATTCTTTTAAATAAGTATGCATTTCATCCACGTCTACAATAATCCATTGGTTCTTAATATCAAAAACCATTTTATCAGCTTTAGTTTTAAATGATCCTCCTTTAACATTATTTTTTAAAGGACGAAGATCAAATTTAAGTTTTTCATTTGATCTACTCTTAATTATTCCTTCAACGTCCCACAGCTCTTTTCTTTGTTGATCTAAACTAGGGGTGATCGTAACCGTAAGTAATTTTAAAAAATTATGCAAGGGTAACCTGGGTTGCTCTCTTATCACCTATGTCCCCTGTCAGAAAATAATTAGCAGCGATACTTATTCTTTCTTGGTCACCTTCAGTTGGCTCAACTCCATGCATTACATCACCAGGGATAATTACAATGTCGCCTGGTTTAGGTAAAATTTTCCAGCTGGTAGCATTATAAATATTGTATTCTCTTATATTATAATTAAAGTAAAAAATATTTTCAATTGAGGACTTGTCCACAAAAAATTTTACTTCTCCACCATTACTAACTCGAACATAATAAACTAAATTAAAAAAAGAATTAGGGTGTCTATGGTGATGAAGGTGGTTTCCTTCACCGGTAAGAGTAGCCCAACTTTGAGTTCTTTTAATTTTATTATTAATCCCTAAAGTATTTCTAGCATAGTTCGTAGCTATATTATCCATGATATCTCTTAAAGGATGTAAAAATTTTTCTTCAAATAGGTTCATAGATTCACTTACTAAAGTGCCTTTTTCTTTAAACTTGGTTTGTCTATTAGTTTCAAATTGACCACTCTCTTTTAATTTAGAAATTTCTTGAGCAGATAAATAATAACCTGACTCAATAAGTTGAATTGGTATGGCTCTTAAATTTATTTCTGTAGTTTTATATACCATGATGGGATTGTGTACCTCTTACCTTTTAAAATTTCTTTAACTCCATGAATGTATTCTTCGCCACTGGGAAAAATCATACAACTTAAAGCTTTCATTTTTAAATTAACTTCTTTTTTATTTTCTAAAAAATATAATTCTCCTCCACTATAGTTATCATTTAAATAAACTAAAGATGAAAAATCCATGGTATCATTACCTTGCGGCTGTCGATCTATATGTAAAGGCATAGAATGTCCCGGTTTCCATCTACACAAACGCATATCCCCCCACACATCTGTTTTAGTTTTAAAGTAATGATCTATAAAGAATATATTTTTGCGTGCATAATACATCAAAAGATCTTTTATCTTTTTATCCGGAATGTCTTCATAATGAATATTTCTGTCTTTATGAAACTCTCTTACATCAAAGCATAGATGTTCATTCTTTTCAAAAAAAGTTATAAAAGCTTGAGCGTCCTGGGGATGAACAAAATCAGATATAATATGTTTCATTGTAATATCTTTTCTACTTCTTTTTCTGGTACACTGGCTCCAAAAGAAAATAATAGTCGTTCTCCATTTTTTATAGGTGTTGATCCATGTTTTTCCATAGAAGCTAACACTAGCCATAAATCATTGACTTCTATTTGATATGTATTATCGTCTATAATAATATCTCCACCTTCTTCAGGTTTCTTTAACATAACATTTGCTCTTACATGAACATGACCTTCTTGACTTTCGTCTTGATGTATATGTGTAAACGCATCGTCTTTGTAGTGATTCATTAATATATTTCCATAGAGAGGATCTTTCTTTATGTTTGTTAAATTAAATTGTTTAAAAGCATCTTCCCAAAGTTCATTATCTATATTTTGTTTGGCAAATCTTCTACCGGGACCCATAGGATTCTCTACAAACCCGGTTGTTGTATACGTTATTTTGGATGCGCCATCCCAATTTTTTACAATCCTATTAACAGTCAGCTTCATTATCTCCACCATCTCCCTGACTTAAATACAGTACCTGTTATTCTAGTTCCTTTGGTAACAGGGGTAACTTTATGCAAAATAAAAGAAGGGAAACATAAGAGACTTCCCGGCTTATCCAATACTTTTACATGATGAGGGTTGCCACCTTCATGAATAAAAAACTCACCTCCCGAATATTTTTCTTCAGATAAATTAATTAAGGTAGTTAATTTAATAGTATAATTTTGTGAATAAGGTTCACCATCTTGGTGCCATTTATACTGGCCCCGGTACTTGGCGCTATAAGTATTTTGTATTACGTAATCGTTTATGTTTTCATATAAATCAAAACCAAAAGTTGAGCGATTAATATTAATTACCGTTGAATTTATATCTTTTATTTTTTGTATTTCTTCATAAGGCATTTGCACTGCGATAGAAGTTTTAAGTGTAGGAGCCTGCTTTTTAAATTCTATAGATTTCTTTTTAAAGATAGAATTTATTTTTTTAATCTCCTGTTTATTTAAATAATCCTGAATATAGTAGTAAGTAAATTTCATTAGAAATAATTAAAGTTAAGGTTTATTCTTGATTTAGCATTGGTTGTTGATGTACTTGAATGAGGAGTGGAAGAATCAAATAACATCATTCTATTCTCCTTACTTTCAATCTTACTATCATCTTCCAACACAGTATAACCATCACAAGTATTTAAAGAAAAAAGTGCACCTTTATGCGGGTAAAGAAAATCTTTATGAGGTTCATGTAGCTGGATTGTATCTGTTTTTTGGTACAGATTAATTTTTACTCTTATTAAAGCTTTGGGTTGTATTCTTAATAAAATAGGATCGAGAATTGAAAAATAAGGTGAGAGAGTATGTTTAACACCATTAAAATAATATAGCATATGGGTAAAATAAGATGTCTGGTCTACGTGGAAATCATTAATTGTAGATGTATAATTCCATATAAACTCGTCGGACATAATGGTGTTTTTTATTTTTAAAAAATCATCACGAGGTAAAAAATCATCTATTATTTTTAATTTATTCATAGTTAATATTGATAACTGCCCTTCTAATTGTGTCGGTTTGCATCACTCCTCTGTGCAGATATTCGCATGGAAAAATAATTATTTTATTTGCTTCCGATTCTATGAATCTTTCTTTTGGGGGATCTATTACAATTGTACCACCATTACAGGTATTCAAATATAAAAGAGATGTTTTCACTTTCGGTGAATTAAAATCTGTGTGTAAATCAGAAGTATAATGTTCTTTTTCTTTTGTATTCATATTACATCTAGCTTCTATTAAAACTTTACAGTTTAATTTTTTTAACATGGGTTCTATCCATGTTGAATAATGAGGGGAAAGGATTGTTCCGTGTCTATAAAAGGTATGATTAAACCAGTAATGATCCCCATTAACCATTTTGTCTCTCCAATACCAGGGGAATTCTTGTGAAAAAACTTTCTGGTTTATTTCATTAAGTAAATCTTTATCTAAAAAATTTTTAGTTATTGTAATTGTCATCTATTTTAAAATCAAAAGATATTGTGGTTTTAGAATTAATGGTATGGTAAATGTCTCCATTAAAATAAACACCGGTTCCTTGGGTACCACTAAGCTTTTCCCTTAAGGTAAGGTTTTTTAAATTCCATGAAAAGGGTGATTCCCTATCATAGTTTTCTTTGAAAAGAGTAATGTCTCCATCAGAATCCTCAACATTGTAAATAAAAGTTTTGTAATTTTGTGCGTCAGGCTCGTTAATTTCAGGAAGTGTTTGAGCTTCTGTATTTAATACTTTTCTACATCTTATCTTTAATAGTTGAACTATTTTTATATTTGCTTTTTCCTCTAGGGCATCAAAAAGTGCTTTGAACTGTTTGTGGTAAGATGATTGAGGTCCTCTAGGATAACTATATAAAGTATGCATTAATATTTGATCATTACCTTTAGGAAAATACCAAGGGAATTCATCGCTGCTTATTATATTTTTAAAATATAATTGATTCTGTTGGGAAACTAACTTATCGAATATTTTTATCATTTTTTATCCTCTCTTGTTGTATTGATTAATAGTTAATCCACATGAGTGTATTGATTCTGGTAACCCTAAGTGTAATCGATTGTCATATGGTTTATTTTTCTTTTTATTTACATAATGTAAAAAAAGTTGTCCACAATATTCTCCTTTAAAAACTTCTCTCCAATGAAGCACTTTTGTTCCCTGGTAAAGAAGAGCATCTCCAGGTTTAAGAAGAGCTTTAATTTTTATATTATTTTTATCCAGTAAATAGATAGGCCATGAATCGCCCCCTAAATTTAGGGTTGCAGACACGGCACAACTTTTCCTGTCAACATGTTTTTTTAAAACATCACCTTTTTCATAAATTCTTGCATAGCTATAACTTTCATTTAATTTTAAACCACTTTTCTTTTCTACTTTTTCTTTTACAAAAGCTAATAAAGCATCTAGTGGGGTATCACCATAAAGACTAAAGGTATTGGGCATCATAGTATCTCCCCGAGACCCCCAATCTAAATTATAGGGAGAGATTATTTTCTGATCTCTAAGAGTATAAAAAACTTTTTTCTTTAAGTGAATATAAGAATACAAAAAATTACTAAGATACTCTGGAATAAAATCCCGGACTAACACATACCCTTTGTCTTTAAAGGACATCTTCCTCCCGACATCTTTTTAGTAATGCTTTTGGTAATTTGTTTTTTGTTTTAAACTCTCTGGGTTTTCCTCTCTCTAGTTTATGTATGGGACTGTCATACATATCATCATTATATTGAACACCATTGGTTTCAAATTCACCCTCTACATTAAAATTAAATTTTTTGTATTTTAAATCTAAATACTTATAAATTTTTTTCATCTCTCGTTCTGTATGAGTCACTAAGTCTTTATAAAAAATAACAATATGATCTTGATTAGTTGCTATAATATTTTGGGTAGATTGAAGTGTTCTTCCTAGAATCCCATAGGGAGAGAGAAGATCATCCGCATATTTTTCTATATCTTTATTTTTAATTTTATTAACAGTAACAAAAGAATTTAAACATTCTTCTAAAGGTCTATGTAAAATTATAAATTTTGGTTTTTTAATAAGGGGCTTTAATAATATAAGATTACCTTTCGTTCCCCATGGACCCCTACTAATAATTTTATTTTCTTTCCAATCTTTAAAATAGTTCTTAAAAACATTATCATAAATACCACTAAAAGATTTTTCATCGGGAAAATTTAAAAAAATCTCTTGATGTTTTATTTTATACAAAGAAAATAAAATATCTGGGAGTAAAGAATTAGAAGTAAGAGCAATATCTTTATGTTTATTTAACAAATATCCTAGTAAAGTATTACCTGCTCTCGGCAGTCCAGATAAAAAATAATAATTTTTCATTTAAAAGGCTTTCCAATAAACCAGACAACAAGAGAATATCTGGTACCTTTAGTAATGGGTTTTATTTGGTGATATAAAAAAGAAGGGAAAACTACTATTGATCCTCTTGGTACCACCTCCTTAACCATAATTTGTAAAGGCTTAAGTGGATTTTTAGGGTCATCATCTCTCATCATAAACTCACCACCTTTATATTTCTTTGGATCTGTTAGGCTTATTGTTACAGATAATTTTCTATGTTTACCATGCGTCTTAAGATCTTTAGGAGTATTATAAGGCTCTACAAAAGCATCCGCATGCCAATGATAATACTGGCCTTTTTTATATATTGTAAATTGAGCTTTTTCTGCTTGATCTATTTCAAAATTCCAACCTGCATTTTGATTTGCTGCATGTATATAAGGCATAAGTGTTTCAAAAATCCAACGTTCATCTAGCCATACAACATTAGAATCTCTATATTTTTTTAAATCTTTTAATTTTTTTCTGGAAAGGTTACTGGTTTTTTCAATGCTACGAGTACCACCTCTATTTATTTTTTTAGATAATGCTAATTTGATAACATCATCACAAAATTTTGAAGATAATGCTCCTGTAAAATACCAATATTTATATTTTAAATTCATCTTTCGTTTTTCTTTCTGGTATTGTAGCTTATTTTAAAGCTAAAGTAAATAATCTAGATAAAAATTGATCTAGATCAATTTTTAAGCAGCATCCCAGGCCGAAGTGCCCGCATTCCACACTAAATCAGTCTTAACACCTGCTTCAGTAGGTCTTGTCATTCCTAGCCATCCGTGATTACTTGCATCCCAACTATTTTCATCCCAATGAATATTAACTACATCTATACTATTATAAGTAGAACTACTAGGGTAAGCCACTGGAGCTTCCCATGCAAAATCTGCATCTAAAACCCAACTTGCAAATGGTTTTTCATCTATAAATACATCGTTAACTGGATCATAAGACCCCAATTTTCTAGCGTTTCTTTTTCTAAATTCACCAGTTTCTGAAGATTGTTTCCAGTTTCCACCACCAAATAAATTTTGACAATATACTTCTCCCGCAGGATCCATTGGTGTTGAACATACATCGTCATCTACTGCGACAACGTTCAGTACATAATTATTATCATCTAATTGTGCAAAAAGTAACATTAGTCTAACTGCGCCGTCCCTGAAACTGTAAATTTAGCTAATTTTTCTCCGCCCGGAGCTGTACTTGTTGCGTTTGTTCCTGGAGATACGGTCCATGTGTTAGCTGCCGGGGCACTTAACCAGATTATTCCTGATCCGCCGCCGCCTCCGCCGCCGTGTTCTCCGCCTCCGCCGCCGCCGCCGCCGAGTCCGCTGGTTCCTGCTTGGCCACCGCCGCCTTGAACGGCTCCGCCATTTCCTCCGCCGCCAGCACCTCCTGGTCCTGGAACGTGAGAGTGAATGTATCCTCCGCCGCCGCCACCGCCGGCATAAGTTACACTTGATCCTGAAATACTTACTGCATACCCAGCACCTCCTGGTGCGTTAGGTCCTGAACCGTTTGCTGATGCACCGCCGCCGCCACCTCGCGCGCCGCTGCCGCCATCATTTCCTTCACTTGGAGTATAGCCACCTGCATTACCTTCACCTGCACTAGGAGACCCGCCTCCGGAACCTCCGTTACCTCCGGCCTGACTTCCCCATTGTTGAGCACCTTTACCGCCACCTGAGGCTGCAAAAGTACCATCGACATGTACAACTGATGAATCATTACCAACTGAATGGGCTGGTGTAGTACCACCAATAGTTACTGTATAACTCTCACCTGTTGCAAATTCTAAAGGAACACCTGAATCTAAGGATCCACTTCCATAGGAAGTTCTAAGACCCCCTGCGCCGCCTCCGCCGCCGTAGTTTGCACCACCGCCGCCGCCTCCGGCAACAACTAAATAATCTACTTCTACTGCACCGGCACCACCTCCAGAACCAAATCCTAAGACTTGGTAACCGAACATTTTACCTCTAGTTGATTTTTTGTTTTTGTTTCCTTTACCTTCGACAGTTAAAGGAAGATCTATTTTTCTCATAGCTTTACTCCTTATGCGTCGTTAGCTGCGTCAGTAGTAAAGAATACTTTTACACCTAGAACTCTAGCTTCACCAGTAAAACTATCACTACCATCGGCCGCATCTCTATATAATTGAAAATAAGTTTGTTCTCCTGCTGCAGGTGAACCCGCAACCGTCATTGCACTACTTTCAGATGTAACTTGTTGATCTTCTACTGTACCAATTCCAGCATCAGTAACTTCTATCGCTGTTCCATATGCAACATCAATAGTGTCACCATCAGCGCAAGCAACGCCTTGTAAACCGAATATACAGTTACCTGTATTAGTTGTGCTAGGAGACCAATAAACTTGATAAGTTATTGTTCCTTCATTCCATGATTTAGGCATGGCCACTGTAAATTGTGTGTATTGTTTTGTACTAGCATCGAAATCAAATACTTTTAAATCTGGTCTTGTTGCTGTTGTTTCAACTTGTGCTGCATCCGCAGGATTAGTAGTTGGTCCATACATAGCCGCAGCTGGGACCCACATAGTTTCTTTACCAGCAATTTGAACTGCTGCTGTTCCTGATTTAAGAACACCAGATCCTTTAGGGTTAATGTTTATATCAACGTTTGTTTCACCAGAAGCGGTAAAAGTTGGACCGTTACCAGTTGCTGCGTTCGCGTATGTTATTTCATTGACCGCGGAACTTGTAGCTGTTAATAAAAATAATTCGTTTCCATTAGTATCTAAAATAGAAGTTCCTATTTTAGGAGATGTTAAAGTTTTGTTTGTTAAAGTTTGTGTTCCAGTCGTTGTAACATCACCAAATCCCATATCAACTAGGTTTGGATTAGTTCCTGATCCAGTTCCATAAATAAATTTTGTTGTCGTATCTCCACCAGCAAAAGTAACACTTGTACCTGTACCAGAAACATATTTAAATGTAACAGCTTGTGAGCCAGTAGTAGAGTTTTTAATTGCGTACATTTGTTGTACGTCAATTGGAATAGTCACGTTTCTTGCACCTGTAAGTGCACCTGTTAATTCAATAACTCTGTGAGCAAGAGTTGCTCCAGTTCCACCATCAGTAACTGAAAGATCAGTGTCACCTGAATCAGATACCGCTTGAGCACTATAACCACCAGCGAACTGTTCGATAATTTCTAAGTTTGTATTAGTTTTTGTTCCCCATGTACCGGCGTTTTCACCAGTTGCCATTTTTTCAACACCTAAAGGTGTGTATGTTGAAGCCATAATTTATCTCCTGCTTAATTCGTTATTTTTAATTTGTTTTATACATAATGTCAACATCATATATTACAATTATGATGGCGTAACTTTACTCCAACTACCACCTTGTGTAGCGGTTTTTTTACTCCAACTACCGCCTTGTGTAGGAGTAACTTTTTTCCAAGCTATTGGACCACTTACTTGACCCACAGTAACAGTTGCAGATAATCCTGTCAATCCTATTATCATTTCTGTAGGAGTAATTGCTCCTGTGCTTGCAGTTGCTGAAACACCAGATAATCCTACAGCCATTTCTGTAGGAGTAATTGATCCTACAGATGTTGTGGCACTTACTCCAGTTACATCAACTAATTCTACACTTGCTGTTGTTATTTCTCCTGGCGAAGCAGTGGCACTTACTCCAGATAATCCTACAGCCATTTCTGTAGGAGTAATTGATCCTACAGCCGAAGTAACACCTTGTCCTGTTATTCCTACTACAAATTCAGTAGGCGTAATTGCACCAACACTAGAAGTTGCTGAAACTCCAGATATATCTAAATCACCTGAACCAAATAATAATCCCGGTGTTCCTACTGAAGAAGTTGCACTTTGACCACTTAATCCAATAGACATTTCAGTTGGAGAAATAGCTCCAACAGCTGTTGTAGCCACTCCACTAGATGTTACATCAACAACAACTGTCATTGCTGATTCACCCCAGTTTTCATAGCCCCAAGGATCTCTACCCCAACCTTGTTCGTTATATGCTGAAATTTCTCCTACGGAAGCAGTTGCACTTACTCCGGTTAAAGTAATAACTGGTTCATCACTATCGCCCCACGGCTCTTGACCCCAAGTATCTCTACCCCAACCAGCATTAGTACTAACTTCTGTTAAATATCCTACATAAGAAGTTGAGTCTACTCCTGTAATTGGAACTCCAATTCCATGAACGGCTGTACCTAATGAAGATGTTAAACCTATCCCTGTAATATCTACAGGAATTTCTTGCTCACCTGTGGCTGTTCCTAAACTAGATGTTAAACCTAATCCCGATAATGCAACCGAATAAGTTACTCCCCATCCAGCATTACCATATTCAACTCTACCCCACCCATCAGTCGCTTGAGAATAAGCTAAAGTACCTAAAGATGATGTTAATGAAAGTCCTGTAAGAGAAACTGCAAGTGCTGATTCACCCCAATTTTCTGAACCCCAAGTATCACTACCCCATCCTTGTTCAGGAAAAGCTGTAACTTCACCTAATGATGATGTTAAAGATTGTCCAGTTAATGATTGTGTAATGGTGTTAGACGCCCAAGAGTTTTGACCCCAGGCTACTGAAGGACTATCTCCACCCCAGACTGATGCCATAAGGACCTACCTCCTTAGGCTATACGAATAATCGCTGTAGTTGCTGCGGCTGCTGGAAATTGAATTGTAAAAGTTCCAGAAGAAACTGTTTTGTCTCCACCAAAAGCTATTGCACAAACCGATCCGTCCGTAGCATGTGAATCATTAAAAATTAAACATCCGTTAGCTGTGAATGAAGCTGATGTCCAAGAGACATCTGCGAAATCACAAACTGCAGTTGATGAATCTAATGTTGGTGTAACACTTGTTAGAGCTTTTCCTTTTGCGCTGTAAGCCGTTCCAGATGAATTTGTTATTTCATTACTAGAAGTATAAGCAGTTGTGCTTGCTCCTAGAGTTGCGGAACTGGTATACAATGCTAAATTAAAAGTATTTCCAGTAGAAGCCGTAAAATTATGTTCTGCTTCTAATATTTCTTGTTTAAAGCTATTACAAATTGCCGATGTTATTGCCATATTTATCTCCTACTTATTGAGGCGGTGATTCGATCGGTATACGTACAGTACCATCTGTGTAATCGTCTCTTCTCCGTCTCCCAATTTGCACACTTGCAAATTTTTCTAGTTCTTGTTTATACTTATTTTCATATAGTGTCAACATATCCATTGGACCTTTTAAAAATCCATATGCTTCTACCAAACAGGCATATAGAAGCAATTGAGGGTAATTAAGACTAATATAATTACTTTGATTTCCTGACTCTAAAGTAGCTGGCATTACATTTCCATGTATATTTATTAAATAATTAGCATCAGGTGTAGGAGCCATTACAATATTACCTGAAGTAGTGGAACTAAGTCCAGTCGCTCCTCCAAACATAGCATAATATTTAGGTAATCCTGTAGTATCTTGACCTGTTTGAGATCCTTCAGGACCAGTTAATTGTCCTACGTATTCGTTTATAAAAGTTCTATCTCTTTTTAAGAGCCAAGTTGCTGGACCTGTTCTTGAAGAAGTAGAATTAAAAACTTCCACACCTCTTACAAAAACCATTCCTGCTGGTACTCTGACTGTATTAGTATCAGTTGCTAATGTTCCTTGATATTCAACTCTATCTGAATCAACAGGAACATCACTAAATATTCTTTGTTGGGCATTTAAAATAAAATTTTCTAAGATATCAGTAGTAAATACAGTGTCATCGACTTCTGTATAACTTCTTATCATTGTAACTAATGTATTATAACTAATTCCAGACATTATGTTTGTATAGTTACCGGTCCAACGGACATCGGATAACCTCCTCCTGTTGCGACACTTGTCGCGTTTGTATCAGCGCTAAAATAAAACCAATCTGTTCCATAAATTCCAGTACCATTTGGACCAGTAGTGTCAGTTGCACCGCTGACGTATTTACCTACAGTTATAGTATATCCTGCAGCTTTTGCAATGGTTGCTCCTGTAATTCCACCAACTCCTTCTGGATCACCATATACTCCGGCAGCTCCTAAAGGACCTCTAAATCTTTTTGTATCTCCAGTAGTATATCCATGACCTGGTAAATTTACATTTACAATGGCAGAACCTGCTTGATATGTTTCTAAAGGATTATCTTCTAATAAATCAGCTACTGCAAATTCTGTTCTTGCAGGTTTAGCATGTTGTAAAGCTTGTGGGTCTGCACCATGAGGTCTTGGTGAAACTTGAGGTTGTTTAGGTTCATATTCAGAATTATGTACCCATGCACCATTCCATTCTTGAACCATTTCTCTATATGGAAATGCTGCTCCAGAACGATCTGAAATCATTAATGCATATCTACCTTTTGAAAACTGTCCCATTATTCTTTGTATCCTTTATGTTTTAACCACGCTTTAACTTCTTTATCTGGTGCTGAAGAAACCGCAGAATAAGTATCTACATCCATAAGATGTGATTCATCTTGAATAGTGTGTTTTTTTTTACCTTCAACATCAATTAAACGTTTAGTTTTACCTTTCCATAATTTTTTAGAAACTTTCTTTTTTCTACCTTCTTTAATTTCAGTTAAAACTTGATCTTTTCTTCCAGCTTTACTCTTAGCCATTATTCTTTTAACAACTCCCATTCCTTTAGTTAATAGTGTCATTATCTCCAACCTTTCTTAGCAATTTTAGGAAAGCCTCTAATTAAACCACCTTGTCTCAGACCAGGTAATTTTTCTTGTACTCTAACAGGGCCTTTTCCTTCTTTTTTTCTAAACCATTTTTCAATTCTTTCACCAGCGTCTTTTAATTTTTTCTTTTCTACTCCAGAAGGACCAGTGCCTCTATGAAGTGGAGGAGACCCTAAGTCATCAACATGGTAAAAAGGACTTTTGGGATCAAGGTCGTAGTTTTTGCTACCAGGTCCTGGTTTTGTCTCTAACTCAAATAATTTTTTACGCTTACTTTTTATTTTAGGTTTAACTTTTTTAATTATTTCTTTTATAATTTTTAGTTTAGCCATTATATATTTGGATAATAAGTTTTCGGTGTAATATACGTACTTGCTGCTGATCCATCCTCCGCTAGTGCTCTTGCTAATTCATCTTCATAATATAGTTTTAATTCTTGAGATCTTTGTGGTGCATATTTTTGGGACAAATAAAATGCTAACCCTGCTGTCATACATGGAACAAATCTATAAGGGGCATCACTTGCATTTGTATAAGCTCCTGCGTCTTGAATTCTTTTAACAAAATAAATGTGCATATCTTTAGATGCAGCGGTTGAATTAGGTGTTGGGTAAATGGTTACCGTAACTTTGTCCACGAATCTTTGAACCCAGAATTGACTCGGGGTACTTTTAGTTAATTTATTAGAAAAAGCTGCATAAGTGGATCTTGAAACTTTTGTCATTGGCAGGTCTGTTTGAGAAGTTGAAGTTCTATCTGTTCTATATTGAGCAGATAAAACATCAGATAATCCATAAGTAGAAGCACCAGAAGTTCCACCTACTGTAACAGAAGATGTACCATCATCTGTTGATCTATAAAATGTATATTCTGCTTGCCCTTCAATTAAGTCAATGTTGGTATCACCCACTTCCCAAAAGTGAATTCCTCTATTTCCCCATTCTTGAAATAAAATATTTAATGATCTTCTTGCGCTATGTATTTGATGTCCAGCAGTTCCTACTAGACCAATACGCTCGTACGCTTCTGCAATGATATCATCAATTGCAAAATTCTTTTCAAATGTATATGAGCCAGATGTTGTATTTGCCATCTAAGCTCCTATCCATAATAGACGGTAACATGCGTAGTTACAACATTTGTAACTTTAAGTTTTGTTCCACATCTAATTCCTGTTCCTGGTAACATAATAGAACCAGCCACAGATTTACTATCTCCTGCATCTGAATCATTTGTTCTTGGAACATCTACTACCCATACACTACTAGAATCATCAAGAACTGTAATTGTTCCTGCTGCTACACCATAAGGTTGTACCCAAGAAAGTCCTAAGATTCTTGCAGGACCATCCACAACAGTATGTGTATCAGCTGTAGTAATATTACTTGTTTTTATATCCACTGGATATGTGCTCATATTTTTCTCCTTCTTTTGTGAGCTCCCGAAGGAGCCCACAAAAATTATTTACCTATTACGCGTCAGCAAAAGGTGTTACCAGAGTACTTGACCCTAATAATTGCCCTGTGACATAGTAAGCGTTATCTGCTATTGCAGTGATCTGTACCCAACTTCCAGCGATTCCGCCTTTAGTTGAACCATTCATAGTAATTACATCATTACTTGATGAATCAGAAATGAATGTTTTTCCACCAGCACTATCATCAATACCTGTATACACAGCACCGTAAAACTTATCAGTTCCATCAGTTTTAATATCCATGTCTGTTGCTGCAGTTTCTACCCAGAATGTGTAAGTACATCCAAGATTGCTTGCTACATTATAATCGTTTGCTCCTGCTACTGCTGATGAACTACCTGCTGTGATCGTAGGTAAAGTAAATTTACCATCCGCATCATTACAAGTAATAACTCTACCTGCATGATCTGCTACAGTTAAAGTTGCATCAGCCGTTAGGCTAACGACTGCTTTAGGTCCGAAACTAATAAAACCATTTAATGATCTTACTGGTCCCGAAAACGTTGTATTTGCCATAATTATCCTCCTAGTTTTCCGAACATAGTCTCTAGGCCGTCGACTGTATGCGTCTATGTTCTGATTAATTATACAGTGATTAATTTATATATTAGATTTTAGTAGAGTGCAAGAGATCCTTGCAGAAATACGCGATTTCAGCGATGTGGCGTTTATCTAAGTAGCCACAGAAACTTGTGGGGCAGAATTAATAATTGCATTTTCTCTATCTGCAATCTTACGTTCCTCGGCTTTAATCTCATTGATAGTGTCTTTAATAGCATTATCAATTTTGACCATATTGAGAGTATATTTTCCACTTTGTTCATACTCCAACTGCCACTTCAACTCCAAGGACCGTTTTTGTTTGTACAGTTCTTGTACCATCAACAACCTCCTCATAGGTTATTCTGTTGGGAGTGTTCGAAAACATTCCCGTTGATTCCCAGTTTATACTCTTTTCTCCAATTTTGTCAAGGATTGAATTTTCAATAGACTCAGCATTATCTTCTGCTTCTACTTCAAATGAAGCAGCATGATCGTATGCCCATATTTTTACTAGGAATTTTCTCATATTTCTCACCATATTTTGAAAATGTGGCGGAACTATGTTCCGCCACATAATTAGTTTAGGTTACGCACCTTCAACGCCGAAGATACCTCTATAGTCCGATGCGCCGAAGACGTATCGTTCTCTAGCTTTGTATCTAACGTTACCAGTATCGAAATCACCTTCCATTGAAGTTGTCAATGGAGTTCTTTCAAAGTGTTTCATACCATTAGGAACGTCCGTAATAATGTACCATGAATCAGAATCATTTAAGAAATGGTTCACTCTGTATCCTTGAGGAATCATTCCCATAGAGTTGACTGCATTGATATCATTATCTGCTGTAGCAGTTCTACCTTGAGATTTTAATAATCTCTCAGCGTTAAACTGATTAGCAGACGGAACTATCATCTTCACGCCTCTAGCAGCGATTTTTAAACCTCTTTCATCAGTCATTGCAGCGATATCAATCAATGCTTGTTCTAATGAAGTTTCGTTTAAGTCCGCTTGCGTAGAAAGTGTGTTCGAACAAGCCCCAGCTATTGTAGTGTGGTTTGTTGAGAACAAAGAAACAGTGTCACCAGTTTTATAAGTGGCTACCGAAGGTAGACCATTATTTAATGGGACAGCTGCTTTCACTTGTTTAGCGTTTGACATAGATCTTGCTAATGCTTTTGTATATCTTGAAGCTAGTCTATCGTAGAGATTATCTTCGATAGCTTCTTCAGTTATAGCGAAAGCAAGCGCGATCGTTTCCATTGTGTAACGAGCAGTGTAAGTCTCTTGAGCGTAGTCGTAACTCACTCCTTGACCTTCTGCTTTTACATCAGCGTTAGCGAATCCTGCTAACATTACTTCCTCTTCGAAAGCTCTGTCAGATGATTCGGTTACGTATATTTCGGCAGACTCATTGTCATACCGTTTGTACTCCAGCCCAAATAGTGCATTTAGGCCTGGTTCCAACTCTTTTACAAGTTGTGCTCTTGATATTGCCATGTCTATATGCTCCTATTACGCGCTATCAACAAACTCATTCAAGTTACAAACAACAACAAGTTTGCAGTAAGCTGCAGTTATGTCGTTATTTTCAGGATCGTCAGCGACCCTTAAAACTCTCCATGAGTAGTTAGTAGCATGTTCAGATCCAATATCCAACGTGTTAGTTGATTTACCTGTGACTGTACTTCCAGCTGCTGCATTCATATTGAAAGTTTGCATAAACTTCGCTTGAGTGATTGCTGCATCTGAGAAGACTTCGTAATTTTGCCACGGCGCATCATTAATGAACGCTGTAATATCTTCACTGTTTGCCGGAGTAATGCTGCCTGCGTAATAGTTATCCCAAGTTGGCTTCAAAGTTGTAGCCGCATTGTAGAATACACCATTTAGCACGCCGCAAGATGAAGTGGTTCCAGTTGTTACTACCGTACCCTCAGTCATATATCCTGCTGCACTGACAACGGGAGCGCCATTATAAATAGCGGTTCCGTATCCAGCGTCAATCTTATAAGAAGATTGACCTTGCGGAGCAGGAGTATTTCCAAGCATACTTGTAGCATTCAAACCGTCACCAGCTGTTGCGCTATTTGCCATAGTTATTACTCCTTTTGTCTATATCTCTATAGACGGGTTTATATTAAATCGATGATAGGGAATTGGTTGTTATCCCGAGAATAGTTAAAAAATTAACTTTTCTTTGTACCACCGAAGGTTACACGAGACTGTCGATCGACATCGATCGGCATACTCTTATGTTGTTCCCTTAGCAAGTCGGTTTCAACTGCTTCGTCTTGACCTTCAGTAAGTTTCTTCTGATAATCAACACGTTGCTTCGCGAGTTCTTCAGGTATCCTAGCCAACAATAGGCCTCCTACTCCAATGACTCCAGCGTATTTACCTTCGGCAACTACAGGATAATCAGAATCTTTATATTCATCAGCTCTCACTAATTCATATCCTTCTCTAAGTCTTCCATAAATATTTTTACTATCTTGGAATCCTACAGATTCGGCTCTGATCCATCTGTGCCTAAAGCCATTAGGCGCTGGTGGTGCATCCAGAGAGGATGGTGGCTTGTACACTTTGGGTCTTTCAGTTTTTGACCGTGTATCAGCCGCACGAGAAGTTGTTTTCTTTTCTTTTGTCATATGCTTATGCCTCCTTCGTGAGTTTTAATTGTTTTGCATATTCTTCGAGTGGCACACCTAATTTTTTAGCTATTGCTACTTGAGATGATGTGAGTCTCATTTGTTTGCGACCAGTTTTTGCACTTCTATTCGCAGAAGCCACCGACTGAACGGGTCTAGTCGTTTGTACATCTCCACTATTATCAAATTTATTAGGAAAGTCAACTCTTATACGTTTGTCTATTTCTTCATAATATTCATTTGATTTAGGATCATAACCTTCTTTATCTACTAAGTCCTTGTGAATCTCGAACGCTGTAAACGTCATAGCTCGGTTAGTTCCGAACCATCTATTTTTAGCAGCCCAATCTTCAGCCATGGGATCAGCTTCTGGTAATGATCTTGGAGTTTGTTCTGGTAGTTTTCCACCGTCAGAAAGCTGTGCAGGTTTCTCTTCCTGTACAACTCTTTGTTGTTGTATTTTCGCATTTTCGAACGCTAGTTCGGCAATACGTTTATTTGCTTCGACTTGAGCAGCT
>Ga0209756_1001851_pt1 | contig 18925 bp, 47 predicted proteins | sample ETNvirenome_6_85_FD_184071 | JGI IMG/M metagenome (GOLD analysis project Ga0209756, IMG submission 184071) | Marine viral communities from the Pacific Ocean - ETNP_6_85 (SPAdes) (version 3) | ecosystem: Environmental > Aquatic > Marine > Oceanic | place: Pacific Ocean | collected 2013-06-19
ACCACTCCCCGTTTTTTACTTCAAAATCTTTGCATAGCCATTTTTTGCCGTGTTTATTGGTTCCTACAACTCTCGTGTCGTCTGTCTTTGTTGGAGGAGCAGTATAAGGGGTGTTTGGGGTTTGAGAATTATTTGTCTTTCTCGGCCTTACTAACAACCATATCGTTAGTGCGACTACCGAAACTCCTCCCGCTATTAATAATCCTTGTGTGCTTGCTTTCATAATTTTATTTTTTTATTTAGTATAATCATCAAGGTCCATTCCCGTTTTTCCAATTTTACCCGTATTCTCACTTGGAGTAGCTCCAATTCCAGCTCCTATTTTATACCAAGTGTCTCCGTTGTCATCTCTCCAATATCTATTTGCTTTATATATACCCGTACCCAAAACCATATTATAAATTTTACCATTATGTAAAACTTGGTTGGATTGAGTTAACTCATCGGATTCGTTATAAAATTTTGGTATGGTTGGGTTTGAGGGAGGTTGAGGTGTAGGGGTATATTCCGTAACTACGTTTTTAGGTTTTAATACCAACCAAAGCGTAATACCGACTACGGCAACTCCTCCCGCTATTAATAATCCTTGTGTGCTTGCTTTCATAATTTTATTTTTTATTTTGTATAATCATCAAAGTCCATTCCCGTTTTTATAATCTTATTAGTCATATGAGTTCCGTGGTCTCCAATTTTTACCCAAGTATCTCCATTTTCATCCCTCCAATATAGATTTTTCACAAAACCTCCTTTCCCCCAAGTAGCTTCATAATTTTTCCCGTTATGTTTTACTGTCACGGTCTTTTTATTGGTTGGGTTTGAGGGAGGTTGAGGTGTAGGGGTATATTCCGTAACTACGTTTTTAGGTTTTAATACCAACCAAAGCGTTAGTGCGACTACCGAAACTCCTCCCGCTATTAATAATCCTTGTGTGCTTGCTTTCATAATTTTATTTTTTTATTTTTTTATTAACCTCCCCATACCAACAAGAGTATCAAAATTGCCAGATACCCAATCATCAAGAGGCTCTCTTCTTTTTTCACTTATTTCTTAAATAATTCTTTCCATTATACACAATGGTTGCAATTCCTATTCCATATAAAAGATACCTCTCTAAATCTGTTAACCCCTGAGCCTTATATCCCGCATAAATCATAAACGGGCCAATAAAAAACACGTCTAGTAGTCGGATATTCTGACTTTTAGACATTTCTTTTACTGTCGTTTCTTTTACTTCGTCTATCATTTATTTTTTAATTTGTCTATATGTTTTTACCCCTTTAGAAATTGCCCACAAAACTACAACCGTTCCGAGGCTCCACCACATCACTTGAAAAGTAGATACTCCTGACCCAAAAAATCCACTCGCATTTGAGTATCCTTTTTTACATTTCCCCCCACATTTACACTTTCCTCCATTTTGACACGGGTGATAATCTCCTCCATTAGCACTCATATAAGTATTAGACACCTCTTTTACTTTATCTTCAAAATATTTTTTGTTTGACATAATTTTAAATTTTTATATTTTATACTGTTTCATTACTGTTTATAATATCGCTTTCCATCATCATTTCATACTGTTGGGGAAAATGTAATTCATATATTTCTTTTTCTTTCCCTATACAAGATGGTGGGATTGCTCTCCCGTAAGACTTGCCCGTAATCATCCATTTAGGACAATTATAACATCCTCGAACCGTTAAATAGGACCCAGGACCACACAACACTTTGTCTATATCAAAAACAGGCTCTTTTCTTCTTCTCCTATCTAACACTATCATTGTGGCGAGAGTGCCCGCCGCTAACAATACTGGAAGCCAAATCCCTATTTTTTTAGTGGAAATCATTTATTATCCTCTTTCAATTTCTCCATATTTTCCACCAATTCTTTATTACTAATCCTTCCTTCAATCCATTTGCTAAGTTGGGTAGTCACATACATTCCCGCGACAAACCCTCCTCCTACCAACATTATTCCTTCAACTATCATTTTATTTTTTCTTTTTTAAATAAGTAATTATATTTAAAACCTTTATATGTTATACTAGTTATCCAACTCATTTCTTTCTTTTTTGAATAGCGTCAATTATAAATCCATTAGCCACGGAAAAAACCCCCACAATCAACGCTAGCTTTATTAATTCATCCGTGGGAGGAATCTCAAACTTAAACTTTTTTCGTGGCTGTAATTCTTCTTCCACATCTCTTACTCCCATATTGTAATGGATAATAGCTTCGGTCATAAATAGACCGAAAGTTACCATCATTACTGTTCTTTTTGTTTTCATTTTTTTCTTTCCATTAATACCGCGTAGGATGTTATCCCTCCTTTCTCCAGATATTCCACCCCCAACTCTTTATTATACTCCCTAGTAAAATCATACACCCCCTCTCTTATAAATTTTATATCCCACCAGCTCCCAAAGTCTTCTATAACATCTTGAATGTGGATTAAAGGGAGTGCGTCGTTCAAACGCTCAACTTCTTTATTGTATTTCATCCAATTTCCAAAAAATAAGGTTCCTGGTCTACTAATTTCGTATAATTTTCCCAAATACGCCTCTACATCTTGTTCGGTATATTTTGATACGCAGTTTTGATAAATAGTATTGTCGTAAATAAAATCTATACTCTTTTTAAGTTTTAAATCCGAAAAGTTCGTGCACTCAAATTTTAAATTCTCATTTTCTTTAAGCTTGGCTTTTTCAATGCTTGGAGGGTTTATGTCTACTCCTAGAGTATCCATACCCTTGCTTGCCAAGAATTTACACGTATCTCCAGAGCCACACCCAATCTCTAAGGCGCTTTTAATTCCTTTCCCTTGGAGGTGAACAGCATCAGTCCACAGATTTATCATCTCGGTATCTGTATTACCAGTCTCCCAAATTAAATCATATTTCTCAAGAACATAATCTTTCCAGTGGTCAGTTATTTTATTCATTGTTTCTATCATAATCTCATAGCTTCTGTGTGGTGTGAATATAGGCAGTCTGACGGTGATATGTTTTTATCGGGATAGATTATAGCTTTAACCGTCTCTCCCGCAGGAATCTCTTCTAACATTACTTGTGCAAATCCGTCAATCATAACTGTTATTGGAGAGTCAATCGTATAGTTTCCAACTCTTGCGTAAGGGTCCATCATTAATTTTTTTCTATCTTGTTGAAAGTTTCCGTTCCCGTCTTTATATCTAATAACTAAGTCGGTTGATAGTAGTGTATCTATATCGTTGGATTGAAAAAACAATTGATTTATTCTAAGGGGATTTTCGATAACCTCATAAAGCATCTCTTGCCACGTAGGAGCAGCGACGCCAGGAATAAATGTTCGTGTTACTGCATCGTACCCTATTGGGTTATAAGGAGGCTTGCTTCCAGTTACTGTTCCTTTAGCACCCGCTCTGGCTTGGTAGTCATTGGAAATCGGTGGCAAGCCTACGCCTCCTGGAATCCCTCCTTCTGGGCTATTATAATTAACATTAGCATTGAAAAGCTCAAATTCACGCGGAAATGCAGAGGTATTTGTGAACTCAATTACCCACGGCTCACCATTTGAAAATTGAGAAACTTTTCCTAGTATCGGATTTTCATTGAAATAATTAAGAGCTGCCGAACTCTGTGATTGAGGCTTAAAACAATCTTTTCTCTTCTGTAATCTTTGGATATTTTTTTGACGCATTAACTCCCTTTCCTCGCGTGTAGCAGAGAAGGGATTTTTTTTTGAATATCCTAAATCATCTATAAATTTTGCCATAATTCTGTATTGCCTACGGCAAATATAGGAAATTATCTGGTCTGAAGCTTAATTTTCAGCTCTCTATTATATTTTGAAAATATCTTCTTATCATATTTTAACTAAAAACGAGCAGTCACACGCCCCATTATTAACTACTATGGCTTAATATAGGTTGTAAATAGGGCGTGTGTAGTTCTGCCCTCCAAACAAGTACCAAAACAATCACTCCAAAAATACATAAAAAAAAGAGAGGGCAAAACCCTCTCTTTCAAACAATAATAGTAAGAATTATGGCGTAATTTTAATGTATTATTGTTTTGTTTCCTCTATATCTACCCCTCTTTCAGCGAGCATTTTTTCTGCTTTATTGGTATACCCCCCTCCTATTGAATGTAAATCTTTCGCATCTACCACCACGACTTCATTTTCCTCCGAGATAGTAACAGCTCCCCCTCCCTCGATTACGCTATCCGTATGCAAAGCTTGATTTATTAACAAGTTTTTGGGTATAAGTTTACACAATTGCTTGATTACGGTCTTCTTAGGAAGCCAAAATTGAGGGTCCTGAGTGCTGAACCACAGCCCTTTGTCTCCCGCTTTTGAGAGTTTTTGGTATTGTTTTAACTCTGAAATAGACATTACCTTGAATAACGGGTCTCTATTTGTAAATCTCATAATAGCATAAACATAACTTAACTTCCCTCTTTCGGTATTAGTAGGAATATGTTTTAGAACTGGAGAAAGACCTAATGAATAATCAAAGTCATCATTTTCAAACACACACTCTGCCTCTACTCCCGTTACGTTGGGGTGTCGATAGATTAGACTAACCAGACCTTTATATCCAATTTGGAACTGACAAACCCCTTTATAGGGGATTAGCCAACACTCTCCCATTTCTCTGGTAGGACTTAGTCCTAATTCCGCGCAGATTAATATACTTCCAAAAATAGATTTTGGATTAGTTTCTAGAATTTTTAGTAAATTACGGTCTCTTTTTACCGTATTAAGAGCCATCCCTAAAAACTGAGCGGGCCTCATTCCGTGGTCGGACAGTAAATCAGTTACTAATTCTTTATACCCGTATAGAGTAGTTTCAAACTTATTGACAACTTGGTTCTTTTTCATAGTCATATTTTTTAATCATTTTGGTTTCTATTGTTTGGTTTTTTATATGGGCTAATAAGGATAATCTTTGGACTTCTTCTATCATCATATTGATTTCTTTGTCCATTTTTTTGTGTTGCTCCACCGATAATTTTTTTGTTTTGGAAGCGTTTATCTGATAAGCCATAATAAGTTGGGTATAGTTCGCAATATACGAAATCCTCCCCATTAATTTCTCTATTTCTCGATTAGTTTTTTTAAGAATATGATTCTCTGGCCTACCTCTCATTTTCTTTAAAAAATCCTTCCCTATAATCTTATTTTTCTTTGTTTTTGCCATTTTTTCTTAGTCTATAATATAAAAAAGTAACATACTATCTCTAAAATCTAGATACTCGTCAGCTTTTCCTATTTCATTTAACATAAAGTGCTCCATTTTTTTTAAGTGATGTAACGCGGTTGCGTGATTCTGAAGAGAAGGAATGAACCATTTTACGTGAGATGGTCTGACCTCTAGGTCCCTTACCAAAAAATAGATAAGAAACCTTCGAGCTTCTATAACATTGGCTTTTCTGCTGGTCTTCTTTTCAAAATCCTCCATCTTTACATTAAACTTCTCACACAGCTTTAATTTAGCCATTTTAACCGTGTCTCCTAACTCGTAGTCTTCAGGTTTTCTCTGTAAACTCCACCACTTATTATTTCCCATTTGTTTGTTTTATTGTTTGTTTACACAATAACTCCTTCTGAGACTTATTGATAATTTAATAAAGGAAGGGGCGAGCTATGTTTCAAGCTCTCTATACCCCAACCTTATTATGAACTTATTAATCCTCTTTACATTTCTTAATATTCCAGGTTTTATGCTCTTCTCCTCCTAGTTGAGAAATCATTGAGTTTATCATCATTTCAAATTGTACAGCCGAATGAAATAAACTATCAGGACTTTTATCCTCTAAATTCCAAACTTTTTCATCCCAATCAGTTGTCTCAATAGTAATGCTTTTGAACATTGCTAAAAACAAAGCTATATTGTTAGCTAGTCCTGGATGCAAGATAACTTTGTTGTTTAATGTTTCAACAGTAGTTTCTCGGTTCATTTTTCTAATTGAACGAATCAGCCTTTGGTTGTCGTTTGCAATTTGTCTGTCAGATTTTCCATTTAACATTTTGTTAAACACTTCCTCCTTTTCTTTTCGAGTCCAATGTTTGTGATGTCTGTCATAGGACTTTGGGGGTTCCTTTTTTGCCATAGTATTTGATTGCCTATTTCTAGGACTTTATTGATTACTCTTCTAATATAGTTTTACGTTCACCTCGTCAACTAAAAACTCTTCTTCTAAATCATACATCCTTTTCCCGTCTAATTCTCGTTGCTTATTGACCTCTTCAATATATTTTTGAGGATTATCCGTTAGTATTTCGACATCAAGATTTCTGTTCTCGGTGTCTATATGGGTCAAGACTTTTAGAGAGTCCATTTCTGTTTCCTCCTCTGACTCATCCTCTTCAGGTATCCTCATCCAGTTTTCGTGACTAGTTTGAAACTTAAAATAAAAAGTATAGGATAAGGACATAATTAAGAACATTAGGTTGCACCAGAGCAACACAGACGTTCCTTTTATATAGCTCCAACCATATAGGTTAAAGATAATAAGGGACATTATCAGCATCAAAGCTGAAGATATTAGTATTAAATTTGATATGTTTAATAGTGATATAAGTCTTTTTTCTTTTTTAGTTCTCATAATTGATAAATTTAAAAATGTTTAGTGTATTAATTTAGCCAACGCTGCAGTCAGCTCCTTTGATTTTCTTTCTCCTAATATAGGTCTCATTCTCTCCGCTAAAACTACTGTGGTGTTACACACACCACAACATCTCCCATTATTGACAGGCTCAGCGTTATGTCCTATACTCCACATAATCTCTCCTTTAGGACCATAAAGTACGTTTATCTCTTCGTTACAAATATTACACTTCCTTTTTGGGGTGGTGTGTACATAAAATCGATTTCTAAATAAAAACTTATATTCAGTAAGGGGATTTACTCTAGCCTTAATGTAAGACACCATCCTATCTAATTTGTTTCTAACATCTTGGATAGTTCTTTCTTTAATGGTAAACAAGAGTTCTTCATTCATTAAAGTATCTTTTTCTTTCATTTCTGCTTTAGTAAGCTTTCCGTAAATAAGGGCTTGCGATTTCATAATTTTACTTTTTTAATTAATACTATTTTATCTCTCCAACCGCATAAAGTATATGCTTTTGGTCTTTGATTTCGCCAAGAAATTTATCTCTCTTTTCTTTAGACGAGCACTCTAGGGTCATTGAATTAGCGTGTTCCTTGCAATCTTCCTCATATACCCTCTCTTCATCAGGCACATCACATAGACAATCGTATTTTTCATCGTTATCAAAAAATAAATCTATTAAGTATTTTGGGTTTTGGGGTTGGTCTTGATTTTTTTTCATAATTCTATTTTTTAGTGGTTAATAATCTATACGGTTTGTAGTAATGCTATTCTTTTTTCTCTTTCCTCAATACTTAGCTCGTACCATCCCTCTGGAATTTCCCATCCTGGAATACTTGCTTTCATTGTAGAGAATACAATTCTTTCTTGATACTTTAATTGATTTTCTCTTGATTCTTCTTGATTTGTGAGTTTCCCAAGAGTTAGAAACATATTCATCGCCTTTATATTATCCATAATCCTATTTTTTAAGTTGATATTTAGTTAATTTAATATAATCACTACTTTGTGCTAGTGGCTTTTCGTCTTGCCAAAGTGTATAGATTTTGGTTCCGTTTTCTTTTATGTTGATTGTAATTTTAGTTTCCATTTACCTTTCTTTATGTGTTATAATTCGCAATAATACCCAGATGGCTCTCTACCCTTTTGTATAGTCATACCGCCGCCCCGTTTATCATATGCAGTTTTTGTTTTATAAATCTCCCAACTCTTTAATTGATATAATTTATTAAAACATTTAACAATTATAGTTGGTTGGCCACCCATTCTTGTTCGGAATACATCTTTGACTATTCTATATGCTTCAACTCTTTTTTTGGTGTCAATATCATACACCGCAATAAATATTTTATCTCCTACTTTTAATTTATTAATATCTTCAATTTCCATTTTATTTCTCTTTTTAATTATACTGCAAATATATATCCAGTTCACGAAAGTTATTTTCGTGTCTTTAAAATCCTCGGTTTTTATACACATCACAACAAGTGTGGTCTAAACGACACTCTTGATTGTTTTCTACTAGTTCACAACTATTAAGAGTGGTAGACTTAGAAACACCACAAGAAGACAAGAACATAAGTCCAAAACATATCAGTAAGGTTGTTACTCCTACAATTACCCCATTCAACCTACTATTTGTCTTATTTGAATCCTCTATTTCTTTTAGTATCTGCTCACTAGTCTTACTTCTACTCTCTTCTATCTTTTTTTTGTTTTTTCCTTCTTCATCTAAAGAGCGAGCAATTTCCCTTAAAAACTCTGTATTCCTTACTATTTCTACCGCTCTTTCCATATTATACGCTCCTATTTTATGCTTTTCCTTTACTATATGGATGTCTTTCATTTCTTCTAGCTCAGTTATGATATTAATAATTGTTCCCGTATTTTCAGGAGTTATTAGTCTGATGTTTTGATTTGAATTTGCCATAATTCTATTTTTTAGTAGTTAATTCCCATATCTTTATAATCCGCCTTTTTTCTCTCACTACGGGTTAGTGATTGATAGTAAAGGTTTAAGGGAGTGTTTTTACCTTCCCATAATCCTTTCCGAGCATCATAATCAATTTCCTCTTGGAGTTCGTACCACTCTTCGCGAGAAGAAAGCGCAATGATTGAAACGATATTTTCTTCATTATATCCCTTTGGAGTATCATCTTCTACTCCATACTCATCAATCTCTATAAGAAGGTCCTCTAATGTTTCCCAGTCTTCATCAAAAAATTCGTGTGCTCCATTTTCGTTGATTAGTACCCAATAAGTGTTTTTTGAAGTTGCCATAATTCTATTTTTTAGTAGTTAATAATTTGATTGTTGGTACAAACATAAACATATTAAATTTAATACACAAGTATATCTACGACTTTTTTTTCTAAAAGTTTCATATTTAATACGTTTAACCTAGTAATTATTTTCGTGATGATAATGTTTTGATGAATAAAGGAGAGAATCTTCCTTGTCTGTTTTTATGGTTTTCAGTTAATTCTCTTGCATCTATTCGGCTCATCCCTTCTGCCATAAATATCCGTATTGCTTTTTCTTCCTCATAAACCCCTCTTATTTTTTCTCCATCTTCTACTAATCCAATAAACGCCTCTGTTATATAGGGATAAAGTATAACAGTTTTACTCTTTGTTCCCAAATCAGGATTTATCCTTACCTTCTCAGTTAAAGACTTAGGCCTCCGTTTTTCCTTATGCAAAGTCAACCTTAGCTTCCTTAGATTGAGAGTGAAAAACCTCACATATGTCCGACAAGTCCCACTCGTCTTTAAAATATCTGTCTATTCCATTTAAAGCATCTATATTGTAAGTCCCAACAGAAACCACCTCAGTAGGGTCACTCGTCCATCTCGGCAAGTCATATACTTCTTTATTAAAATGGTCTGCATTTAGAATAGCGTAATAGTCTTCATAGTCCTCACTTACTAGAGTTATATATCCTTCGTCCATTTCATAATCTACGATTGTAGAGCTTAGAAACTCTTTTATGGTTGGTTTTGTTATTGTCATTAGTATTAAATTTAATATCTTTACTTCAGTTTAGATTCTCTTAAATTATAATAATCTTTATCCAGCTCATACAATATACCCATATTTAAATGAAAATCCATCATCTCCTCTACATCTACCCCTCTCTCCCATTTTTTATGACACTCCATACAATGAATAGCGATATTTTTTTCGTTACAGACTAGGTCCCTATTATAGGAGCGGGGGATAAGGTGAGAATGGGTTAACTGTTGATTGGCTAAGCATCCCGTACAAAATTTTCCCCTATCTATATCAATTCGGTGATAAACTTTTTTTAATTCTCTATTTATCGCGGACTGAGTCTTTGTTATTTTTTTTACTGGAGTCTTTCTTTTTAACGGCATCATTTATTTTTTCTTTTAATTCTTTACTCATAAAATCCCCTAAAGTATTAGAATAAGATGGTTTTCTAGACCCAAAAGTCTTCGACTTACTCATTACTTCTTGAATTTTTTGTTCATTTTCTTTACTTCCCTATACGCTCTATATAGTTGCTTCCAATTACGCAAGAGTGTACCCCCTCTTTTCCCTACTGTATAAAACCCCTTACATATCAAAAACCCTCCCATTAGAATCGAGAACCCAAAAACCCATACCACCGATTTTATTTTCGCGTAGAGAGTGGGGCTGTATTTCACAATATAAGGCAAATTCTGTTTTGCGGTAAACGCAAAGTAGATTAATCCTAACATTAAATAGATTATCAGTAAAATTTTAAGTATTCCTATCATATTTTTTATTTTTTAATTATTGGCTAAGGTGTTATTTGAAATGAGGACCCATAATCCAGGAAACCAACGAATTTCGGCTTCCTTTAGTTACCTTTGTCACTCTATGCTTTAAAAAAGAAGGGAACACGATTACCGTACCTTTGGTCTTAAATTGTGGAGGAGAGACAATTTCCTCCTCAATGTAAAATTGAAACTCTCCACCCTCATATTCGGAGGGGTCAGACAACTGAATTACTACTGAAACTTTTCTAGCGTCATATCCCTCTTCAAGAAAGTCTGTGTCCTGATGCCATCCGTAATGTCCCTCGATGGATGAATCGTAGTTAGTATATTGCATAGGAAACTCCCTCTTTATATCAAACCCGAAACACGATGCGTTTGCGCTCGTAGCATAATTCCATAGGATACTTTCGCATAACGGCCCGCGAACCCAACGAACTTCACTTCTTCTAATTTTGTCCACATCCAAATCCTCTCCTATAACTTTTGCTTGTTCTGCGGGATATTGTTCGCACTCTTCAATTACTTTCTTTATTTCGTCATCTGTTAATTCTTTTTCCCAAATAGCCCAATTTTGTTTCATTTTTTTGTTTTTTAGTTACTATAATTTAAATTATTTCATCCATACTAATTCCTAAACTCTCTCTTATCTTTTTTAATGTAGAGGTCGTGCAGTCTGCTCCTCGTCTCATTTCACTCAATTTACTTAAAGCTACCCCGCTCCTTTCCGATAACTCTTTTAGACTTATATCTTTGCGATAAAGATAGTTAAATAGCTTTTTGAATTTACTATTTTGTATTCTTTTTTCAAATATTTTTTGATGGGTCTCATTCGGAGAATGGTCCGAATTATATTTTCTCAATCCATTATATTTCATTATACAAACATTTGATTAGAATAGTAAATTGTTTCTACTTTTGGAACATCCATCGCTTCACTACACTCCTCTTTTAAGGGGCATTTAGAACATCTTTCGATAGTCGGATGAGCGGTGAATCCTTTTTTTAACTCAATCATTAAGAGTTGATGCATATTATCTATTTCCTTAGTGTGAAACCAATAATCCTCCTCGTCTACTTCAATTCTAATTATCTTAAAGTCATTTTCATTCTTAGTAGAGAAAACCCAAAAATAAAAAGGAACATTTTCTAGGTGAGGATAAATATTTTTAGCTAAATACTTATAATGAAGGGCTTGTGTAAGGAGTTTTAACTTAGGTTTATACTCATTAGCTATGTCTACCCATCCAAATTCTGACCATTTATCATTAAAAAGACTAGTGGATTTCACATCTATTATACTTAATTCCCCGTCTACTTTAGCGATAATATCACACGTACCTTTAGCTTTACCGAACTCTAAAGTTTCTCCAGCAGAAATTATCTCTACGTTATAATGTTTGATAGCCTCTTTAAAGTTTTCGACTTGTTTTTCCATTCTCTGATAGTCTGCGGCTAATTTTTCTTTTGGAGTTCCTTTATATGAAATCTTCGCTTCTGGCACTTTAGGGTCATAAGGATTAAGAGCTCCAGTACATTTATACTCAAACCAGTTACCTAGGTCTTGAGCTTTATTTGAAGGGAATCTCCTTCCGTCTATATATCTCGCCTTAAAAAGAAGACCACACTCCTTGCCATCTATATAATCTCTCATATTCTTTAAGATACTCTGTGTTATCTTTAGCTTTACTTCGCCTCTATTGTCTATATCACTCACGATTAAAGTTTTTATCTAAAAATTCCTTACCCACTATTTCAGACATTTCTTTATGAGCCTCTTTTGTGCAAGTGAGTTTTCCATCTTTCTTTTTATAAATAAGTCCAGTGTCCTTCCATATCCACACTCCTCCTTCACTTAATGTTTGGATTATATTACCCATCCATTTCTCATTAATTTCTAATTTCCATTTTTCTATCATCTTTTTGGTTCATTTCGGATTATTGTCGGCCAACCATCAAAATCTTTCTTTATTTCGTTCATATACTCCCCGCACTTACACTTTGCCTCCTTTGTCCTTACCTTACCTTCTATGACGACTAAAGTCGCGTTACGGAGGTCTTTAGTAATATTGCACGGCTTACAGTGATATTTAAACATTTTTTATCTCCTTTATAAGTTTATTCCACTGTCTTTTACCAAATCTGGCCTCTCCCACTTCTTTCCTTTTACAAAGGATGTCCAGTTCTAACTCAGAGGCTCCTACCAAATCTTCAGTAGATTCCTTATATCTCTCCACAAACTTCTTAGCTGAGTCGAGCTGTTTATTAGTCATACAACTTTCAATTACAGCTCTGCCTTTTTTTTTGGCCTTAATTATATCGTCTAAGCTGTCAATAGAAAAGTTTAGCTTCTTATTGTTATGGTCGTAACTTATCATTTTTTATTCTGTCTTTGGCGGTACGCCAGTCTTTGATAAGCATTAGTATATTGGGTTTTATAGTCTTTAGGGTCGAGTTCTTTCCACGCATCTATATCTTTTAGAGACCGCACCTCAAGCCTTACCCCGAAAAGGTCATCTTCTTTATGGACTATAATTCCCTTAAAGGACTTAAGCATCTCTTTATGAACGTCTCCTTGTCTTGAGTTTTTCTTTATCTTTCCTTTATTGAAGTTCTCATTTTGTTTCTCAATATTTCTTTCCTTTTTCCCTACCAATTTTGTTAACTCTTTTACTTGGCTTTCCAGCTCTTTTATTCTCTCCTCTTTACAAAAGTCCTCCTTATAACTATACCCGTATTTTTTCTTGAATTTTTTAGCCATATAGTCGTGTCCTTTTTTAATCATTTTGTCAAAGCTCTTACACTTTATTTTTTCTGATTTGGCGGATGTAGATGGGGCAAACTGCCACTTTTTATCGTATTTTACATATTGTATAACGAATGTTCCACTTAACTTAGACTGCATATATTTCAGTCCTTCTGCGATTGTTTTGATGTCTTGTTTCATAATGATAAATTTATTTGGTTATTAAAATTTTAAAAAGTCTATTGGTTTAATTTTTTTATAATCTTGGGAGCTCAGCTTCTCTGTCCATTGAGGAGAACACTCACGTACTCTTACTCCCATTTTTAAGTCAGGTTCAAAATTCCTTTGTATGGGATAAACGTATCCAGTGTGAGGGTCATAGAAACATCCGACGCTTTTTAGTTCGATTAATTCTTTCACTTTTATAGATTATTATTAGTATAATGGTCCCTCTGATTTATAATAAGTTTTATATACCGATTTTTGTTAGGAAATTTAGGAACGAAAACTCGTCCATCCGCGTTTCCATTGTCCTTTTTTACCCATTCTATTTTATCCCCGTCCCGATTGGTTTTGTATTCCTTCTCCCCGCTTTCCTCATTTATGGAAAATGTGTCTAGTGTAGTAGAAATTTCATTGACAGATTTATTACAAGCAACTATGGTATGCGGTCGGAAATTACCATTCACATTTGAAGACGTTGCTCCCATACCTACATAAGGTATAATTATGGAGAAAGCGTTCATTGCTTTAGATTAAAAGTTAACCCCGCTTGGAGGAGCTGTCTATTCATTCTCTGGACTATTCCCGCGTAAATAGTCATCCCTTGAATAAATCCGTCTACCTTATTAATATTTAAGTTATGCTCTTTTCCAATAAACGTAAGCATTTCGATTGCTTCTGAATATTTTAAACTCATTACATATTCAAAATAATCATTTTCCGTGTATTTGTCTTTTATATAAGCCATAGTAAAAAATTTAATTGTGGAGCAAATATACAAAAAAATATTTTAATTACCAAATCATATAAGAAAAGATATTTATTAACAATACGATAAATTTTTGTTAATAAGTAGAGATTACTAGATAGTTATTTTCTATTATTATTGAATAAAGTCAATATAAAATAAGTGAGAACGATACCTAATAAAAAGAGTGTGGTGGTTAAACTAGTCATATAAAACACTAAGAGGACTATCCATTTCCGAATAATCCTGATTAATTAATAATTTTTTCTATTGAGGTTATCCTCTAGTAGCTTTCCAGACTAGATACCCGAGCATACTAATAATAATTACGCTATGCACGTTGCTCCCTCCTAAGAAATCGTCGCTTTTAATGTCAAACATTTGCTGTCTTTTTTCGTTGTTAAATAATGATAAGAAGAACATTTAATTACGCTCTTTCTGTTCCTTTTTTCCAAGAGTATCCAACTACATAAATAGTGATACCTAGCACTGCTAGACCTATCGCCATATTAATTAGACCTCCTCCTTTTGTTGTTGCCATAATTCTAAATTTAATTATTTATTTATTTGTTTAAAAACTTACTTTTGCAAAAGACGCTAAAATACCAAATGATACAATAGCTCCTATTGCCCATACTTCTTGATTTATTCCCAATATTTGGGTGGTTGGCTTCTCTTGACTCACATAAACTGGGTCTCCCGACGGTGTATGATAAGGGTCTGTTCCTCCATATATTAATTCAGGAACAAACTCGTGACCACAGTCGGTAGGTGTCTTTTTTTGTACACAGTCCACATAATCACTATATTGGTCGAGTGGAGCGTCTTCCTTTAAAGGATTATAGTAATGAGTACAATACCAAAATACGTCTTGTTCGCAAGTATTTGCCATTTTCTATCCTGAAAATCCAGTTCCATACTTTGCACGCAATACATTTTGAGCTAGTCCTCTTCCTCGTTTCCATCCTCCAGGTGAAATAGGATTAGTTGGTCCCGTTCCTACTCCAGAAGGAATCTGTTTCATACGACCCATAATCCTATCAATTCCTCCTTGTACTCCTGGAGGAGCGGTTCTCCATCCGTGAGTTGCTCTCCAAGGTCTCGTACCAGCCGCAGCTCTACTCATACTAACTCCTTTTAACTCGGCCATCATATTGTCAATTCCTCCTTGTACTACTGGAGGAGCGGTTCTCCATCCGTGAGTTGCTCTCCAAGGTCTCGTACCAGCCGCAGCTCTACTCATACTAACTCCTTTTAACTCGGCCATCATATTGTCAATTCCTCCTTGTACTCCTGGAGGAGCGGTTCTCCATCCGTGAGTTGCTCTCCAAGGTCTCGTACCAGCCGCAGTTCTCGCGCTGCTCATCTCGCCTCGGATTCCTCTGAGTCTATTTTGTGATATTCTTCTTGCCATAATTCTTTTTTTTACTTAATTAATTACTATTCACTTTTTTTTCTTCTTTGCATTTACAACACGGGTCTTTAACTCCAATTGCCGTTATACTAACTAACAATATTGCACACACCCCCATTGCTATTAACAAAACTAAATTATCATCAACTACTTTCGGTAATTTCATATACAAATGTACTAATTATTTGTAAACTACCGACTAAAATTGAGAGCAAACTGAACTCTCTGCTTTAGTAGTTTCGTCACTTTAATCCTTCTTTTCCCTTTTTTAGTAGGATTAGAGATTGTTCTACCTTCCGACGAAGCTTTAATTTTTCTCAGTAAAGTTCTCGGTATGTCTGTTCCCACAGTAATCCCTAATTGTCTGTGTAACGCTCCTTTTTTAAGGTTCGCAAACGGACTTTTTGCTCTTTTTTTTCTTCTTTTCTTTGCCATAATTTTATCCTTCTAAGTCTTTATATTTATTCATTCTTACGTCACTCAATCCTCTTCCTTTTCTTATTGCTGTTTCTCTTCCTCTTCCTGGGCTTTTTCTATAACTCGGTGTAGGAATATTAGATGTTGGAGTCATACAACTATTATTACAAGTTGGTTCTGTATGAGGACAAGCCGAAGCGCTTACCCCAGGAGGGCACTGTAAACATCCTCCCGCGTCACATCTATAAGATGCAGACACACAAGGAGTAGGTGAGGGCATAAACGTCTGTCCTGGACTATTTGAGGGTCCTCCTACCCACATTACCTTAAACTTAGCTCCTTGTGTTGGAGAAACAGTTTGTATTGTTGTTCCTACATCGTTTTGTGTTGGAGATTGTCCAACTGTATTAGGTCCACTTGATATAAGACCCACAGTAGTAATGGGTTGAACTGTAACAGGTAACGAGCCGTTAGGTCCACACTGTGCTAGATGCATATGATGAGCAGGATTCGCGTGTATTGGACAAGGTTGTGTTGTAGAAACAAATGGAGTAGGCACCGACCCTTGAGAGACAGCAATCACAGATACATTAGTTACTTCAAATGTATTATTGCTTCCTCCTTGACCCGTATACATAATTCTTTTTCCTATGTCATTTTGAGTTGGAGTTTGTCCGTCAATTGTACCCCACACAGTTGCTAGAGGAGCAGCTCCTGGAATCACTGGACATTTTACCATACTAATAGCTCTCCCTGATGGAGGAGCGATTAATGGTGATGTTGGTCCTCCCCATCCACCTCCAGTAGTGAAGGATTGAGGAGCTTGTGAGCTCGGTCTATACATAATTATTTATTTTTTAATTTTTTATATTCTTTAAATTGTAGTAATTTCTTTTTCCATTTATAAGTATCCCATAGTGCCACTGCTAGGATAGAGGTCGCTATTCCTATTATTATGGCTTTTGTATCTTGTGGGTGGTTATACTTCATTATTTATTTAATATTTTTTTATCTTGCGTCTTAAAAAAGTATATTAGTCCTCCCGCAACTAATAACCAAGCAAACCACGGGATATTACCAACTCCCGCTATTTTAGGTTCCATAGGAGAGATACTCTCTGTTGATGGAATTTCTTTAGGACAGCATAAAGGGGAATATCCAGTGACAGTTCCGTCATATTCTTGACAAGCGCAATAGTGAACATCATAACTTTTTGGTCTCTGAGGTCCCACATCGTCCATTGAAGGGAAATTACATTTAATAGGGTGCTCATCAAATCCTTCAGGACATTCAAAACTAACGTCACTTGGAACGCAATGTTCTACTACTTGCCTCATATTACCATCACACTTATAACATTTATGATTAACTGTTGTATCGTCAGGACAGTTTTTATGAGATGTTCCTTCACTCCATCCCGCTGGACAATCCTGGTCAATATTCAAATTCATATCTCTATAAATATCTAACTCTAGCATTGTAGAGCCTCTTCCTTGTTTTACGCAAGTTTTACTCATTGTTCATTATATTTTGTTTATAAAGACCTTTTTTAAGGGCTTTTATTCTTAATATATCTAAATATCCTCTTATTATATAAGAAGACGCGATTGCAACCGCTACTACTCCTGCAAAAGTGAAGATATGCTTCATATTATACTCTTTTTCTAAATCGCTTATCTCTGCCATTGTTATACTTGTGTATATTGAACTCCCATTCCTGGAGGTATTCCAGTTCCCGCCTCCGCAAGTCTTTGTCCTAGTCTATTATAACATCCAGTTCCTCCACAAGATTGTCGGGTTCCTTTAAATCTTTTTGGACACGGCTCGCAAACTAGATTTCCCGCCCCAAAACCTTGAGGTTGACCGAAAAAGCCTCCTTGATTCCACGCTAAGGTTGGTTGCATATTATAAACATCTCCTCCTACATTAATTGAAGGGTCTCCACCAGCATTTCTCCATCCCGAAAATCCAAACTCGTGTTCATATTTATCAATAGGACCCCTACTATCTACTACTGGTTGGCACTGGCAATTAACACACTCCATTCCCCCCACACATTGGGCAGATTGGAGTCTAGAGCAACATCCCCTTCCTCCCGTTTTCGCTAAAGGTCTAGTTTCAGTTTCCCCACAATACGGAGGACAAGGAGCTTGGCTCCTGTGTGAGTCAACACAATTACAATTTGCATCCATTACTTGAGGAGGGTCACAAATTCCTGGACATCCGCCAACAGCATTCATATATCCTTTATGCTCTCCATATGCTCCGCTAGCGTTATTCCACTCTCTGTTGGATGTATTAAAAACTACTCTCTCCATTGATTGTAAATATAAATCATTTTCGTTCTGATTAGACCACTGATAAAACTCTTCGTTATTTTCTACAAATGCCATTATCTTTATTTTTAATTTATTACTCTGCTAACAACATACATCCCTACTCCTATCATTAGCCCTAAGACTAGAGCTTGAGCTATCCCTCCTCTATTTCCATCTCCACTGGCATTAGAATATCCATCAAACGAACATCCTCCTGGAGCCAACTGACAAGGACGAATAGCTTGATAAGGAGATATAACTGGGTTATACGCTCTAGTCATCGTATTTCCAGCCGAAACATCTCCCGTAGTGACTGTATAGTTTTGTGTAAGACCTAAAGGGTTTGAACCCCCTTGAGTTCCCGTATCACATCCCCATCCGCTTGGAGAAGGACAAAAAGGATAACACCCACTTCTCGCGATATATCCTCCATTACAAAATTGAACTTGACTACTTCCAAATGAAGGATTTGCTTTTGCTTTTGCCATAATTTTATTTATTTAAAAATATTCCTAAAAGAACTCCTGCAAGTCCTCCCATTATCATTTCATTTCCTTTTTTCTTAACCTCCCCACCTTTTGCATATTTATTTAATCTATAAAGTTTAATAAACTCTGTGGGATTTTTTATATGTTCTTCTAAACTATAATAACTAAATCTATTTCCATCTATTAAAACACTATCATCTTTTGAGTTTCTTC
>Ga0209756_1001853_pt1 | contig 18912 bp, 24 predicted proteins | sample ETNvirenome_6_85_FD_184071 | JGI IMG/M metagenome (GOLD analysis project Ga0209756, IMG submission 184071) | Marine viral communities from the Pacific Ocean - ETNP_6_85 (SPAdes) (version 3) | ecosystem: Environmental > Aquatic > Marine > Oceanic | place: Pacific Ocean | collected 2013-06-19
GATACTGCCGGCGAGTATATCGAGCAAGCCGCCCTTACCCGTCGGGCTGGACACCGCGCGGACGAACTGAGCCATGCTCAGGATGTCCTGCCTGCGGCGGTCCATGAAATCTTTCCACTCGGACTCCAGGATCTCCAGGTCGCCCAGCGCCGTGCCTGTTATTTTGACGTTGCCGAACTCTTTGGAAAGGATCTTGACTGTGCCGGCCAGCGTGGCAGCGGAGCGATCCATACCGTCCAGGCTCTCGGCCGATCGCCCGAGCCCAGCCGCATAGTCTCGAATGACCTTCTCGGTGTTGATAGCAAGGCCAAGCTGTTTCAAGAACCCGGCCTCACCGCTCGTGACGGACTGCGATATCCCGGTCAGCACCTCGGACGTTGAGCGGCCCGTCTCCTCGGCGGCCTGGGTGGCCAACGTCATCAGGCGTTGAATTTCGCGAGCAGACACGCCCGCCCGGTTTAGTGCCGTCGCCACCCTCTGGGCTGTCGTTTCGTCCACCCTGCCGGCGGTTGCCCCGGTAAACCGACCCGTGGCGCCCTCACCGAATCGCTTTTCAAATCCTGATTCAATCGCCAGGGAGCGAGCACCTTCACGCGCAGCCATACCTATGTCTTGGACCACGCCCAAGAGCCTGGTCGCGATGTCCAGCGTGGACGATATACCCATCGTCATCTCATGCCAGCGCGTCTTGACGCCGCCCAGCGCCTTTGCGTACTTCTTGTTGGCCCGGGTCAACAGATCAGTCTTGGACGACATCTTCTCAGTCCGCTTGTTGATAGCGTCCTGGATGGCCTGGACCTTGTCCTCGCCAACGAACTCAAGGAATGCTTGCGCTTTTTGTCCTACCGGCATTGGACTGCCGCCTTGTTACGCGCCCTCAGGTCAGACTGGGCGCGATCGCGATCGTGCTTCATGTCAGCTTCAAAGCGCACGTCGGCCGCGATAGCCTCAACCAGCCGGACACCGTCCACCACGGCGGCGTTGAGCTCGTGCGGCCAGTCGCCACAGGCCCCCGCCTTGCGGTCGCTATGGGTGCGCCATATGGCGCTGATGATGTGGTCGGGCTCAGTGAGCAACTTCATCGGGCAATCGTGGACAGCCACGCGCCGCCCTGGCGGCCCGAGCGTCACTACCGGGCGCCTCGCTGGCTTGTCGCATCCGCCACGGGCGCGAGCGTCACCGGTGCGCTTGCATCCGCCGCCGTCGCCGCACTCGTAGAGCTGGCGGCCGGTCCGGATGCTCCACTCGCGCGATCGGACGCCGAGATAGATGACGATCTTTTTTTTTCATCCAGGCTGCTGATCAGCATTGCCACCATACCGACAAAGCGCACCGTGGTCTTCGGCAGCTGCAAAATGGAGCCTTTGGCCGGGACGCCGGTCTCAAGGTCGACAGCCTCGGATACCATCCGCTGGCCGCGCTCGATGACATAGGCGGGCGTCCACTCGTCCCCGCGCCAGCCCGCCAGCGCCATCCGGGCCGCCAGGTACTGCCCATCGGATGCGTCGTCGAATGACTCGACCATCAGCAGCTGTCTCTCGTTGAGCGCCCCGACCTCAATCTCGGTCGGCGCCTCGCCCGCTTTCAGCGTCAAACGCTCGGGCGCGATGGCATCCAGGCTGTCACACCGCAGGCACGCCAGCAGCGTGTTGATGCCGGTCGCCTCATGGTCCACCGCGCTGTCCTCAGGGCTGATAACCTTGACGGTCTCGGTACGGTACACCGGCAGGCGTATACCCATCCGCTACACCCACGCGAACCGGCAGGCGGTATCATAGCCGCCCGTGGTCCCGGTATCCGAGTCATAATAATTGCCGACCACCGTGACAGGCATGGTGGCCACGCCCTCGGCATCCGCCACATGCGGCAGTTCCACCACGCAGGCATTGGGAATGCAAAGGCTTGCCATCATGCCGGGCTGCGATCCGAACGTGACAACCACCGGCTCCTCCGTGCCAGACTGGAAGTCGGTGATCTCTTCGTCATAGTCCCAATCCGACACATAGGTCAGCGTGGGCTTACGGATGAGCGGGAGGATAGCGCCGATGCCGCCGACGCTGTATTTGCTATCTGGCAACGCCACGGCCTCGACGCCCAGGTCGAACTCCAGCGACTGGAGGCGCCTGGTGGTGACGGCCGACGATCCTTTAGAGATCCACACGCCTTTGAATGCCTCGGGCTCGGGATAGGTCCACGCCTGGACGGCGGGCGCGGCACCGGAGCCGGGAAAGCCCCAGTTGCCAACCATCAGATCCACTTCCCATGTGGGCACCTCGTCATGGGGCATGCTGATGCGTAGGCCGGTCGCCTTGCAGCCCAACGCGCGATAGTTGAGTTTGGCGTCATCACCGAGGATCTTGACCGAAAATCCCTCGTTAGTACTTGCCACATGGTAGGCGTCGGCGCCGCTGGATGAGAAGCATGTACCCGAGCCGTACAGGATGCCGCCGGCAGGCACAGCCACTGCGGTCTGTAGCAGCGGGATCTCGTCAGGCGACGACACCGTATCCACGTTAGTCGACCACCCCACCTGGTAGCCATCATATGGTGTGTTCCAGCCGATCGCATGACCGGTCAGGAAGCCGTCAGCGCCGATGCTCGCGCCCTTGAGCGTGTTGACATCGCTACCGCTCTCGCCGGTCGAGTAGCCCACGCCCGCGGTGGCGTTACCAAATGCGCTAGCGAACAGCCGATAAAGCGGCATGCTGGAGAGCGAACTATCGGCATCTGGCGTGTTGGTGACCAGCGTTGACGTGTAGCCATGGAGCTGGCCCTTGAGCGTGATCGTGCCGTTGCGGGCGCCGAGGATGGGCGCCCTGTGGTAGCGCCCTTGCCGGTTATATGTGTTCTCGATCGCCTTCTCGGCCAACGAGTCAACCGTGATCTCAGTGGTCCGCAGGTACGAATACGATGCAGCATCGGTGAGCCATGACGCCTCCACGCTGATCATGACAGCGGCGATGCGCTCAAGCGATTGTTTTGGGCTGCTGATGCTCACGGTGTCCCCCTAGAATCCTGGCCGATAATGGACGGTAACAGCCATGGAGAGCACTGGTGCCCCATCGCCGTCGGCCGGTGTCGCCTCAAACGCAACATCGGATGTCGTTCTGTTGATGAGATTGGTATTGGCCTTGTCGTAGTTGTCCAGCCGTCCGAGCTCGTGGGTGAGCGTGACCGCGTCCTCAGCAAGGATCTTGATAAGCTCGAGCGGCGATCCCTTGGTCGGGTACACCACATCAATCCGCAGCCCTTGCCGTAGGTCGGTCCACTCTGTGAGTTGCCCGGTGGGCGCCAGTAGCTCGATTCCATCCTCCAAGGCGACGACAAAGTGGCGGGACGGTGAGGATATGCTGCGGAGCGCCTCGGGCGATGCGTCGGCAACGTCCCACAACCGGAACGCCCGACCCTTACCACCACCCAGTGAGGTGGTAGCCGTCGACGCCACGATCCGAGCAACGGTGTTGGCGATGATGAGGCGAATTTCACCGCTCACCGCTGGAACACCGTGGCTGAGCGCTTGGCATCCTTCTCCGCGTCGCTCAGGCCGAGATCGTCACTTAGGTCATAACTGCGCGTCGCGTTGATCGCGTCTTGCAACGCCGTCAGATACCGCTCGCGCCTGGTCTCCTGATAGGTCAGCAGCTCAGCCCCGGGCGGTGCGTGCCCTGAATCCTCGGCCATGTTGAGCAGCGCGCGGAATGCGATGGGCCGCTCAAACTGGCGGAAGGTCAGGAACTGCGACGGCACCAGCCCACGCTTGATCAAGTCCACCCGCACCCCGTCGGTGGCCTCGGCTATCTCGTCGGCAAAATCCAGCCCCGCCCACTCAGATCGCTGTTGTGCGTCGCTGGCCGCCTCACCGACAATGGCCTTGAACCTATCAGGCCGGAGCACCACTGATGGCCATGGCGCCCGGACTACATCGAACAGATCGCCAACCGTTTTATCGTCACCGTTGACCGTGTATTCCCAATATGCCCGGCATCCGTCATATAGCGCGTCAGCCAGCGACGCGCTCACCGCATAGGTCAGGCGGTTGCCCAGGAATGCGTCACTCGCGGCATACGCATATTCGGTCTCCTCGACTAAATCAACGATGGCGCCGCCGCTGTCCACTCTCGGCACCCGCATCCACTCGTGCTGTCCATCGGCATTGCGAGCAACATAGGTGCGCCCAACGACGCAGTCGGTGTTATCGGTCAGGACCAGGGCCGTGGAGCCCGCAGCCTCGGTGCCCACGATGGTGGTGTTGCAGGCGTCGATGGTGGCCGACGCTGCGGCCTGGAGGACTGAGCCGTCAGGCTTGAACAGTGCGACGGTGGCAACGCTGGGCCGGTAGGGCTCCGGGACATCGAGGCGGATTGTGCCACCGGCGTCGATCTGGAGCTCTTGCCGTATCATGTGCCACCCCCCACACCACTACGCCACGATCGAGCCGAACGTGTAGCGCCAGGTGTTGTCGTGGCCGTCGGCGTAGCTCATGAAATCTTTGATGCGGTAGGCGTCGCTGTCGATGTCGACATACGTTGTCGGAGTCGGACCCTTTCGGATGTACTTCTTGAATCGGGCATTCACCGCATCGACCAAATACCAGTCATTGGTATCTGCGACGTCTGGAGCGGCGACGATATTCTTGAGCCAGCCGCCAACAACGTTAGCCTGGCCGGCGGTGGTTGCCGTTGCCAGCGTACCGTCCACAGCGGCGGCGGCCGAGTGGCCCGGGACGACCATAGAGTTGGCGATTTGCAGTGCCTTGACCAGCATATCCGGCGGCACGATGAGCGTATCAGGGCGCGTGCCGGCGATGAGCCCGTCGGGCGACTTGAGCCGCGCCATGACCGTGAATGCAGCCGTGAGGCTCACGTAATCCAGGGCACTCGTGCCAGTGTTGCTCTGGTCGGCAGCGGTGCCCGAGTTGGGTCCGTGGTCCGTGGCATAGAGCGCGGAGCCGTCGGGGCCGGTGGCGTTGTCCGTGATAATCGCGTAGCTGTCGGCCTCCATTTTCCGCGCGGCGGCGTTGCCAACCATCCTGATGAACTCCATTTTAGCAACGGGGTCCAGAAACAGGTTAGCAAAGCGACCGATCGCGAACCCAATGGCCACCTGGGCCTGGGTATACGTGACCGTGAAGCCCTCAGCCAGATCCTTGAAGTCATAATCTCCAGACTCCGAGGTCGGCGTCGCGTAGCCGCTAGGTGGCTCGATTGATGCCTTCTCTATGGTTCGAGTGCTGGCCGGGAGCCACCGCTGCCACAGAGTGCTGGTGATGTCGCCGGCCAGAAAGCCGTCGAGAAAGACCTCGCCATCAGGACCCATCTTGGCCGGGTCCAGAACGTTGGTCAGTTGTCCGATTCCGGTTGCCATTTCTCCGTCCCCCTAGTTGTGCACGCCGGCCTGCGCGTTCTTTACGATCTTGACCAACACCCGCGCGTTTGCCCCGGCCGCGTTGCCCTGGCTAGGCGACAGCCCGAGGATGAGCAGGGTGTTGTTCACTGTGGCGTTTTCGTTGGCCTCCATCTCCCCGGTGCCGCCCTCGATATCGCAGGTGGTCAGGTCATCCGTGGTTGCCGCATACGTCCCCGAGCACTGCACCTCGAAAATGGCGTTGGGGTCAATGCACGCCTCGAACGATTCGCCCGATGTCGTATCATTCAGGGCCACGCCGTAGACGAAGTTACCGGACCCCTCCACGTAGACCGTGCACACGCCGCTCGCGGCGGTAAACGCGTCGCCCTTGGCCATTGTCCCGCCCGCGGTGAGCGTGAACGCCTGGTAGTCACCCCATGGGGTGAGTCCGTTTGGTGAGTCTGGATTGGCCACAGGATCCCCCTAGATGCGCCGCCCGGCGCCATCGACTTTATAACTCGGTCCCGGGCCGTAGCCCGTCTTTGTGGTGAGCTTGCCCGATGCGTTGGCGCCAACCAGCTGATTGATGTCGGTGACGTTGCCGCCATGCTGCCGACGGAGCGCACGCTGGCGGCGTCGCTGCTGATAGATCTCATGATGCTCATTGGAGCGCCACATCAGGATCCCACCGGCGCAGCCCCTCATGCGGACGCGCGGGTCATCAATGCGCTCAAAATGTTTAGACTCCAGGTCGCGCACTTCGCTCTCATTGGTCACGCGCGAAAATCTGCCGGCCAGTTTCAACGCCTGCACAGCATCCGCCGCGCCCTCAACGCCGATGACCTCAAACGGATCGATGTCGCGATATTCGAGCGTACCGACGTTGACATCAGCCGCCCTGTGCTGCGCCTTGACGCCGATGGCCTCGAGCGCATCATACGCCCTGTCCTGGTTTGTCGCCTTCTTAGTCTGCGCCATCAGTTGACCCCGCCCGGGAACGGCGAGTCAGGGTTGTCTGGGTTGAATCCCATAACCCAGCCCACGCCCGCCTCAGCCAATGCCGACTTGGCGGCGCCAACTTTGCCGGTCATGCCAGCCGATCGCATCTCGAACAACTCCTGAGCGGTGTACTGTCCACCCGTTGCACCGCCGGATGCGCCAGCCATTGGGCTGGTCGTCACCGTGGCAGACTTGAAACACGCCGGCATTTCCTGCCGCCATGCAGTGAGCGCCGCTGTGCTCTCTTCGGTCAGGTCGCCAGCGTCGTCAAACGTCACATCCGGCGCATGCACCAGGAACTTTGAGTTGGCCAGCGGCGTACCCTGTTCGGCCAGATGGGCCTTGATGGCGTTGCGGTTGGCTCGCTTCTCAGCCGCTGACAAGCTGGTCTCGGCGGTGGACAGCTTGCCCGTCAGCGCCTCGTGCGCCTTGGCGGCGGCTGCGTCGGCTTTGGTCTGCGCGGCAGTGGTCTGCTCGGTCCTCATCCGCTCCATGTCGGCGCGGAGTTGCCTGTTTTGCGCGGCGAGCTCCACAGCTGATGCGGAGGCGGCCGGTGCGGCGGGCGGCTCGGCCGTCGTGGTCGTGGCGCCAGGCTCGGCGGTGGTCGTGGTTGTGGTTGCGGTTGTGTCACTCATACGCCACCAGCCTAGACTCCCGTCCAGTGGGTTGTCAACCGTGGCATCACAATGCGGCGGCCATTGTGCGGCTTAGCGGTTCTCTTGCTTCCAAACCTGGCGCCAGCGCTTTGCAAGGACGGCCATCTCCTTGGCGCTGAATCCGAGCAGCTGGAACTGGGCGGTCTTCTTGCGATCGCCCGACGGGCCGCGCCGCTGGAATGCGTCCGCCTTCTCCTGATTGGTAACCGTCGACCGGTTGACGTTGACCACCTCAGTCCGCTTGCGGCCCTTCTCGTTGAGCAGCGGCTGGGCCTTGCGCCCCCGGACCAAGATGCTTTTGCCGCCGACCGTGATGTACTTGTCGGCCGTTGCGCGGCTCTTCATCACGCGCCGCTTGCGGCCCCTGAACACCAGCGTGGGTGACTTGCCGGTGAAGTGGATCCGTACCACCTTCCGGCCCTTGCGCAACGTCACCGATGCCGTCAAGCCGCCCCACATGCGGCCGGTCCACTTGCCATCGGACACACCCTTGGCGCCGTCGGCCCGTTTGACCTCTGCAAATCCGCCATCCCAGAACAGCCCGATCGGCTCGCCTGAGCCCCGCACCACATGACCGTCACCACCCAGCGCGGTGCCCGACGGCCTGCCTGTGGACTTTGATCCCTTGAGCCGCGGGTCTGCTTTGGTGGTGCCCCACGATCCCGACTTGAGCGACGGCATTCTGCGCCCGTTGGCGTCACGCTGCGTCTTGAGGACCCGGTCCCGCATCATCTCGGCGGCATACTGACCGAGCGCGCCCATCTGCTCCTTCCGTGGAAAAACAGCGCGTATCTTCTTGGCGTACTTGACCCTGACGCCGCTGACGGGCACCGGCCTAGTCGTCGCGGTCGCCGCCCTCAAGGTTGGGCGGCGTGTCGTGTTTCTGGAGTGGCGAGGCGTCCGTCTCCGTCCCGGTCTTGCTCTCGGTCTTGCTAAATACGGCATCACCCATGGGCTCGGCCACCGACCCAAACTCACGCGCGAACTTGCGGTTCCGCTCAACGATTGACTCGGCATCCTGGCGGCTGATCATGTCCCGCCGCATCAGCTCATCCACCGGCGTTGACACCGCGTACCGGTACTCAGAGTCGCGCCTGACTGCGTCGGTTGCCGGGTCCACCGGCATGAGCAGCGGCGCCGGTCGGACCACTAGCCGCGTGCCATCCTTGTACATCGTGCGCGTTGGGTCCTCGCTGACGTGATGGTTGCCGATCAACTTGTGGATGGCCCACAGCCTGTCAACGCCAGCCATAAGCCGCGGCATGCGTTTTCGTCGCCGCATCAGCAGGTGGTTGTAGTCCACCATCTTGGCGTTGAAGTTTCGCGTTGCGCCCTCGACACTCCAGAAGTCTGCGGGCAACCCAGACGTGCGGGCGAATCGACGCAGGGCATCGTCCACCGCCTTGCGTAGCGCATCAAAATTCGTACCGGCCTGGCGATAGAAGAAGTCAGCATCGCCCGACATCAGCCTCACAGGCTTCTCCGGACCAAATCCCTGTATCCCCTCAGCCTCACCACCGCGCAACACCGGAACACCGAACGCGCCGAATTTGAGCGCATGGCGTTCGTCGATGAGGTGCGTATTGACCCACAGTTGAAACGCGATCCAATCCTGCCGCTCCGGCAGCCAGAACTGACCCCGACGCACCGGACCATCACGGAACACAACAAACGGATGGACTGCTGCGCCGCGATGCGTCCGGTATGGGTTGACGTTGCCAGGCATGGCACCGGCCGTCTGGTCGGTGATGATGCGGCCGGCCTCATCGTGCAGGAACACCGAATCTCGGACCCACGTTTGGAACAGCGTGGGCTCCGGGCTGCCGGCCGCGCCGGGCGGTTGCGGGAGCTCCACCGACACCGCAGCATCGCGGGCCAGGTTCGACGGATCGCGAACTGACTGGAACACCTGACACTGATACGGTGCTATTGGCTCCCATCGAACCCTGCCGCGGTCGAGCTCGTCAACACGCACCCACTTGACCTGAGCGAGCAGCGTAGCAAATGACACCGTCCATGCGTCGAGCTGCTCGAGCACCGGCCAGATGCCATCTTCGCTGATCTCTGCCTCGTCACGGCGCCACTGGATGGTCTGCTGGTCGTCCTCCGGCAGCTGCTCGCCCTTGCCGTTGACTAACGTGGTCTCGCCGGGCTGCTGGAACACCACAGCAAGATCTGCTTGCATCATGGCCAGGACGCCGAGATAGCGGTGGGCGTTGGGCAGCGGGATGCCGGCCACCAGCCTGTTCCATTCTTTATAGCTGCCCGGGTGCGAGGCGGCCAGCTGGGCACACATCAGCGCTGCGTGCGACCCGTCCAGCATGTCGTGCAACACCTCTTGCAGCTGGCGGTAATTGTCGCCCTGCTCGAGCCGCGCAACGCGCAGCATGTCACTGAGCAGGGCGGCTGTCCTATCGCCCCAAAGTGCAGGCTCGTTGTGGGATCGAAGTAGGTACACGGGCTCACGTTACACCCGAACGGGCCAGTAGTCCACCGGCGCGCGGCCGCAACCCTACGGCAGCCCCACAGCAACCCTACAGGATCGGCCACACTCCGGACATGGGCCAGGTGGTGGGCTGTCCGGGTTTCGCTTGCCGCCGACTCTTGCCACCGTCGCGTCTACGTCAAAGCCAGGATATGCGCAGGTCAGCCGATACAGATCGTCGACCGTCAGCGGCCGGTCTCCAGATCGGAGCGATGCCAGCGCGCGAGAAGTGCGGCCAATGGCGATCGCGACTGCGGCCAGGCCGTGGGTGCGGGTTAGATCGTGCAGGGTCATGCCAACAGCCTCTTGACCGCGCGGATGTCCCTGCGCTTGCCATCGACCTCAACCGACAGGCGGTAGTAGACGTTCTGGCAGCTGACGTCGGTGGTCTGGGTGATCGCGTACTCGGTGCCCATGTAACTGAACTCGAGCGAGCGGCTGTGGTCCGACTCCATCCGGCGGCGGCCGGACGCGTTGCTCGGCGGGCGCCAATGGTAGCAGCCGCGCAGGCGGTCGTGGGTCGCCAGCACCGCGCGAAGGGTACGCTCGGCTGTGGTGTTCTTGATGCGCTTGTAGGTTTTCATGGTCTGATCCTTGATGCTCGATGGTTCTAGAGAACGTTGGCCAACTCGTAACCGTCAGCCATCAGGCGGCTTGCGCCGCGGATGGTGGTGACCCAGAACTGGCCGTACTCGCCGTTGACCACAATCCCAGCCTTGACGCGTCTGGCGAACGCGGCGGCGTTACGCAGGCTATAAAAGTAATCGACCCACACCCGGCCTTTGCTAGTTTGGATTCCCATGTCCTCACCTCCTGAAGCGATAATGACACGCACCGTGGCATAACGCAACCATAAAACGCACGTCCCGTGCCGATTGTTTGCAAGTCCTCGTTTTTGCTACACCGGCATCCGGTTGACCGCATCCGACCTGAGCCATCTGTACCGGTTATTCATGGCATACCGCAGCGCATCGGCCCCGTGGTCGTGAAGAGCCTTGAGCGGCTTGTCCAGGAACACCGTGCCTTGTTGCGTGGATCGCTCCCTCCACTTGTAAAGCAGCATGCACTGGAGAATGCGCCGCCGGCTCGGCGTATGGTGCAAGTCCGGCGCAAAGAAAAGCCGCCGGTTGCCCCCGGTGTCTACCAGCCGGCCCCGTACCACGTTGATAGAACTCATGACGTCCTGGTGTATGCGGCCGCGGATGGCCTTGACCCGGCCGCCCCTGAAATGCCGGCGCAACTCTATGCACGCCTCCTCTGGATTTGGGTCGGCGTGGAGCTCGGCCACGTCTTTGGGGTCAATGCTCCATTTGGTCTTGAGCCGCTTCTTGATGCGGTGGATGAAGGACTTATGGCTCAGTCCGTCCTCGCACACCTCGTCAAACACCACGTCCTGGTCACCCGATCCGCAGTCCAAAAATAGCGCATGCGGATAATTGGGACCCCAGTCGATCGCGATGACAATGACCCCGTCCCCGGTGCGCCAACGCGGCCGCCAATTGCGAGCCATGGACGCGACGGAGTCAAACTCCTGCGCGTAGACGGCGCCCTCGAATGACAGCACCTCGGCCCAAAGCTGCTGTTTCATCTCCCGCGGCGACAGCCCCCGGCAGATGTCCACCTCGTATGCCGACGGCATCGATAGGTCCATCACGCCGTTCCCGCGATACCGCTCCACAATCTCGTGGTCGTCGAGCAGGTTGATCCGGTTCATGCTCGTGGGCATCTCCAGCATTGCGTGATGCTCTGACCCAGCCGCTATCTGGTCACGGAACCACTGCACGATGCCGATAGGTCCGCGAGGCGTCGTGGTGTAGATGCCGTACCGGAAACCAGCCTTGGCGCGGCGCCGCTCGAGCAGCCGGCCGAGAGCCTGCATGCCGTCCTCGCCACTCAGCGCGCACTCGTCAAACCAGAATCCGGCGACCGTCTGGCCAGCCACCGAGAAGTTGGCGTTTGCCATCGTCAGGAATGTGATGGTGCTCCCGTTTTTGAGCAGGATCTCGCGGTTGCCGTCGCTGTTCCACGTCTTCTTCTGGGCGCTCCACCCGTTGGAGTCGCCAAACGCGTCGAGCCGCTCCATCACGGCCTTATAGGACGCATCCTTGACCACGCTCTTGCTGGGGCCGCCAACGATGTGCTGGAAGCCTGGCCCGGCCTCGATGGCGTTGATGATGAGCTGCTCAGCACCGCCGCGAGTCTTGCCCGATCCCACCCCACCCAAAAGCAAGATGTCCCTGACTCGCGCACGTCGGGCTAGGTGGTGGAAGCTGGCCTGTGCCGCGTTGGGCCTGTACCCAGGGCCGAGCTCGAGCGTCTCCACCTAGTGGAGTGCGGGACCGGACTGCTCAGCTCGCGCCGCGTCCAACGCTGCGTGGTACTCGGCCATGATAACAGCGGCCTCTTCGGCGGTGGATGCCTCGGCGCATGCCTTGACTCCGTCGGCAAACTCAAACTTCACGCGAGCTGGCATCTTGGACATGTTCTGCTTGTCGTGGTTGTCCTGAGCCTTGAGCGCCAGCTGCAACGACTTGCTACGAGCGCCCTGGACTGCCACCGCCTCGCGGATGATGGCGCTACGGTTGGCGCCCTTTGGCGGCCCGCTCATCTTCATGGTGCCGTCGGCGTTGCGGCCGTCGAGCTCGTCAATCAGAGTCTCGATGATGTAGCCCATCTGCTCGGCGTCATAACAGGCGTTTGCCCAGAGACGCTCAACCGCGTCCTCAGCTCCGACCGAGCCGAGCACCGCGTCAGTGCCGCGGGCCTCGCGCACACGATCGCGCTCGCGCCGCGCCTCGCTCTTTTTCTTAGTGACCATGGCGCAGTGTCCCGTTCATACTGTGATCATTGGCTGGAACTTCGGGAAAAAAACGGGGTGGCTGTAGCCGGCGCTGGGGTCATCTGTGGGCAGGCCGGGGTCCCCCGGGGCCGGCTGAGGTGTCAAGCTGGCTTGACATCGGGTCATGTGACCCCACCCAGGGCCGCCGCGTGGGCCACCTGGTGCCGGTTGCCGCCGCTGTTGCTGGAGCCCGGCACCTCAAGCGTAGCGTCGGCGTCGTCGCTGGCCACCTCCACGAGCTCGAACCTGCGGCCGCCGTCCACGATGCCGAGGATCTCCCAAGGCGACGCGATGGCATACCTGATGCCTCCGACCTCGAAGGTGGCGCCAAGGTCCCGCTTCCACACCACATGGTCGCCGGGCTTCAGGCCCTCGACGCCAGCGGTGCGCCCGCATGCCTTGCATGCCAGGTTGTGGCCACACGCGCACACCTGCCTGCCGACGGACATGACGATGCCGATAGGCGAATCCACCGCGCGCCCTAGTAGCAGTCCGCTCGCCGTCTCGGCGCGGCTCTCCACCACGGCCAGCACCACGGTGTTGTTGCGCGCTCTTATCATGGGGCCGCTGCTCATGGGTTTAGCATAGGGCGGCAGTGGGTGGCGTGCAAGGGGCGGCTAAGCCTGCGCCACACGCGGAAGCATGCACGCGCCGCCCTCGTCCACCGCTCGACCTGGCGCTCACACCCCGCATCGCCTTCGTCGCCCATCAGAGTCTCTCCAACAGTTCGATGATGCGGTCCAGTTGCGCTGTCTCACCCGTCATGCGCAGCGCGCTATCGGCATACCGCACGTCATCCAGATCCCACCGGTCGCGTAGTTGCTGGTTGGTTGCGTTGACATCGGTCCAGCTGGCCGCCCACTCTGCGTGACTCTCAGCCCGCACTAGATGCGTCAGCCTGATGACGGTGTCGGTGTCGCCTGCCTCGTTGGCTTCGTGTGCTTGCTCCAGCAGCTTTTCGATTCGCGTCATACTCACAGTCTCTCCAGCGCCAGCGCCGCCACCGGCAGACCTGTTTTTTCGATTCTCAGCACGTCCTCTGGCGGGACCCCCGGCTCAAACATCATCGCCATCTCCCCGAGGAGCACTCTCACCGGCTCGTCCGGTCCGCACACGCGGAACCACCCTCTGCCGTTGTAGTACGCCCCCATCTCTGCGAGAGCGGCGATGAGCCCTGTCGATGGTTCGACGGGCGGGTTCAGCTGCAGCCAACCTATCACGGTAGTTCTGCCCCATCCTGATGCCCCTCAGCAGAGGCACAAGGCTTGCGATGATGAAGAGGGCGACAAGCCCAACAAGTACCCATGTCATGCATTACCCTCCACCACCACCATCCCCACCACGCCGCGCCTGCATGCCTCGCACACCAGCCCTCGGGCCGGCTGCTCGCCCTCGTGGAACTCGCGCAGGTTGCCCCTGCTCCAGTAGCGACGCGATCCCTTGCACCGCGGCTTGCCGTCGGCGGCTAGAATATGCCATTGGCTGGGCCGCCTGTTGTGGCCTCGTTTGGTTGGGTCGAATGGGCGCCGGACGTAAACCATGTCTATCCTTCAGCCCTCCAGGGCCATATCAATCAACCGCTCAGCCTCATCAGGAGACCGAGCGACAATGCACAGCGCACCCATGCCGCCCCAGATGCGGTGGAACGTCTTCTGCTGCGTACTCAGGCGCCCGCGATCCGTCTTGACCTCGAGCTCCAGCCGCCTGCCGCCAAGCAGCACGCCGGTGATGTCGGCACACCCGGGCGTACCATACGCATGCCAGGGCAGCCTCAGCATCAACCTGGCTATCCACTCGGCGTCAAACCCCTCAGCACGCAACGCGCGGCGCAGACTCTCCACCGGTATGGCCTTGCCGCTGTTCTGCCGGTAGATGCGCATGTCGGGCCGGGCGCCGAGGCGGGCCATAATGGCGGACTGGATGCGGGCCTCACTCATGCGGCCCACGCCCTCGGTGGAAAGTGACCAAATCTTAGCTTGAACTGCAAATTACACCACATGGGCTTGTATCCACGCTCCGTCTGCACGCGCCGCAGTTGCTCCCACGCAGCCCGCTTGTCCGACCACCCCGCAAACGGCTCTTTGGGCGCTGCCTTGCGCTTGGCTTTGCGCAACTCCGTACCCTTGTCCTCGACCTTGACCGCCTGGCGCGCAGCCTGAGCCCCGCACAGCGGACAGCCCGAGCCTTTGGCGCGACTAGGGTACACCGCATAGCACTCAAGGCACGTCGTCACACTGGGCACCGCCTCGCGTGCCTGGTCCCGAGCGGGCGCCCCGTCGAGCCGGTAGTGCCTGCTGATGTCGACCGTTGGCCACCAGTGCCGCTCCACGTTGCCGCCGTAGTCGAGGACCCGGGCTGCCGCCTTACCCGGTGACGGACGCAGGGCGCGGCCGACCCACTGGATGAAGAGACCAGACGATGCCGTTGCCCGAGCCAGCACAACGGTGTCTATGGCTGGAAGGTCGAAGCCCTCGCCACAGATGCCCATGTTGCACACCACCTGCGTGCCTCCCGAGCGCAGGCGGCCAAATATGGCCGACCGCTCATCAGACGGCGTCTTGCCGTCAACATGCTCAGCCGCAACGCCTCGCCCTGCCAGCGCCTCAGCCAGCACCCGGCTGTGCTCCACCGACGCAGCAAACACCAGCGTGCGCCCGCAGTCATGGGCCATGATGCCGCGCACCACGTCGCCCAGGCCCGCATTCATCCGCTCGGCAGCTGCCTTCTTGGCGAAGTCGCCGCCCTGCTTGCGCACGCCCTTGAGGTCAGGCGCCCACGATGCATAAACCTCGACGTCGACCAGGAATCCGAGCTCTATCAGCCGAGCCGGCGTGGTGACCGTCACGATCGCGTCAAACGCCTCGCCCAGCCCTCGGCCGTCCAACCGCCAAGGGGTGGCCGTGAGGCCAAGCACGCGAGCCTGGGGCCATGTTTCGAGCAGGGTCAGATTCGAGGCGGACACGGCGTGATGGCACTCGTCGATCACCATGAGGTCAGGCACCCACCCAGCGTCAGCTAGCCGAGCAAGGCGCTTGCCCCGGCGGATGGTGTCCACGCTCGCCACTTGCAGCGGTAGGGCCAGGTTGTGCCGGCGGTCGTTGCCCATGATGACACCGGCTGGCCACCCAAACGCCTCAAGCGTGCCGTGCGCCTGGTCGATGAGCTCGCGCCGGTGGGCGCACCACAGGACGCGGCGGCCGGCGGCGAGCTCGCGGGACACCTGCTCGGCGGCAGTCACGGTCTTACCGCCGCCGGTCGGACAGACGGCCACAACCCGGCGCTTGCCTGCGCGCCACTGGCGGTTGACGTCGAGGAGGGCGAGGTGTTGGTAGCTCCGTAGTGTTGGAATGCTCACCCCATCTTCTCCCGCAACCTCTCAGTCATCCCGATCACATGCACCCACTCACCGCCGATCCCATCCACCATGACAGCGCCCTCCACTTGACGCCGATGAGGCTAAGAGCCTTGCTCTGGTGGACAATGTGGCCACGTCGGCGCAGTTGGCCGTCTTGGTCTTGCCACTGGCGGATGTAGACGCCGCCATCCATCATCCGACCATCGCGGCTTGGAGCGCCGCAACGTCGCGATCGAACGATGCCATCTTCTTGCGTAGCGAGTCCCACACCGGCCGCTCCTCGTCGGTCACAGGGACGTGGACCTTGAGCCGGCCAACGCGGCCAAACCTATGGCTGCGCCTCACCGCCTGATAGAACTGCTCGAAGCTCCACGTATATCCGCTGTATAGCATCGACTCGGCTTCCGGTATGTTGACGCCGAACCCGAGCACCTGGGGCTTGCTAACCAGCACGCTGACGCGGCCCGCCCTGAATTCGTCGATCATTTCCACTCTCCGCTCCACCGGAGTGGTTCCGCTAATCGAGTGTCCGCCGAGATCCCGAGCAAACGCATCCTGCTCGGCGTTCCTGGCACACCACACGATCGCACGGTCCCCATTCACAGCGCGGCACGAGTCAGCAAACCTCGGCTGAGACCTATCCGACCGGAGCGCTCCAAATATGCGCCTCGATTCCCCGAGGGACACCGACGTGGAGAACAGCTGACCATCCGGCCTGAATCCTGAGCACGTCGTGTCGATGATCCGATAGTCCGGCTCCGACGTCATCTCAGCCCGACCATCGAACCCGAGCTCCGACGGCTTCTGTATGTAGCAACACCACGTCCTGAGCGCCCTGTAGAACGGGTCGACCGCGTGCCTCTTCAGACGCCATGATGTTCCGTCCTTCCTGAACCAGCGCCCATAGAACTCGTTCGTGGTCGACGCATGCCCTAGCCACACGGCCTGAGTCGCGTACTCCGCGTGATCGTTCGGGCTCGGCGTCGCTGAGCACGCCAGCCTGTATTTCACGCCCGACGCCATCGCGGTCAGCCGCTTCCTGGTCTTGCCTTGTCCGTTTTTCAGGATAGATGCCTCGTCGAGCACGATGCCGGCGACGCCCCGCATATCGATCGGCTTGGGCGACTCCCAATTTAGTATCGCGATGCCGTCGGTCCACATCTCGCCTCGGCGCAGGTCGATCAGCCTGTGCCCGTGGTACTCGTGGCAGAATCGCTGTATGTCCTCCATCACCGCCAACGGGCATAGCACTAGCACCCGGCCGAATACGGCGACAGCGTGCGCCCATGCTGCAATAATGGCTGTTTTGCCGAGCCCGCAGTCCAGGAATGCACCGTACCTCTCATGGCTCAGGGCTCGCTCGGTGACCCACCGCTGATAGTCGAACAAGTACGGCGCTGAGATCTCGGGCGCGTCGTCCACTCGCGCGCCGAATACGGACGAGTGGCTCTGGCGGTCGGTCCACACGTCGCGCCCCCTTACCTCGTACCTCGGGAGCGTCTTACATCGCATGAACGTCGCGTATGACTCGATGCCCATGCCGATCGGGATCTTGACGGTCAGCTCAGACATGAAACGACACCGGCCGCTCGCCAAACATATCCGCCTGCGGGCTCTGTGCAATCCTGACGGCCTCGGCCATGTTGAACTGTGCCCGGCTTGCATACGCCGGCTTGAGCTCGGTGCCGACGAACCGGCGCCCGAGTTGGACAGCGACGTACCCCTCCGAGCCGACACCCGCGAACGGGCTAAACACGGTCTCGCCGCGGTTGCTCCACAGCCTGACGCAGCGCTCGATCAGGTCCAGCTGGAGAGGGCACAAGTGCCGCTCGTCCTCCTCTTCACGGGCCAGCCTCACATTGAGCGTGTTGGTCTCATTGATGCCTCGCCATATCGGCCGAGCCCACTCGATCCACGTTTCTCTGGTCATCTCCCCGTTCTGGACGGGATGAACAGGCGTCGCGTTGACCCCAGGCCGCTTGAAAATCAGCACGTAGTCGGCCAGCGCGGGCCGGCTGATCATAGAATCCTTTTCCAAGTTCACGAACATCAGCGCATGGGCCTTGGTCCTGATGGCCTGAGCTTGCGGGCACTTGTCCACCGTGATGTCGCCGTAGAACACAAACCCGCCCTGCTGGTATTGCCTGATCATATCGCCGCGCATGTCCCATATGCCCATGTGGCCATGGGTCGCCTTGGTCCGAGTCGGATTCTGCACATGGACGCATACGTTGCGACCGGGCCTGACCACTCGGATGAGGGCATCGACGAAGAACCGATGGTGCATCAAGAATTCGTCGTCCGAATCCCTGCTATTGCCCATATCCTGGTCAAGATTCGAGTACGTGAACAGGCTGGCGAACGGCGGGCTAAACACCGCCAGATCGAACAAGTCCCCACGGTCTGCCATTGCGTGCATCTCCGTCACGCAGTCGCCATTGATGATGTTCCACTGCTTTTCTGTCACCGGTTCAATCCTCCTGCTCGGATTTGAGCGGCGCCACGAACTGCGACCGCCGCCAGCTGTATCAACTCATCCGCGTCGGCCTCATCGCGCCGCACGGTCTCCCAGAACTCCTCGAACTCCTCGCGCAGCACGCTGGCCAACTCATGGCCTGACATGAAGTCGCCAAACCTCGCGCACGCCCTCCGCGCCTCATCCGCCACATCCCCGAGAGCGTCTGCAATTTGTTGATCGTTCACCGCCCCCACCCCACAAAAGCCACACACGCCACATCGCCACCCGTCCCCAACGCATCATCCCACCTCGAGCAATGCAGCCCACGTCCACCGCGCCTATACACGCAGCTTGCGCACGTCGCCGGCCGGCCGTCGTGGGTTCGGATGGGCCGGTCGGGGCGTTTTGTCCCACGATCGGCGCTCATGACCGCCACCCGAGGGCCAGTCCTGTAGGGTTGCTGTAGGGTTGCTGTAGGGTTGAAATCGCAAAAACAACAACACCATGTAGACCCTGTAGGGTCTGTATAGTGATCCCAGGTTTGTTTCTCATACGCGCGCATGTGCGCGCACGCACATAAAAAGGCGGGAACAGCCCTACAGACCCTACAGACCCTGCGCAGTGCGCCGAATAGGCCGCGCCAAACCCTACAGCCAACCATACAGCCAACCATACAGCCGATCACATGCGCACCGCCCGCAGCCTGACCGAATAGTGGACGCCGCACTCGAGCCGCTCGCGCTGGACAATCTGACCCAGCCGGCGGCCAAACTT
>Ga0209756_1001860_pt1 | contig 18867 bp, 9 predicted proteins | sample ETNvirenome_6_85_FD_184071 | JGI IMG/M metagenome (GOLD analysis project Ga0209756, IMG submission 184071) | Marine viral communities from the Pacific Ocean - ETNP_6_85 (SPAdes) (version 3) | ecosystem: Environmental > Aquatic > Marine > Oceanic | place: Pacific Ocean | collected 2013-06-19
TTGACTTTTTTATGTACTTGCAATCAGGCTTGTGATCAATACAACTACAAGGCTCAAGCTTTATTGCTAGATTTTTAATAGATTCAAGCTCTCTCTTTTCTAAACTGAAGCTTCCCTGCAGCTTGAGAAGTGATTTTTCAATATCATGTTGCGCCTTTTTTTGCTCGCGAAGAGATTCTATCGATATAGAATCACAAACTTCGATAATTTTTAGAAGCTTTTCTTTTTTCTCGCTAATTGAAATCTCAAGAGACTCTTTTTCTTTCTGAGATTTTAAAATTTTATTACTTAGGGCAGCTGTTTCAGATTTCTTTTCTTTAAGCTCGGTAATAGTGTAATAGTCACTTGAAGAAATTCCAAGTTGAGATATTTGACCTCTAAGCTCTGAAAGATTTCGTCTTGATGATTTTATATCCGACTTTATTGACTTAAGTGACGTTTTTAAGATTGTAAGTTCATCTTTTTCTTCTTTAATTTTTGTATCCCAATCTTCCTTTTTTATTGATCTTGAATATGCCTTCAAAGATCCATAGTCTTGTTTACAAAAATCACTCATTTTATCAAAAATATCCAGATCTAAGAATTTTGTTAAAATACCTTTTCTTGCAGTTGATCCTTCTCCTATAAATTTATTCATTCCGCCTTGCGATGCTAGAGAGGTCATGAGAAAGTCTTCTGGTGTTCCTATTAGATTTCGCAGAACCTTCTCTGTTTCCCTTCTCTGCTCTTCTGTTAGGTTTTCTATAACCTCCCCATCCCTTCCTACCTTTTGCAAATCAAGTGACGTAGATGCGTATTCTTCGCCCTTTCTCGTAGTATGCTTAACAGTTCCCCTGACTATTCTTATGATTTCCCCGTTAAGCTTAATATCGACAGATGAACTTGCGAACTTTTTCCTACTATTGACAATATGAATATTTTTAATTGGACCCCTATCTGTTGTGTTAAAAAGGCAGTACATAAGAGATCCTATAATTGAAGACTTTCCTTTTGTATTTTTTCCAAAAATACCTGTAATTCCAGTATTTTTAGTAAAATCTATCTGATTATTCTCTCCGTAGGCAAAGAGATTATCAAACATCATTCTCTCGATTTCCCACCTGGAATTTCTTAAAGAAGTCTCTGTAGAAACTGATTGTGAAAAATACTTGTCAACAAGATCGGCAATGTCATCTCTTTCCTCTTGTGTTAATTCATAATTTTTAAAATAATTTTCAAATAATTCATACTGTGTATTAATATCTCTAAGATTGACTTCTTTATTCTCAGATTTTATTGAGAAGCTAGAAGCATCAAATTGATTTTCACTTTTAAATACAACTTCTTTTGCAAGCATATCTTTTCTAAGTCGCATAGAAATTTCTTGTGAATCTGCTTGTGTTATGTTCGATTTAGATCTTACTCTAAATCTAGAACCCTGAGACTCTTTTTCTGCTTCTTCAAGTGTGCTATCTACACTTCCCTTCCAGTCAACTGTTACAAAAGGTGAGCAATGCGGAACTTCGTGATACACACACGTAAAATCATCTTTAGATTTAATATCCCATAGAAGAAATCCCTTTCCTACATCTTCGCCATAATTTTGTTGTATTGTACTTCCGCAATATGCAATAGTTCCTTTTTGATTTAAAAACTGTCGCCTATGAATATCACCGAGCATTGAAAATTCAAAATTGTCAAAAAGATCTACAGTTACGTCACCCTCTATTTCCCAATCTATATCAGTCTTAGAGCCCCATACAGCACCGTGAAAAAGTGCGATATTTATATCTCCGCTTACAGGCCTAACATCTTTCCAGCCAACTTCATCAAAACATGAAAAAACACACCAGTTGACACCATCAAACCCAGTCGGATAAACACCTGAATCTTTATATAAAAATATATTAGGATTATCTAGCGCTGCAATAATTGGTGAGATTGCATCCTGTCTGTCTTTATTTAAAATTAGACCATCGTGATTACCAAGAATTATATGTACAGGACAAATCTCAGCAAGCGATGTAAACCACCAACTTAACCTATCAATAAGCTCAGGGGAAATTCCCTGCGTTTTTGAATGAACAATATCACCACCCACATATATGATATCTGGATCGAGATTCTTACATTGGTCAAAAAACTTATTAAAAGAATTTGTATATTCTTCGTGTCTAGAGAGTCCTCTCCAGTGAATATCTGCAATATGTGCTATTTTCATAAGGAATGTAAATCACTAATAATTAAATTATCTATTATTTCTTGTCAATGTACAAAATAGTTCTAATGATGATCAATTTTATACTCTAGATAATCATAAACTGCCTGTATCTTATCAGCTGCTCTAGTTACCTTACTCTGAACCCATTCTGGTAGATCATCTTCATCATGAATCATGTCATAGAGGCTTTGTGACTTTCTAAAAAGGTAATAGAGTGACTTCCTTGTTGATCTTCCTTCATGATCTGTAGATTTTGTATGCCCATAGCTTAGATTTCTTCCACTTTCATCATCAAGGCTATCACCAGGAGAGTCAAAAATATCTAAAACGCCAGGCAAATCTTTCTTTGCAAAAAGTGCGTCATCTTGCAATATTGACAACGCTTCTTCCCTTATTATTTTTCTTAGATCATTTTTATTCATGCATGCCTCACTATTATAATTATTCTATAAAATAGATCCTGACTTAAGTGATTGTATTTTAAATCTTAGAGTTGAGTCACTTTCCCATTGTCTTAGTTGATTCATCTTTTCTTTAAATTCTTTTTTTGACATGTCTCCAATATCTCTTCCCGGTATAGGTGGAAATATTTTAACTTGGCATCCATACGACGAGAGAAGTGTAGCAATTTTACATGACTCTCTTTGCATATCTTCATCAAGTGCTAAAACAACTGGTGTTTTATTTTCAACAATTTTTCTAAAAAGCTTGCATGATACTGGTAATTTTGAACCCAGTAGGCACGTAGAGTTTTCGCTAGATTTAAAAAGATCAAACGGCCCTTCAACTAGAACGAGCTCTTTTTTCCAATTTATATTCATTTCATTAAAGATAATTTCCATCTTTCTTGCTTTTGAATTTGCGTACTTGGGGTATCCCTTGGGATCAATTGTCCTAGATACAAAATAATTTACATTTCCCATATTATCAAATGAAGGAATAATTACACGTCTTCTAAATTCTAAATTTTTTGCTGTTCCAACTCTAAAAAATCTCATATCTCTTCGAGTTAAACCTCTGCGCATACAATAACCGATAACATCTCTAATATCGGGATCTTTTTCTAAATATTCTGACAATAGAATGAACCCGTCTGGTATTTTAACCTCTTCCTCTTCGGCCTGATCTGGTTCACTATGTTTTCTAGCGTCTTTGGGTAATCCGAACTCTTTTGCAAAGCTAGAGGCAACATTGATTGAAATATGCTTTTTTAAAATAAAATATATATTCCTACTCTTTACGCCGCAAATCCAGCAATGACACATCCAGTTTGAGACGTTAATTGAAAATTTTCCCTTTTTTTCTTTGCATGCTGGGCATTTAACTGCTACGTTACTTCCATCACGAGAAACCTTAGTAAATCCAAATACTTTCTTTAGAAAATTAATTTTTTGAGAATCGGTAACCACGCTTACTACCCCAGAAAAATAATAATCTTATATTTTATATTTTACAAGTAACTAGACCAGCTTTTGCAACTATATATGCATCCATCATATCGTAGGATCTTCCGTCCAAGATTGTCTTACCTTTTCTTGGTCCAGACTTCAGTACTTTCATAGGCCAGTCATATTTAATATTCTTTAAAGACCATTCAGCTATCTGTTCTTTTGTAGGGAGACCGCCGTCTTTTTTTCTTTTTATTTTTATCCCTAGGGTTTTTCTAGCGCTATTGACATTTAAGAAATTCGGAACTATTAAAAATTCCTCAAAACATATAAATGATACTATTCCATTAAATTTTGACAATGTTGATATAGTCTGTGCAGAAGAAAATCCGCTTCTGAATGATTGAAGGTTTTCTTCAATAAATATTTTTTTAATATCGTAGTCTATGTGTATACTTTGTATTTTTTGCTTAGTCTTCTTAGATTTTTTAAAAATACACCTTTCCTTTGAAAGATCAATATACCCAATTTTTAAAATTTCACCAGAATCATCAAGAACACACCAACCAGTGCACGAAGTCGATATATCTAATCCCAATATTGCCATTAAAAATCCATTTTAAATCTAATAACCATACTATCTTCAACCATTTTTTTAATAGGTTGAGCTAGTGAAGTTCTTGCAATAACATTTAAATTTTCATCATGAATATTAAGAGAATCTATGTATATAAACTTTCTATTTTGATCAACTGGCTTTTCAGAAGCAGACATTTGCGTATATGTGGGATTGCTAGAAGAGTTAAATAATCCAGATGCTAGTGGCACATTTATAATAGAAACATGTGTATTTTGTTCTCCCTTCATTTTAAGTTCAAAGCAATCTTTTCCAAAGAATGTTAGCGGTGGAGACTTTATAACTACTACACCTTCATGATATAGACAGTTTCCGACATTTGACCATTTAGGGTGAGGTCCCTCTGCATCACACCTATACATACCGCCGCGACCATTGTCTCTAAGCGTCATTGTTATTTTCCCATCAGAGCCAGTTAGTGTCTTATCTACTAGGTATAGAGTGTCTTCTTGTATCTTGTTGCCGTAATAAATATTTGATATATCAAAGAAGCAAATTTCATTTGAAGATCTATCTCTAGTTCTCTGGGCAATTGTTAAAATTGGTCCGGAACCACCGCCCATACTCTCGGGAGTTACTCCCGCTATGAGCCCTGCTATTGAATCTTTGCTCAGGTTATCAGGAAGCGTCGAAGCATCACCGTCAAGTGCTGCATTCATATCTGCAACTGTGGTAGTAGGTAATCCAGGATATATCTTACCAGTCGGTATCATATTTTCTAAAGATACTATACTTAGATCTCTTCCGCCATTTTTTCGCTTTCTGCTTGGAGAGTTTATAGAAGATGTCAATACTATTCCATAGTCAGGCTTAAAGTAGCCATTATCATTAGGAAGAATAGTAAGATTTCTCTTCTTTATTGATCCGGTATTATAGCAATAGCTTGTAGCAGTAATATTTTCAACTGTTGTATCTATTGTAGAAGCTGTAAGATTTAAGCATCGCGGCATGTTGTTTGTAATGAAGTCTTTAACATGATTTTCAAGGTTCATCACGAATCCGCCCACTCCGAAAGAGAAGTCTTCATTAAAAGGTTCAGTAGACTTAGTATTCTGCTTTTGGAAAGGCGTTATTAGAAGATCTCGCTTTCTAACATCCGGTATAAACATGGGCGGGACATAAAGTTTTAAATTTTTATAGCTCTTAGGCGAGCTTGTTCTAACCTCAGCTATATCTTCATTTGACAAGTACTTATCATACATTTTAAGTTCGTGAACTTCAGCATTTAGCGGATGATCAAGTATATACCCTGCTGGATCAACATTAAAGCCTGTTCCAAAATCTAAAATTGGCTGTACACCCTCGGACTGCGTCGTTTTGTTAAAGAACTTAGCCTCTGTATCAGCACCTTCATAAAAATTTCCAACCACAAGTGCTGAGCATACAAAGTCTGACGGCGGACTAATTGATGCTGAGGGAACAACAAATGGTGTGTCTGACCCGTCTATTGTAATGCTTCCTGTTCCGGCTGCAAAAGTATTTGTTCCCCATCTCACAGTACAATGATGCCACTTATTTCTTGCAAGAGAGTTGTCCGGGGAAAGAAATACTAAATCTCTAGGGTGCATTCCAGTAGAGCTGTATGCCATGGTGCTTGGTGCAAGCTCAGCACTATGGCTAAGCTGTAACATTAGTCTATATCCGTTTACCAGACCATCATTATCTCTATTTGATCCTGAGACTAGTGAAAGTGCATATGTTGAAGACAGATGTAAAATTGTACCTGCTTTAAATTCACGGCCTTCATTGTTAGGATACCTAGGGTTTATCCAGAAGTCGAAAGAAAATGAACCGCTGGCTGCGTAAGGTCGCGGTCCTGATCCTGTAACAAAGTTTTGATAAATTATTGCAGAGCTATCTGGAATTCGATCAATCTCTCCTGAATCGGGTACACCTGGGCCGTCTGGTGCTGAGAAGAAATTTAAAGAATGATAGTTTGTGTATGCCATTTCGCAAAGATCAAATCTAGACTCGTAAAAAGTCATAAGATTTTCTCTGATTACTGATTTTTCTATAGCAACATCGTTTAAAGAAAACGGTGGGTCAAATCTAGTAATAAAAATTTTCTTGGTACTTGCTATGGGCGGGGGAGAATTATTAACACCACTAAGATAAACCTTCATGTATGGCGTTATATTAGCACTAGTTCCTGAAATGGCTGCTACTTGAGCAAGCCTATCAGCAACACCAAGGCTTATCAAAGATGTAAAATCTAGTTCTGAGAATGCTTTCTCGCCTGGGTCTGCATTGATATCTTTGCTTAGCTGGCCAAGAACACCTGCTGCGACTAATTCTTTTACTGCTGGGCTTGGTCTTGCTCTCATGGGTGTTGAGCCAGAAGTTCCAACTGTTACACCCAGACTAGGTATATTTACACTGGAGCTAATGAAATCAACTACCGGATGAAGGGTAATGGAAAACTTTTCAAATCTTTCTTTGGGTAATTTAACAAATGACATGAGGAGACTCTAGAAGTCAAGTCTCACCCTGATAGTAATATCTTTCTCTGAATTTTTCTCTATGGGTCTAGATGTTTTTGCAACGGCAATCAAATTGTCATTTTCATCATATAGTCCCACAGTTGTAATATATGAGAAGGGCATCTGGGTGTCTTCTTGACCTGTTTCAATAACTTTAATTTTATTTGTAACTCTATCTACGTATGTTGGGTTTGAAGAGTAGTTAAACTCATCAGCTGTTGCCCTGCAGAAAACTAAAGTTGAATTAATATTTGTTATAGCCTGGAATGTCATAGCTGTCAAATTTCCACTCATGAATCTTACAGAAGCGAGATGATCAACAATATCATCAATTGATGCAGAAACTAAAAGATCAGGTATAAACTTTGCTGCGCTGTTTGTGCCTGGCATTGCCTGGGTCGTGAGACCCTTTGTGTTTCCAATTCCAAGAGATACTTTTCCCTTTGGTATATTGTGCAGGCCGCCTGCATACTTGGTACAAGCGTCAATTGTTCCAGATACGAGCTGGGTACCAGACATTATCTTGCTCATGTCAAAGACTGCAATCCCTTGCTGATAATAAAGTGCACCAACCGTTGTTGATGTATCTGATGCATTTACAATATTGCCAACCTCTCCGCCAAATTCAACTAGCATGTTAGCAGATGCACCTGCATCTGTAAATATTGCTGCACCCATTGGTTCTCCGCGATGCAGATTTCCATAATTACCGGGTCCAACTTGTGCTGCAGACATATAAAATTTCATTGCAAAAGTACTTCTCTTAATCTTATCTCTAGAGAACAGCCTCTTGATTCCAATAAACATTGCATTATCAATATTATCAGATGCATCTGTTGAATTAAGCGGTGCAACAAATCTAGCATCAGCATCACCTTTTAGAAGTTGAGCAAATTGTCTATAGTTTGCAATTTTTTCTCTCATCATGACAGACTCTGACATGAATAATAGCTTTCCACTAGTGTCTATTCCGGTATTTGCTCCTGAAACCACTGTCGAGCCTGAAAAGAGTCCAACAGTTAAATCAAACATTGGATTGGCAGTTTGAAGCGTATAGTCTTGGTCGTAGACAGTCTGAAAAAGAGAAGAAGTTAAACTAGAGCCGGCGATGGTACCCGTTGTAAAAACTTCGTATTTCTTTCTTGAATTTGAACCAGAGATATCTTCTTCAACAAAATCAATAAGCTGGTTTAAGTAAGATCTTCTTACTTTTATATCCCTTGAAGGACTAATTTCTTTATATGTACTCACTTATATTTCCTCTTACCTAGTAAACGTTAACATTAAAGCTTACAAACTGGCCATCATTATATCCTGATACAGTTATTACTCGTGAAACCACAGACTGATTACTTTCTGTATGAGAATATGTCTCAAAAACATCCGCAGAAACTCTTTTTGCAACTAGACCAAATGTAACCTTTGATAAGTTTGCAGAATCTATAGAAGCATTTGCTGGAATAGTATACGTTGCAATATTATAATTATCAACTGTATCTGGTACAAATCCTCTAATTGCTAAAAATAGATTATCAACTGTTACTCTGTATGAGTAGTTTGTATTATCAGGATCTATAGTCACACCATTTGGTGCTGTCTGAGCAATTGTTACAGATTGTATTGCCTGGCCAGATACACCACCCCTATATAATGCTAGTGTATTATCTGTTAGAGAAGTATCTAGAGATAGTACGGGCAAAACAGATAACCCATTATTGTTTAAGCTTAGGTTTCTATATTTTAAACCTAAATATCCTGTTGTTGATGCTTCAAGAACAGGTGTATTTTTTTCAATTTTTTCTTTTCCAACAGTTCTTCCAAACTGTTTTATTATATTATAATCTACTTCGTCATCTGCGAGAGCAAATTTTGCAATTGAAAAATTTCCTACACCGTTAGCTAACAACTCTCGACCCTTATCTGTAAGAACAGCATCGATAATTATATTATTTGTTGATTGATCTAAGAATCCCAATTTAAACTCCTTACTTCATTATATATTACGATAATTGATTTCTGTAAACATATTCGTTCACTAGAAGATACTTTTAATTGTTGCGGATGAAAGAGGTATATCTATTGGATGACCTGTATCATCAGAAATAGATATATCAAAAACTTGAGAATTTTGATAATCTAAATTTATCATCTGAATTTTATATTTATCAGATATTAACTTTAATGACTGATCTATTTTTCTAATGGGTAACGGACCAGGGGGATTTTCGAAAGTAGATTTAACTAAATCATAATATTCTGGATCAAAAAATACTCTCATTCTTTTTGCACCTGAAGACTGTATTGAGTCTACAAATAAATCAGATTTTAAATATAAATTAGGATATGATTTTGGAGCGCCGGATCTTGAAATTCTCTGTCTCGATATTGAGTTCTTATATTTGTCAAATGTTACTTGAACCTGTTCTGAATATTCAGAAGTTAGCCCCCTTGCATCGATTGCAGCAAGTGTATAAATATAAGTTTTACTCTTGTCAAATGTCTTATCTAGATAATATTTTGAGGGACCGGACATTTTAAATATTTTATGAGCCGGTGCTTTTTCAAGGGGAACAACTTTTGATGTTGAGTGATCAAAATCATACTCAGCTAGAAGAGAAAATGATTCATTAACCCTTTCTCTTCTAAATACCTGATATCTAACAACATCACGCTGAGGATTCCTGGGTTCTTCCCAAAAAATCAATAAACCTTTTTCTGAAAAGTTGTATTTGAAACTAAGATTTTGAGGTGGGTTTGGCGGTATTGCTTCAAGTGCTGCTACTTGAGTTGTCATTCCTTCTGATGTTAACATACTAACAGCAAAAACAGCTTCATTTGGAGTAGATCCATCTGGGTCGATAGCCATTGCTTCGTATGTAGTAAGATATATTACTTTTATATTGTAAACATATGTTGCACCATATTTTATATCAGAGTCAAATATATTAAAATCACCGTAGCTGTCTATAATTAACGGACTATGAGATTTAGATGATAAACCCCCTTCTAGATCTGATTGCATCTCAGTCTTTTCAATATAATATCCAATTGGATATGAAGCTTCATCTAAGTTTGTCCCTACGACAGAATTCTTAGCCATTGCTTGTGATTTAGAGATGCTATAGACTGAAGACATTTCAATTTCAAACTCAGAAGAAGATATTGTAGACGGATTGCATGTTGCAACATAATTTTTTTGCATATTCTTAGTAACTTCTTCAATACCTAAAAGCTCATCCTGAAAAATATTCCCTCTATCTTCTAAGCTTCCCAAGACAAGATTAGAAATTACTGCATGGTTTGCTGTCAATCCAAACTCTACAAATCTTACATCTCTTAAGGCTTCTGCTATTACTTCTACACGTGCATCTGTTGGAGCATATCTAAATCCATTCGGCTGCACATTTGAAAGTGCTCTCTGGAGTGTGGATGCCGTCTGCGTTGAAGACGCCATGGGAGAAAAGAATTTAGTTGCAAGGTCATTAAATAATTGGCTACTAGTATCAGTTTTTGAATAAGACTCATCAAATGAAATAGAACCTGTGAGTGCTTTATAGAAAGTCTCATCAACTTGATTGTCTTTTAATATTATATGAGAAAATTTCTGATTTGCAACAGATCCTTCAAGAACTATTTTGTCTACCGAATCTTTTAATAGAGATTTTCCGTGATCTTGGGCAAATGATTTAATAAAAGAAGAATTTGGTATTCCTGATGGTCTTGATCTAATCTTTAAAATTACTGATCTTGGCATTTCATTGCGCTTCTTTATAAATTCAATATCCTGGTCTGGTGATGTAATATCTACGACAGTAGCCTCTCCTGTTGATATTGTCCTCTCGTCTCTTGTGTAGTAGTTGTAAAAAAACTCTGATTTGACAGATGAAATTTCTGGCAAGTCAATAAAAGTAGCAGGCGTCGATGGATAGGTCGCAGTTGATGTATATTGCAACTCATCTTCTAGAAACTCTGCAAGACCTTCAACATCATCGTTAGGATTAAGAAAAGATGAAAGGAGATCATCTGCTACAGATTTTTTTACATCTGCTTGCTGTGCTGTTTTATTTTGTGCCATGCTATATTATATCCATATCTTAAAAAGTTTTTAGATCTATTGAGTTAATATTAAGAGCATCTGTCATTTCTTTATCAGCAGCTTGCTGTGTTGGAACAGGTGGAGCACCCGTAGCAAGATTCTCTGCATAAGTATACTCATCACTTCCCTCAGGCGGTTTTATACCAACCGTAATATAGTATTGAGTATAGTTACCTAAAGGTAATTCATCAGGTGCCGGAGAGAATTGTGAAACTCCGCGATCTTGTATTGTAAAACTATCTGGGTCAACTAGAATACAAAAAACTCTTTCGAAAACTTTTGGATAGATAATTCTATTTCTATATTTTTTAGGACTCAAGTATATTGATCTCTTAAGCTCACCTATTAATCTATCATAATTTAATGCTGACTCGAGGTCAGTATCGACAAACATCTCCTTTGCTTTTTCCGAAATATTGTGAAACAAGATATTATTTTTTGAATCAACTCCATCAAAGAAAACATTTCCCTCAAGAAACGGAAAAACATCTTCTGAAAAATCAAATCCCGTAGTTAGTTTTGAAAATACTTTGAGATAGTGATCATTAACATGATTGTTAAAAATATCTCCCGATGTAAAATCTCCATCTAGAAAATATGGAATGTTAGATACAGAGCCCAACATTGTTGAAGTATTTCCGCTAGGTGAATATTTTCTTACAACAGTTTTTGACTTGAGGCCAGAATATTTCTGAGGATCTAAAGCTGTTACAGCACTGTCCAATAGATCACCTCCTGTGCTTGTAGATGAAGACCTTCCCGTAATTATAAAGCATGATGTATCAAATACAAATCTTTGTGGATTATATACTATATTTTCGTGAAGAAGATCTCTTTTCCATAGTGAAACTTCTATAATTGTTGATGATCTATAATTTGTATCACCTGTCTCATCCATCATTCTCATCCTTAGAGACTCTATCATCCCGGCAGGTATTCCAACAGGACATATAAACTTTCTAGCACTGGTAGCAGAACCTTCAAGAAATTCATCTTGCTTTAAGAAAGCTGACAGATTTTTTGTCTCATTTGTAAGGACGGCTTTTGTAGCCGGCAGATACGGATATTCTCTGTTGGGAGATGCAAATGAATCATAGAGAGCCCTATTTAAAGAAAGCTGATCTCGCGTAATTCCAAAAAGAGCAGCACTTGAAAAGTCTGGATCAGATCTAATTTCACCTAATGCATTATCAAAAGAAGAAGACTCAAGATCAGATGATTCAATAGCACTGAGCAAGTTTGATCCTGCACTTTGTAACTGATCCATTGCTCGACATGCAAGTGCTGCACTTCCTAGAAAAATCCTTTCTCTCTTTATTGTTTGCTTGGCTACAACTTTAAATCCCTGACAAAGATCTTGAATTATCACATTATGACCGTGAGTAGTATCAGCATTTCCTGCTTCACCATCTTTAAACACATCTTCCTTAGTTTCTCTCGGTGCATACTCTGATATGTGCTTGCCGCTTCTTCTAAGGTCTGTGTCAAATGGATCATCACCGGTCATTATCTCAGCTGCATTAATAAGAGAGAGTGCACTTCTTACATTCATTGCAAATAGTGCTCTAACTGTTGTACTGCTTAGAGTATATTCATTTTTTCCACCAGACGAAGTCCTGGTTGTCTTATATTGAAAATATACACTATTCTTAAATGACTCTTTCCATATATCTCTGCACATATTTGTTACTGCAGCAATTTTTGCTTTCTTTCCGTATCCCCTGATAGAATACCCCCAGTCTACTGAAGAAGAAACTCCCAAAGATTTTCTTATATCTTTTGAAAACTTTCTAACAGCAAAAAATGGAACAAGGAGAATATTCTTGGGAGGCTCTGCTATTGTACTGCCTCCCCAGTGCGATGCTCTTCCTGAAAACAGATCATAAAGTGAAGTGGTCCCCTCTTCAATTGCCTCAAAACCTCCTCCAGATTTTTCAAGTAAAACACCGTCAGAATTAAGCGGAAAATATCTGTAACTTGAAGACATTCCCTTTCCGCCCCCATGATCATAAATATTTGGATGAGAAATCTCATCGTCGAGTGCTTGGCCTTGTCCATACCACACGCAGTGACCATCACCCTTTGCTGTTCCATTTTCGACAGCTTCTAAAAAATCCTCTCTAATTTTTGAACATGCAGCCCATTCAAGATCAAATGCAACTGATTCCATCTCTGATTTTTCTATTTTTCCGTCCTGATAGTCACAATATGCTAAATTTAAGCAGATAACCTTGTATGCTATATTGTCATCAGTAGATGCCATTGCAGCTATTATAAAATTAAATAAATGGCTGCTAGTTATACTTTCTTGATCATCGTAGTTTTGAGTAAATCCAGATTTTGTTGAATCAGCAAGAGCTTTTAATAGGTAAGTATAAAAAGTTCCAGGAAGAATTTTTCCCTCTTCTCCATCTCTATATCCATACTGAAAATCTGAATCTGAAAGATAGGAAGATGTTCCTGGAAAATCGCAGCTTGATAATTTAACCATGTTAGAAACCATATCTGAAAGTGTATCGAAACTATTTTTAAGGTCTGATATTCTAACTTTTGACTCATCTATTTCATTAGTCGGTATTTCATCACAATAGTACGATCTACCAGTTCTAGAAGCTTGAACGCCAAGTGCTAGCTCAGCATTTGTCTGAGTAAATGATTCAATATATGATCTTGTATCACCAAGTGTAGTATCACTATTTTTTGTTAAAATGCATCTTGTAATATTAGTTGTAGCAGGATCTGGTACGAAATCAGCAATGCTTGAAAGTTTTTCACTAGTATTTCTACCATACATACTGGTAAGAAGAGATTCAATTGCAGCTTGGCCGCCAGTTGCAGGTATGCCAAATCCTGAAACAGTTCCCATTGTTGAATATCTAAATGACTGAATTGCATCTAGTCCGATCATATAAGATACTAAGGAATCTCTATTTTCTGAATTGGGGATTAGTTCGTAATAATTTAATCGACCAAAGAGGTCAGAAGAAGTCATACTCTCATCATCTTTATTCTGTATCAAGGGTGGATGAACTCCAGGCGCAGATGAGTACTCCAAGTCAATTTCTTCTCCGACAAAACAGCTCCATGCTCCAATAGTTGTTACACCTACTGTCTTATAGCCTACAAGCTCTCCGTTATACTCTGCCGACTCTCTATCATCTGATGTTCCGCCAAACCAATATGGTTCTGGGTATGCGGCCATTCCGTATACACCGCCGGCAACTACTTGCAGCATATTTAGAACCTTTGCTGTGCCTGAAGATTTTTTAAAATCATTCTTGAAGTCTGTTGTTGCATATTTTTCCATTCCCAGGGCGCCAATTAGAAAATCATTGAAATTTGAAGAATATTCAGAATCTAAGCCAAATGAATTAGTAGCAAGAGTAGATATTGATGTATCCATGAAGGGAAAATTTTCTGCAACCTTGTTATAACAATCCTGTGAAACTTTTGGCGAAGATGAGATTCCAGTATTTGAACTTACATTTTTTGAATCATCTTTTGGATTTAATATCAAGGGCTGAACGATAACTGATAAGTAAGCAGGGGAAAACATTCCATATTTTTTTGAAAGCTCTTGTGCAAGTATAAATGATGAAATTGAATCATATATTCTTTGCAAATAATCAAGCACTGCTCTTCCTAGCTTCATCTCTCTTCCGTAGTTCTCAAGCAAAGCTTTGTTGAGATTTAGTTCAGAAGAGGTTAATTTTCTAGATTCAAAACCGTGGCGCTTGTAGCCTGGCCCTCTTCCGGCTAAAATTTTTAAACCATTTTCGCTGGATCCAATTGAAGAAACATACATTCCTAAAGATTTTTCAAGGAAATTTAGTGCATCTTTATACCTTAGTTGCTTAAGCTGGCATTGCATATCATAAAGTTCACCTGCAGCTGTAATTAAAACATTGTCAGTATCATCTTCATCAGTCCCCTTTGCTAGCGGGGGGATATAGTTAAACATTCCAAGTATTTCAGCCCTCTGTGTTGAAAATCCTCTTGTATTTAAAATTGACTCTAGATCTGGATTTAGATAAAATGAATCATAATTTCTCTCTATTAAAATAGACCCAGGTGAAAGAGCTTGAGTCAAGTCTGGTGTTGACTTTTGCAAATTTAAATTATAAGAAGGTGCAGTATTAGTATCTTTTGATGTATTTGAAATCTCTACAGGTTGTGCTGTTATTCTTAATCCGCCAGTCGGGTTTGATGACATTATTTACTTCCTCGCAACAGAAGGATCAGTTTCTAAAAGAACTGTTGATCCAATCTTGTATTTTTTACTTGTTTTTCCGTCTATTGTTATAATTGTTCCAAAGTATGAAATAGATCCAATATAATTTTGATTACTATAGTCTATAAAGACAAACTTCCCTGTTCCATCATTGTGACATACACCGCAGATAGAGGTCTGTCCCATTCTCTTACATGTAATTAAAACATAATCTATAATTTCTATTCCTGTAATATCATTGCCATTTATACTAAATCTAAGAACTGGTGCACCCATATTTGATCTTGTAAATGAAGTACCCTCATTTGCAACAATAGAATATTCTGGAATAGATAATTTAACAATTGTTGACCTAAAATCACCTGTACTATATTTTCCAATATTGTAATCCTGAGGTTCATCTTCAACTCTTTTTATAATACCTTTTGAAAGACTAATAGGCGAAAAAGATTTTGAAAGATTCAAAGTTTTATATGTTGCAACTTGAGCAGTAAGAGTTGATGCTGAAGGTAGTACAGTTCCTGCTGTTAGTGTCTTTGCACTAGCTGCTATATTGTTTAACATACTATTTTTAATTTGAGATATTGTATGCGGAACCATTATTTGTTTTACAGACTTTACAATATTTAAGTTTTTTGCAATAGAAATCTTAAAGTTGGACTCAATTTCTTCAGAGTTAACAAGATATGCTGTAACTCTATACATATAATCATTTCCATAGCTAATTTTTTCGCCACCGGTAAAACCTTTCTTACTGCTGCTATCAATGAATTCTCCATCGCTTACATATCCAAGAAATTCAGAGTCTGAAGTTGTTATATTAATTCTTTCTACGCCAAATAAAACTATATCCGATAGAGAAGATTTAGTTTCTGACACCTGATCTTCGAATATATCGCTTAGACCTGCTTCTCTTAGAGATTCTAAAATTTTATCTGCAGAAGTTTCTGCCATTTCATAGTCAATTTTAAACTTTATATCTATACCGGTAGCTGTATTTATTATCTCTGGTACGCTTGTCTTTATTCTAACAAGCTTCAAAGGCTCTACGCGAGTTATTGTAAATGATTGCTTTGAAAACTGCTCGCCCCCATTATCAAGAAAAAGCTTAAGTCTATACGTAGATGATTTTCCTTGATAGGCTATATCGTCTACAACAGAGCCTATTCCAGATATTCTTGCAACCTGTGAATATTGAACTCCCGGGGAAAGCAATTGCTCGGGTTGTGATTCTACTTGTCTTGCAGAATAGTTTATAAACTGAATCGGTGATTGTTTTTTTTCATTTTGAATTCTTCTATACACTACTAGCCCAGAGACTTTTGGTGACTTAATACTATAATTTATTTTTATCCCCTCAGAGAGATTTGTAGCATAAAGAGAGGAGTATATATAGTTAAAGCTTTCACCTGCAACTACATCACTGCTAAAATTTGAAATTTTCATTCCGGCTCTTGTTACTGGTGTTGTCCTAACAATTGCAAGCTGTCGACTATTAATATCTGAAATCTTATCAATTCTAAAACAGCTTTGATTTCTTATTGCTCTCATATTTACTACTGTTTGAGATCTTGTAAATTTTGACTTTATAAGACTTGAATCGTCGCTTATTCTCCTAGTTGAAATATTAATTTTTGCAATATTCTTGTCAATATTGCTTATCATTCCATTAATTGGGACTGCACCGTTACCCGGTTTTTGTCTAAGAATAGAAATATCAGGAAGTGTTTCTGGAATATAATAGTTTTCAAGATTTACACGATGTGAAATAGGTATTTCAAAATTTTCTGTAATAAGGCCTGTTTCCGGATCTTTAACTACAATAGAAAAGATAAAATCTTCAAGGTTTGAAAGTGTGGATTTAAAAATTTTAAAAGTATGTCTTATTGTTCTAATCTTATGCACTTCTTCAGATATAACTGCAACACTTTGTGGATCTTCTTTGGGTATGCTTGATATTGATGATTCTGGTATTGAACCAATTTCTTCAAATATATTTCTTGAAGATTCAATTAAAGATTTTTTATACATTCTTCTTGATTTTTTCTCTTCAATCTTTTTAATTGGCATGTTTGGAATTTGAGATTCTAAATTTTGAGATGAATAAAATGCAGAAGACGGGTCCATGTTCTTATCTATCATTGATCGATATATATCATAATAATTACCATCAAAAACAAAATTTTGATTAACTGTGGGTATCTGGTGCGATGAAAGCCTAACTGTTGAGAGTTGCAATCTTTTTAATTTTCCAGAATTTACAATTTTTATCTTATTAACTTTTCCAAATATTTGTTCATCAGTTCGTATATCTTTGATACTGTCAGCTTTTAATTTGAGACTATTGAGTTCTGACCTGAGATCTATTCTACCTTTACCCAATATTTTATTTTTTTCATCATTTTGAATTATACTATACGAATCTTTAGTTCCTCTAAATAGTGCTGCGGCAATATGGGTATTTTTCTTGCTTCCGAGTGTAGAAAAAATATTCATCTTTTTTATAGTAGGTGCAGATAAAACTCTAAACTCAACATGATAAATTTTTGATTTTAAAACATTTTTAAGATTAACATTAAAAAATACTTCATATGTCAAAGATTCTTCGTTAATTTCTTCAACTAGTCCGCTTGATCTATCTCTATAGACAGTTGAGTTTTCAATATTTGTAATTCTAGAATTTTGCCCTTGATATGCAGAAATAATTCTAGTTTTTTTCTTTGGAGTTAGAATTGCCATTTTAATCCATTATAATCGTAAATAAGTTAATAAAGACAGGCATACCCATTGAATTTATAAATATTTTTCCAACAAAAAACACCTCTTTTATTGGATGGGATTGAGAATTATTATCACTAAACTCTCCGTACTTAACTATATCTAGTTTCAAAAGCTTGGATGACCCAGAGTCAAGTTCGAAAACTTGCATTACTAGATTATTTGAATTCGACGTCTTATTAAAAAATACAGAAACTCTCTCTCTTGGGAGTTGTGTGGACGAAAGATTTACAGTTGATCCATCTTCCTGAGATTTAACAACTCCTTCGCTTCCGTTTGTATTGTTGTTAGAGTAGGGTAGATTATTTTGATACTTAGTTTGATCTTCATCGATATCGGGATCTGATATTGCTGGATTTTCATCGCCTAGGGCAATATTCATCCGAGTTATAATTTTCTCATAGTCTAGATTAGTAGGTCTATGTATTTTTGTATAAAATCCGAGCCTTTTTATCGGAGGAGGTGAGGAAGGTGATTTCTTCTGGAGTCCTTCAAGTGGTGATTTTAAAGGAGGCAAATATTGAAAGTTTATCGTATTTCCAAAAAGCTCATCGAAAAAAAGCGGGTCTACATAATCAACATTTCCAATTGCTGAGGACGGCCCTTGGTTAAATGGAAATTTATTATTAATAGTAAACGTATAAGCTTTAGGATTTATCTCCATTTTTTCGCTTAGAAGTTCACCGCCATCTCTAGTCCCTATTGTGTAAAGATTTTTAAATCTATCAATTGAAGAGCTTACTATTTTATCAGCTAGGCTACTAAATCCTTCTGCTGACTGAGGGTTGGCATATGATAGTGTACCACTAACTGAAGTCCTACCTGTAATAATACCATCTGTTGAATAAAACTCTGATCCCTGAACAGGATATCCGAGAAGTTTTCCAGAATCATCAGACTCCATTATTATTGAATCATTCAAAGATTCAATAGGGGTTTCAAAATATATTCTCGTAGTGGCATCTAAAGATCCGCTAGCTATTTTTCCATCATAGAAAGTTTTTGCATCTGAGACTGATGCATATACAGCCCTAAGCCCGCCTTGCGCAATTTGACG
>Ga0209756_1001861_pt1 | contig 18859 bp, 9 predicted proteins | sample ETNvirenome_6_85_FD_184071 | JGI IMG/M metagenome (GOLD analysis project Ga0209756, IMG submission 184071) | Marine viral communities from the Pacific Ocean - ETNP_6_85 (SPAdes) (version 3) | ecosystem: Environmental > Aquatic > Marine > Oceanic | place: Pacific Ocean | collected 2013-06-19
AGCAATTTTGAGAGTTGTATCCTTACAGTCTGGGTCTTTTAGCTTGGTTTTGAGTTGTTTTAACAACAAATCATAGAGTACGGTACAATCTTTTTTATTTTTCATTTTTTTATGCTCCAACGGTTGCTGTGCCACCCATGAAATACCAATTACCATTAGTAAATAGTAAGTGTGCGGAATCCCCTTCTTCATCAAATGTGATTGTGGTGCCGTTGCCTAAATTATCGGGTGTAAGTGTTGCGTCACCACCATCTGAGGTCATCACTAAGTAAAGTTTTTGTTGGTCTGCCCCATCGAGAAGAGTTAAAGCATTTGTCCCAGTTGATTCGATGTGTATAGTGTCTACACCTAATGCTAAATCTATGCCCCCAGCCCCAGTTCTTGTTTGGTAAGGGGTTTCTGAAAACCCGTGAGCAACGTAATTATTTGTACCGTTCAAAAGATAGGGTTTACCTGTAAGGTTAAAGTTTGGACCTGCGTAAGTTGTAACCCCTGGGTTAACCCTAAGAGGGTTGTCGTAGTCCGCAGACTCGGCAGCCTCACTCTTAAAGGTGTTCCCCCAACAATAGAGGGTTGGGGTGCTATAATCGGCTGTAACATACGCATAAAACTTTGTCCTGGAATCTGTGTCTGGTAAGCCCCCACTATTAAGAACGCAATCAATCAACATATTACCACAAACATGAAGAACTTCACTCGCTTTTGGGGAAAGCTGTAGCCCGTTGTAGTCAACATCTTCAATGCTATTGTGGGAAATCTGACCACTTACAGAGTCCCCATAGATTCCATACCCTTTAACGTCAGAAACGGTGTTACCTTCACATACTCCTTGGAACTGGGTGAGTGAGATTCCTCTAGAGCCCGCTTCCTCCAGCTCCAGTATGACATTATTCCTAACAACACAAGTCTTCCCGAAAGTACGGTTGTCGTCTTTATCCCCAATAATTTCTACACCGTGAATATCTGCATTAATAACTGTATTGCCTTTAACAACACAATTTTCAATAGTTTCATCATCGAAAAGGGCATTATCTCGTATCTGAACTTTAATGCCTGTAGCTGCACAGTTTCTTACCGTGTTCCCTGATATGTCTGTATTGTTTGTTGGGTTGCAATAAATGCCATGTTGTCCTGGGATATCGTGGACGTAGTTATCCGATATATGGTAACTTCCAGCGAGGTTAGCTGCAGCAAAAATACCAAAGCAGTGGTCGGATACATCGTTGTCTTTAATTGTAATATCCAGATAATCATAAGTATCCACAGACCCAATAGCAGCATCGAAAGTGTTATCAAGAGGGTCAATTTCGTCTGTCCCCACTCCTCGAACGGTGTTATTGGATATATTTATATCTTGACAGACTGTTTCACCTCCTCCAGTGGTCATCCACCGAATACCTCCCCCTGCATGGTTGGTAAGGAAGTTATGGTGAACCCTGACATTAATTGAATCAGCAATATAAATGCCAGCAACGCCGTTAAAAGAAGTGGATGTGTCAATAGTTTCGTCGCCTTTCCCTCTAAGCTCAAACCCAAACACCTCTACATTGTAAACATTACTCAAATGGAATGTCTTTGTAAGTGTGGTGTTTTGTGTAATTTTACAGCCGTTACCGTTTAAGGTAAGGTTGTCTTTACTAGTAATGGTTAGAGCGGAACTTACCTTGTATGTGCCAGGAGCAAACCTTACTTCTGCAAACTCTCCAGCAGCATCAATAGCAGCCTGAATAGCTGCAGTATCATCAGTAACCCCGTTTCCAGTAGCTCCAAAGTCTATTACGTTTAAAGGTGCGCCTTTAATTAATTGATATCTAGTTTCAGTCATTTCTTATGCTCCTAGCTGTTATCGCTGTAACTTTTTAAGTACCATTTGGAGTCAACACGTACCCATATTGTAATATCCCCATTTGCGGTTACAATGTCAGAACTACCCCCAACCAGGTTAGTAGATGTCACATCAAAAGTGATAGCTCCTTTAGATAGGACTAAAATTTCTTGTCCTTCGATACCATCATCAAAATCAGTAATGGTTACTAGCGTTGTATTTGTTTTAAAGTTTCGACCTCCTCCAACAGAAGGCGTAGCATCTTCATCAGTGAATGTAGTAAAGTCCCCACTTTTAATTAATGAAAGTCTACCTTCCGTCTCTGAAAGGATTTCATAAACGTTAATCTTCTCTGAATTTGAAATATTCGTATCCAAGGAGCTAAAGTAATTACCAGAAACCTTCAGTCCTCTTTGAGTTGTATCCTCCAAGTCTATCCCAATGGTGCTTCCAGGAGGTGAAGCATCCTCAGTAAAATAACAACCTTCGATTGTTTTTCCGTGATTATAATAGCCCCCGTAACTTTTAATTCCAGCAACAAGAATATTAGCAAACTTGCAGTTTTTAATGTTAGTAATAACATGTAGACCATTTGTATCTTGGTCAGCCGCCATTCCTAGTTGCAGGTGGGTGTCGTTCCCAGAAAACCAAGACCCTTCGATATTTGTAGCTTGTGCGCCGTTTCTAACCACCATACCGACTCCTGTGTTAGACCCATCATTAACGTTTTCTACATAAGACCCGTGCCAGTTTACGTTTTTTGCCCCTGACCCTATTAAAACCCCATAAGTACTTGATGTAGATGCCTGACACCCATAACAATCAATAGTTGTGATAATTGCTCCACTCCCATACGTGCTATGTCCTATTTCCCAACCCTTATCAAAATCTTTTGTATTTACGTTAGTAAGTATAATATTTCCGCCACCAACATCAGCTGCCAAGGTTCGGATAACCAAGCCTGTATCGGATGTGTCGTTTCCTGCGCCCTGAATATAAACATCCCTCCACGAGTTTACCCAGGGACTTTCGTTTAAAACACCTGAGCCCGTGCCCTCCTGAATGAGAGAAACCCTGTTTAAGGCGGTCATGTGATTTGTGAAATACATTTTAAAAATTTGGGTAGTGTTTGTGCACACAACAGTTAAATCTTCTAAACTGAACCAATTAGTCCTGTAACCTACATCTGAGCCATCTAATTCTAAAGCTGGTCCAGTTGAATCCGTGGACTCTAAAACAGTACGGGACTCTGCTGAATGAGCAATGTTCCACCTAGCTACTGCGCCTGCGCCACGGATTGAGAGTTTACCTTCAAGCCCGTCAGTTTGAGGAAACCCTGGGTTATTCGTTACATCATAGTGAAAATAAAGTTTTGTGAATTTATAATGCCCCTCTGGGATGTATATCTCCCTACCGTCTGTAGCACCCGTATTAATAGCATCCTGAATAGCAGCTGTATCGTCTGTGGTGCCATCTCCAGTAGCGCCAAAGTCCTTTACGTTTATAGGTGAGCCTGTAATTACTCGATATTTAGTTTCAGTCATTTCTTGCTCTCCATTTCTTGACTAGTCTCTTGATTCCACTGGGGTTCGGGAGAAGCCAGAGCAAGGCACCTAGGAAGGCTAAACTCCACGCATTGTTAATAAGTACCTCTAAAAAAGAAAATGCGTTAGATGAGCTCGTAGCACCGTCTACGACGATGTTGGGTTCTGAGTCTAGAACCATAGTTGTAACAGCTCCCGTGGCTACTCCAGCCAGCCCAGCCTCTAGAGGTGTCATGGAACACGTTAATAAGACTAGAGCGCCTATTGCTATTAGCCCTATTCTTTTAATTTTACTTGTATTCATATTTAGTTATTTGCAAACACGACTAAGTATAAGCCGTCAATATCGTCTGTTACGCCAGTTGCGCTTATTACTTTTACGTCAACATATGTCGCTGTTGTCGCCGTAACGTAACCTACCCTGATTGCCGTTGGAGACTGTCGCCAAGTAAGTATGGGAACATAGTTGTTTAATTCTAATCCTAAACCAGCGGAGAAAGTAAATCTCCATTCACCTGTGTCTTCATTGGTGACCGAAGCAATATTGAAGCTATTGTGGACCGTAGGGGAGCCGTCGCTATCGTTGATTTCTACGGACGCATATGCTTTAGCAAGGGTATCCTTGAAAGCGTTTGTTGTCATTTCTGTTGAGTTTCGTTGTAGTGCCATTTTATTTTATCCTGTAACTTTGAAGAAGATTTTATCTGGGTCGGTGTATGTCCCGTTAGCGCTAACCACCCAAATTATCGCTTTGGTGACCGATGATGTCTGAAATACACAGTTAAGCTTTTGAGAGCTATCCTTAATAAATGCCATAGGAACCCCATAATCAAAGTCTAATTCCTCCTCGTAAGTAATTGTGTATTTCCCAGCGTCGTCCCTCACAACGGTGTCTATATTATACGAACCATCCGCCTGTACAGGAGGAGTCGTCCCCGTAAAACTGCATTTAGCAAGAACAGCGTACATCAAGTCATCTCCCGTGTAGATTGTTCCATTTGCGTAGCAAGAATCTCCAGATGCAGGGGAAGCTACCTCAATTTGGTACTCGCCCAGGTCCCCTCTATGGATTAAACCTCTTACCTTTTGTCCAGTCCCTGTGAGACCTACCCCAAACCCCGCTCCATCAGTAATACATCCATTTACGTTTACATCCTCAGGAGGATAATCCGTTCCAAACGTCAAACTTGGCTCATCATCCCACGCTGCACTATAGAAATAACAATTAGAAAAATTAAGCACATCTGCTGTATTCACTCTACAGCCTGCGTGACCAGTAACGGTGTCGAGGGAGCGAAAACTACAATTAGAAATGTTGATTCTCTTCGGGGTATAATCCTCAGGAGGCTCTTCCAATACAGTACAAGTAATAGCCATTCCTCTTCTGTCAGCCGATTCAAAATAACAATTAGTAATTTGTGCATCATGGAAATTGTTAATAAGCTCACAGGCATTTTTCTCGGTCCCTCTAGTTACGAATCTACAATTAGAAACCTGATATCCAAATGCTTCTTGGTCGTCGTCGTCTACATCAATAGTTCTAGAACCAATAACAAAAGCCTGTCCCCCATCCTCATCAACTTCAACCAAGCAATTACTAATGCTAACTCCTCTGCAATTCGTTACTTGAAGACCTACTCCGTTCCCGTTTCCGTTAGGATGATTTGAAATGTTCTGGAGAATACAATTAGACACTACAGCCCTGTGGAAAGTAACTAAGGTAATGCCTTGCTCTCCAGTTCCGTTAATATGAACATTGTGAATCAAAACACCTCCTGTAGTATCCTCAGGGGGGTCTAGCGCAGTGTTTATTCTGTGTACTTTAATACCTCCTTGGGGAACATCTTCAATCCAAATATTGTCAATAATTGCATCCTCGCAATTATCATGTACTCTTACTGCGTTTTCTCCTGTTGCGGGAGTTCCTACGATGACATCTGCTCCCTTTACTCTTAGATTGGTAAGCCTACACCCTACTGTATCAGCAGCGGCATCCCCCATGTAAACTCCCCTTTCAACGTGGTTTAGCTCAATTACAGAGTCATACCCTGTACCATAAAGAGTAGTTTTGCTTCCTACATAGATAGTGTCGGTTACCTTATAAGTACCTTTTGGCATGAATACAGTCCCTCCCCCTGCGTCTTTAGCTTCGGTTAAGGCATCCTGAATAGCTGTAGTATCATCTGTAGAGCCATCGCCAACAGCTCCAAAGTCGAGCACGTTCCAATGGTATTCTGATAATCTATCAGCCATAGGACGGAGAATTGTTGTTCCTGTTGCGGCTATAGAATAATCAGTAAAGCCTCTCTGAACACCAAAGTTAGTAATGTTAATAGAAACCCCGTCAGGAGGAGCTGTGGTAAATTTAATAACAGACCAGGTAGCATCCGCATCCTCGGCGCTGGTAAGAGTATAGTTAGTAGTATGTTGCTGTGTGATACCATCAAGAGTAACAAGCAATGCGTAAGCATGGTTATGAGTAACATTATTAACGGTGAAGTCTGTTTCAACACCATCTCCAGTCTGTGTTACAGGGATAGGGGATTCTGCGCCATAGACTTCAGCATAGGAAACAGAGTCATCTACGAATTTTTTATTAGCTGAATCTAAATCCTCTATGGGAGTATCTACATTTACAATTCTAGTTGTTTGAGCATCGTAAGTGCTTCCCCCATTTTTGTGTAAGGTATCACTATCAATGAAATCTCTTGTTACTGCTTCTCCTGTAGCTGTTCCATTTGATAAATTTGTAATTTTTCTTGTTTCAGCATCCCAATTTGAAGAGTCTGGAGTGAGACCTAATGCAGTTGTCGCAAGGTCACCTGCTTCACTGGCTACATGTAGTGATTGGGTTAGTACTAAATCTAAATCTGCTTCTGTTAGAACAGCACCGTCTACAAAATCTACTAAAGGTCCTGTTGGGGTTACTCTTTTGATTAGAATCTCTACTTCATCAAGAGGTGCTGGTGCGATAGTGACTGTGCTTGACGCAACTGTGTAAGTAATTCCATCGCTAGGGAGAGCTACATCATCAAGATAAACTTTTACGTAGTCTGAGTCAATATAGCTGAACGGGAAGGTGAACTCGTCGGTACTACCGTCACCTGTGTAATAAATAAATGTATTTGCCATAATTTAATTGTGTTTATTCTTGATTTTGTTTAGGATGCTATCGTTCCAAATGCTTTCCAGGTTCCAGGTGTTCCTGCTACTGTACAGACCCAACCTATTGTCCCCCCTGCTGTAGGTGTGCTGTCATACACCTTGTCACCCGCAACCCACGTTCCTGTTGTAGGTGCAGCAGAGCCATAAGATACGGTAATGGAGTCTGTCACATATTCATGCAACACTCTAGCCCCAGCTGTATTTAAAAGAGATGTTAAGTTTGTTATATTCCCCCTTTCAACATAATTAGTTAAGTCCTGAATTTCAGCCCTATAGGTTAGATTTTCTATAACACTGTCCATAATCTTGCAAGTCCCCGACCCGCTCCCTTTTAGTAGGACAGAACGTCCGTTATTTGAGCTGTCCCCTTTTATAACCGCAGAAGAAATAATCGCTTGGTCACTGAAAACATGTACGTTATAACCGCTCGAGCGATTCGACAAGAATGTGTCGCTATTTGAGTAAAACTCGTCAACACTCGTCAGTAATTGGAAACAATCATAATCTGAGGCACTATAAATATTACCTCGGGACTTAAGGACGTTTACTGTAATCTCTGCTGGGTCTGTTTCATTAACTAGAAATGCCTGTGCCTCCCCACTAAATACCCCGTTGTTTCTAATTATTAGTTTTTCAATTACACACCCTGTATCGTCAGCAGTCCTCGGCTCGAACGTGATGCCTCTCCAAACTGATTTGATTTCATTCCCTTCTAGCACCACCCTATCAAAAGTTAAATCAGGCTGCGCAGGCGAAAAATAAATGCCCATTGGTTGCGTTCCTGTAACGTTTAAAATATTATCTTTTATAATGTAGTATTCGCTGTCAATTTCTGCGAATATGTTTATGCCGAATGTATTGTCTTTGTTTCCTGAAATGGTGTTGCCCTTAATTTCTAAGTTGATGCCAGCCACTATAATTCCTTCACAAAAATTATCTAATATCTTTACAAACTCACAATTACCGTGGGCGTCAATAGAACCTAAAGATGTTTCATCAGGGTGAAGGGTACACGTATTGTTGAGATATGTAATATTCCTTGCAGGCTCTTCCCCTCCCGTAGTTAAGCAATGCCTAGCCTCCCTAAGTAAGTTATTATTGGTTACAACACCCTGACATGTCAGGATGGCTATGCCATAAGATGTTCCTGTGCCTGAATACCAAGCGTCATAAACATCGTTGTTTTTTACGTTTCCACCGTAACAGTAATCGAGCACTATGCCCGTATATCTAGCACCGTGCACTTTGCAGTTTTCCACTACAGGATTTTTGGAATATTCTACTACCAACGCTCTTTGATTGGCGTTCATCTTAAACTCTAGTCCAGACACTACAATAGTAGGCATTTCTAATAAATAAGCAGTTGTATTAACTGCCGTATATCCATCAAATAAAGGTGAGGATAAAGAATATTCGGTAGGGGAAGTAACGTCCGCAATTTCTACTAATTCCCCTGAATAATAATATTCTCTTGTAGAGTTCCATAAGTCCGTAGATGTTAATAATATAATGTCATTACTTTCTGCACTCAACGTGTAAGATAAAGATATCGACGTATCCCCTTTTACAGGGCTTGCACTCAATGCAACTCCAGTCCCTCTTACCCCCCCAAGCGTTATCATGTCTGTATCCCCAGCGACAGACCCTGTAATAGTGGAGCCGTCAATAGTCGCATTCTCCCCTTTTATCCTAACCATTGCGCCATTATCAAAAGTTGCTGCCACCACAGAAGTAATTTTATAAACACCAGAAGGGAAAAAGAGTTCACCTCCAGAGGATAAGCTATCCAAAGCAGCTTGAATACTTCCCGCATCATCCGTTACCCCGTCTCCAACAGCTCCAAAGTCCTTTACATTAACTACATCAGCAAACCTGTCTCCAAGGGTTCTATCCGCAGATGAGCCCGTAGCCTTGACTGTAGAGCTCTCTGTGGCAAAGCTACGAGCAATGCCAAAGTTCTGTACATTAATCACGGCATCCTCTGGGGGGTAGTCCCAAAGAAACGAACCGCTGTTACTGGGGAATGACCCAGTCTCAAAAGTGATTGAATATACTCCTGCTGATTCGGTTACTCTAAAGTCCCTAATAGTAGACAAATCATTGGATGAGGGAGCCTGGAGGATACCATCTACGGAGACAACGAACATCTCATTAGAAACACCCGCAGGGTCAGGAGTCTCAAGAGTAAATGTATTAGTAGCCCCCGTTCCCGTAAGCTCCCATGCTTGGGGTACAGAGGCTCCTGAGCCATAAAGGGATAGAGTATCCACATATGTCCTGTTTACAGCGTCTGTGCTGTTAGTAGGGTCAGCGAGGTTTACAAGCCTTCTATTATCAGCATCCCACACAGCCCCTCCTGATAGCCCTATATTGGCTTCAGAAGCTTCCACAGCCTTGTGAAGGGCTTGTTGGAATGATGTGTCTAAGTCTGCCTCTGTTAGCGTAGCGCCCGATACGAAGTCTACCAGTACTTCTGAAGCTGTCTCTCTCTTGATAAGAACCTCTACTCCCGCATCAGGTGCTGGTGTAACAACAACAGAACTTGCCCCTACCGTGTATGAGGAAGCAATTGTACCATCCAGATAAACCTTTACATAATCAGTGTTTAAATAAGGAAAAGAAAAATTAAATTCAGTTGTATTCCCATCCCCTGTGTAATTTACAAAACTAGTAGCCATTATTTGTTACCTCCTTCTAAAAGAGCTCTGAACTCTTCAATATCACCTGTGCCAGATGACGTATCTACAGGGTTTTCTAAGCCTTCCATGTATTCCCTGAAATTGATATTCCCTTCTTTAAGTGTGCCTATAGCTTTCTTTCTGCCTTCTGCGAGTGTTTCTCCATCTTCATTCACGAACAAAGCAGCAGCTGAAGGGCTAATTAAAGCTTTTAATGCATTTTCTCTTCCTACCCCTATCCAATTATTTATATCTTTTTTGATTCTATCAACCACAGTGCCTAGTTGTTGTGCCATTCTTTGCTCATCTACAGGAGATAAACCTTCTGTAGTTCTTAGGTCTTCAACCAAAGCTTTCATTGCAAGGTATCTTTCTGATTTGAAATAAGTATGTAACTTATTGATAAGTGTTTTACCTTCTGGCATAGCATGGCTTCCTGTTAGCACAAGTAGAGCATCATATGCATTAACCGCGTCAGCTAAAGGGAGTCCTTTTAAGGTTTCTTTTTCAGAATTATTTAATTTTTTCTTTAGCTTATACTTAGACCAATCTTGTCCATACGAATAGGGAATCTGAGTAGGGGAGAGAGGTGGTTTGTAAATGTTCAAGAACTCTAGCTCATGTGAGATGTTATCAATATCGGCGTTCGTCCCGACAAAGAAACCGAACCTGGATGAACGAGGTAAGGCTCTTCCAAGGAAGTCTCTAGCAAGCATAGGCTCGTCAATGAATGGGTCAACAATTGTTCTCTCAAATGGAGCTTTCAAATCCCTGCGCTTTGGTCTAGATGCGGGTAACATTGCCGTACCTATTTCACCTGGAGTTTTGGTAGTTCTTGTGCCTGGAAGGACCTGGGACAGAGTATCCATTGCCCACAGAAGAAGCACGTCCGACAGGTTAGCATCCTTACGAGCCATTTCACCTAGTAAACCTAAATGGGAATAAACGCTATTTCCAATTAGAGAGTCTACAAGGTTGCTAAAGTCTTCATTGAACTCACGGTCATTTTCTAGGTCTTTCACGCTCTTTATTCTTGATGCATTGAACAGCTCAGCGAATAAAGCGCCTCTCTCAATAAGACCTCCAAGGGGAGCTAATCTATCAAACTTCAATTCTAAGAAACCCTCTCCCTCCTTGTAGGGAAGATTAGACTTTAAGTAAGCCATAGGTGCCATACCTGCATCTTTAGCAGCCTCGTCAATTTGCTCTTGATTGATTTCGTAGTAGTCGTCTAGAGCTGGACCAAGGACATCCTCTCCCACAGGGACTTTCAAAGAGATATCAGCGAACATTCCCTTATCATCTACGGACATGTGTAATGTAGGCTTATCCTCCTCTTCGGAGTCCCACAACAACCATCCCACGGTAGTAGCCAGTGTGCCCGAAGCCATCTTACCCCAGGCTCTCTGCCGCTCCAGAACACCCCTCATGCCGCGCAAAGCCTCCCATTCGTTCTTTAGAATAAGATTAACAACAGGAGTTCTTTCAATCCCCATTACAGCGATATTAGTAGCTGCACGTGCAAAAGGAGTAATTCCAATTCTCGCTAGAGGATTAGATTGCATTCCTTTGACGAAAGCCTCAAGAGCTTCAGGAACATCCTGGGTAATGGTGACCCTTCTCGCCTGTTGCAAAGACTCCTCATGAACCTCTTTTAGAACATTTTGGAGTTCGTCAACCTGGGAATCAAGGGTTCTTTTAGCTCTTGCCCTCTCTACTGGCGTCATATTGTGCAAATCATACTCTTCAGTTACAAGCAAGCGAATGTCTTCGATTATTGACTTTTGCACCTCAGGAACCTCTTCAATTTTATTAGTGAAAGCCCTCATTAGGTCCTCGATAATAAAACTGAACTTATCACCTTCTATGACTTTAACACTCTTCAATTCAAAGTGTCTCAAGAGTGTCTCGTGCAGTCTGGAGGCTACTTCCCTTGTGTATGTGTTTGTTTTTAAGTATTCATCAACCGCGCCCATAGCTTTCTTAGGGAGGATTTCAAGGAAGTTTACTAAAGCCACCGCCGCTGTTCTCACTCTTGGGTCCTCAAGTCCCTGAGCCCATGCACCCATTCGGGATAGCCCACCAGGGTCAAACCCCAAATCAGGGTTGAATCCGCCCTTTAGGTTAGCTCCAAGAGCTTGTTCAGACTGGGCAATAAAGTGAGGGTCAACAATACTTGGGGAGGATAGATTAAAAAGAGATTTAAAAAAAGTATCAAGACCCTCTTCAATATTCTTGGGATTCCCTCCTGTTAAAGCGTAAAGAAGGTTAGCCCATGCTGGATGAGCCACTTTCATATCCTCATACCAGTCGCGTGGTGATGAAGAAAAGCCCATGCCTTCCCCTTCCAATTCTTCAATCCGTGCTCGACGGTCCATTTGAGCATCCTTCATATACTTCAAGCTTTTTTTCTCTCTTTGAATTTTAGCTTTTAGTTGTTTGTCTTTGGAGAATGCCTCTAGGATAGCTCTTCCAAAACCATTTTCAAAGCGGAAGAGAAATTTATTGAAGGCTCCTCCAACAGCAGCTGTCACGGGGATGCCAAAAGAAGAGAGAAGGTTTACTGTTCTAAGGTCAGCAATCGCACCAACAGCCCGTCTTAGCTTGGAACCTTTTAGTGAAAGGTCTTTCTTTTTAGGCAACTTCTCGCCACCAGAGCCATGAAACTCCTCTAATCTTTTTGCAATATCATCAGCGGTAGCTCTTCCTGATAGTTTATTTCTACGAGACCACTCTCGGTATCTGGCTGATTCTTCTAATTCCGCACCTTCTTTCGCTCCTGGCATTGGTTGGATATTTTCCAATAACTTGAACTGTCTGCTGTCTTTATCCAGAGTATGCACAGCTGCCTGGTAATATTCCCACTCAAGACGAGCTCTAGCCTCTGCATCTTTAGGGCTCTTATGGTAGTCTATAAGAGCCTGTTTAAGTGGTTCCCGCCTCTGCATCGGAAGGTGCGCTTCTTCTGCCTTAGCACCTCGCCGTCCTATGCCCAGGAATCCTTCCTGTCCGTCTTTGGGTTTTCCTCCCCTAAAAGCTTGTTTGATAATAGGATGTTCCTGATACTCCTTAAAAGAGAGTACATCACCCAGCCCTTCCTTCCTGTAAATCTGTTCGGCTCGGAGAATATCTCTCAAACCTTTTGGGTCTTTCAATTGGGCATGAGGGGCTTTTTTAAGGGTGAGGAAGGCACTCTTGATTAAAGCATCCAGCTCTTCATCAGTAAGCTTTTCAACATCCACCTTGAGGGCTTTATTGACTTTGTCTCGTCCTGCTCGAATAAGAGATTTAATATTCTCTGAGAAAAGTGAGAAAACCTCTTTATCTTTTATATCAGCAAAAAGAGCTTCGGGCTTACCCGCGTCGATAAGTTTGTTTGTAGCCTTTATGTAAGCTGCAACCTTTCTAAACCCTTTAAGGATAAACTTACCAAAGTCATCAGTTTTAACATCCTCACTAACAATAATTTTACCTAGCTGAATACCAATCTCATCTACTTTATTGATTCCAAGCTCTTGTTCTAATTTTCTACTTTTCTTCGGACGGGATGCGCCTGGTTTTCTACCTCCACCAAAGCTAATGAATCCGCCATCTCCTCCAGGTTTTCTTGGTGGCTTCGGCGACCAAGAATCTCCCTGTCCACCTGTTGGGTCATCTGGGTCAACGGTTCTTTCTGGGTCAATCCCCTTGAGTGCTCGTTCTTCCGCCTCCTCCAGGCTTCCCCGAAGCTTATCGGAGTATTCTCGCATAAGACCGATACCGTCTTCAAAAGCCTCAAGCGCTTCATTCAAGTGCCTGCCCGTGGGTTTCCCTGATAAAACTTTATTTAGTGACCCTTCCGCACCTGGAGCAACAGTCCCACCTTTATCCCACCTCGGGGAAAGATAGATAACGTCTTCTACCCATTCCGCAGTAAGCTCCTTTGCTTTTGCTCTCATGAATGCAATCGCCTCAGCATTGCCACCTTTGAGTCCTACTTTCTTCCGTACACCTTGAAATTCTTCTAGCAGCCTTCTTAAAGTGTACTCGTTATTCTCGAACGCCTGCCGACTAGCATTCTTTACGGTTGCATACGTCACGGTCCGACGGTCAACACCTTTGACTCCAGGCATAATCTGCCCTGCCTCTTCTAAAGCTTCCTCTATCAGACCTGCGAGCCTATGAGCTCTTGGGAAGGATATTTTAGGGTCTCCTTTTGGAGGCGCTACATCCCTGACTAGCAGGTCCTGAAGATAGTCTTCTAAATGAGTATGAGGGTTTATTTCTCTAGACGCTACTTCCTGGCTCCAAACTCGCTGCCCCCTTCCAGGTATCCCAGCCCTGACGGGTCCACCTTGGGGATGTCTTGCTGCTAATCTTTTCTCCACCCTGCTCAAATCAGGCTCGTTCCACTTTTCAAGGAATTGAATAGACATTAGTCTCTCTGTTGCGTCTGGGGCGACGGACCTAAACCCAAGTTCAATCTCGCACATCTTCAGTTGCCGAGCAATCTCTGCCGCAGTATCCACAACTTCATCAGACGGGATACGATTGCCTCTGAACACGCCCCGTGACACTACATCTTCGAAATCCTTTTGGAATATATCAACGGCTTTTTCCATGTCTTCCATGTTCATGTCAAAGAAGTCAGGACCATCGTCGCGTCCGTTGTTAGACTTAGCTCTCTTACGGAACTCTTGCCATGCTCCCTTTAGGTTCTGTTCATAGGATTGAATTGTGTTTTTTACATCCCTTTCAGGTAAAACTTTGCGTAAAGCCTCGGTTACGCCTTCCTTGTTATGATAATAAGTAATAATACTTCTGGAAAACTCAGCCAGTTCGTTGTCTTCAAAATCCCCAAACAGTGCATGCCCATCGCCTCCAAAGTTAATGAAACCGCCCTGCCCCCGCCACAATTTTCCTTCTTGAATGAGGGTACTAAACTTAAGCATTTCATTTACCTGTTTTAGGTCTAGCAAATCCTTCACTTCCCGAATATCTTCAGGACCCACCTCTTTCTTCCCCGCTCTAAAAAGGAGTTCTGCGATTCGGTCCTCAGGGTATTTCCCATCGAGCTTATGGATATTCAATATACTCTCTACGGTTGCATCCTCTAGAGTCTCAGCAAAGGCTTCTGTAAAGGCTTGAAGTCGTTTGCCGTAAGTTTCATTTGACTCCGCGAAAAGCCGTCGTGTCTTGAGTAATTTACCTTTGGCTGTGACGGGGCGTATATCCGATACAGCCTTGAATGCTGCCACACCCTTCTCCCCTAAAAACTCTCTCAGTTTAGGGAATTCTTTAAGAGTTCTTTTTCCGAATTTCAAACCTAAAAAAATCCCTGCCATAGCTCTATCAATAACCATACCTTCTGGCACAGCCTTGAGCTTCTGTACTAGAAGGGAGTCATCGGGGTTAGTCGCCAGGAACTGTGTGACCCAGTTGTCCATAGAAGGATGGTCTGACATATCGAGCATCATCGCACTAATGTTACCCTCATGTCCTGTTACTGTGAGGTCAGCAATAGCTCCATATAGCATCTCTGCTTGCCAACCCTTGAACTTACCTATTAGCTTTGTAGGTTGGAGTAGCCTTTTTGCTCCCATGTAAGGAAACATAAAGGCTGCCATTGCTCCTGTGAACTCTCCAATTGGGGCTACCTCAGCTCTAAGCCTCTTGTCGAACTCAATACCTACACCACCTAAGAGCCATCTGCCAGCCTCGGAAGCTGAAACAAACGAATTGTAGCCAATTTTCGCCCAGAGAGGCAATCTCGCATACTCCTCTTCCGTGAATCCATATAGGTCCTGGTCTCTAAGCCCCGTGCCTCTTATTTTATCCCGTAATTCGTCGTACTTTGGCTTGTACATAGCGACAGGGTCGTGTTTTAGGATTTGAAGCCACTCAAGGGCTGCTTCTAATTCCCTTTTACCTTCTGCGCTGTTAGCGTAAGCAATAACATCTGACTCTAGTTTTGGGTTGCCGTCCTTGTCTACAAAGCTACCAACAGGCTGGTTTAGTTGAAACATAACATCCTGATAGAATTTAGCTACGAATTCTTTTTGCTGTTGCTCCGTAAACTCATCGCCATTAGCCTTATATGATACGATTTCTAAGGAAATCAAATCGTCCAGGAAATTGGAAACATTATAATGAGCATCTTCGAAACCCTCCTGGCGCGCTAATGTTTCGTAAACATTATTGGGGGTGGCAACCCTAAGGTTGGAAAACACCTTTTCCTGGTTTTTTGACTGGACGGCGACTTCCCAAGCAGCTTCCTGTGCCTCAACTTCTTCGGATGGCAGCACCTCCACGTTCCGCTGGTTTTCGTCGCTTTTCTCCATCTTATCAAGACCCGTTCGAGTGTATTCAAAGGACGATTTTTCTTTCTCTTTTGTGCGGTCATACTGCGCAAAGGCTTCTCTATTCCCGAGTGGTGCGTGATGATACGCTTTTTCGTCATCGGTCATAGCTCTCATCACTGGGATATCAGGCTCATCTTGCGATTGCAACGCTTTCCTAATCATATCAGCAGTCCATTGAGCCCTACCAGGGTTTTGCTCCTCGAACCACTTACTAGCAAGGGTTTCCTCAGCAGCTTTTTCAAAGTCTCCAGCTTCTACAGCTTTGATTTGATTTACGAACTTTCTTTGGTTAGTTCCTCCCATATTGAAGTTCTGATTCAATAAACCAAATTGTACATGCGGAGGGAGCTCATCAAAATTAGAATAAATATCTCTTAGTTCAGGATACGAAACGTCCTGTAAATAAGCCCTCATTCTGACAGCAGCTTCTTCTTCTGTTACAATATCGTCTGGTCCTTCTGCTTGGGTACCATATCCAATAGAGAGGCGACCATTGTCCTCATAAGGTGTTGGGCTAAAGCCTTCTGCAGTTTTGAGGTATTCTCGTACTTCCTTGAAGGGGTCTTGTTGGGTGTTATCGTTTGCCATTTTGTATCTCCTCGGTAATGCTGCCTTCTGGGGGTGTGTTCAGGGCAATAATCTGCTGCATGCCTAAATACTGGGCATAAGCAGCTGCTTGCTGTTGAATACTTCTTTTTCTGGCTTGGAACTCTCTGAGGGTTAGAGTTTCACCAGAGGGTGTCTCTTTAAAAATAACCTCTTGTTTTAAAATTCTCATTGTTTCACTAATCTGCTGCTCATGCCATCTGTTTCCTTTTAAGATATCTAAGTCGCCTTCACTAAACTCAGGTATAGTAGAAGTAAACTTACCTCCAAAAATAGCAGTGTCTATCGCTGTGGATAGGAATTCCCCCATCTTGTTCCTGGAATCAACAGACATTATGTCGTCATGACCCCCTTCCGTTATCCATGTGGGCTGACCAGTCAAGGCATCTATACCTGATTGCACTCTTCTGTTATTCTGCTTTAGAGTCCTCTGCAAGTCCCCCTCAAGTACGCTGTACATCTTGTCATACTCTTCTCCAAACTCTTTAGCAACTGGACCTAGCGTACCCAGGACTCTCTGCTCACTTTCTGTAGCTGTGAGAATTGACTTATATTGCTCTAAGCTGATTTGTCCATCGTATAGAAGCTTATGAGCGCTCGCTAAGTTTTTCTCCAGCTTTTCTCCATCTAACCTATTATGGTGTATGAACCCTAAGATAGTACCTGTGAGTGCATCGTTTTCGCCAGCGCCTTTGATAACAGCATCGAGTTTACCCCAGATTTTATCAGGCTCGGGTAAGCCAAGGAATTGTGCCGCCACTAAAAGCTTCTCAGGAATATCCTCCGCTTTTAGGTTCCCTGCTAGAAACTCGTCTATAACCCACGTTGCCACATCCTGTTCTCGTTCTTCTGTTCTTGCTGTAGCCGCAGCTCCCTCTGCTCTCTGTCTAGATGCCCACTTAGTTAAGAACCTGTCTCTAGCATCTTCAAGCTTCTCATGGTTCTCTGAACCGCTAGGAGCTAGCAGGTGTCCTGGTCGTATGTATTGATTAGTTTGTAGGTTATCTAGCGTTTCAGTTACTGTTGCGAAAGTGCTTGGGCTAAGTGGAGCTGTGTCAGCCATCTCTTCAGCCCATAACTCCACAGTATTAAAAAATTCTTTATTAAGATTCGTTACACCAGCGTTGTGAGCAATATTAAATTGTTCTTGAATTCCCTGTTGCTTAGCTTCAGGAGGACCACCTGAAGATAAAATTGCATGTGAATTCGTTCTGAACAAATCAGTGCTAACTTGAATAGCTCTCTCATGTCTTGCTTCATCTACAGCTACATAAATACCAGTTCTGAGACTAGCCATACCTTGAGTCATAGCAATAAGCTCTCCTGTACGGAGTTCAGTCATATCAAAGGAAACATCATTTCCAGCTGCATCTACCAATACTTCATTCTCTAAAGAAGCCCATACATCTCTCTCTGCATCATCATAACTCTTTGGGTTAGTAGGGTTAGTCATCATTGGTACTTGGTCTTTAAATCTAGCACCGAAAGCTTCTAATCTTAGCTCTGCTCTTGACTTCTCTACTTCATTGATAAAGGTAAAATTCTCATATGCCTGGATAACACCTTCTTTTTGTAATCTTCCTTGTTCTTGACGAAAAAGATTTTCTATTTCTTTTTCATCCATCGAAGGGTCCAAGCCTGCAATTTGTTGTAGTTGAGCCTTATACTGGTCCATAACCTTTGTCTGCTCTCCTTCTAGCTTGTCAATATCCATAGAGGTTTGTGCTAAATCCCCGACAGACTGAGATAAACTAGCCCATGCAGCAGCATCAGGGTTTTCAGGTACAGAAAATTTAATCCCAGGAACTTCTTGACTTACAAAGCCTGAAGAGCCTATCTTGTTAGGAGGTATAGTGAAGTCGTTTGCCATCTTATTCTCCTTCTCCCAAGTTCAGGTCCTTAGTCCAATTCATGTAGGTCTTGTACATATCAAGACCCTTTGAGAAGCCCGCGAAGCCACCTGCAAGAGCCGCAAGGGTTTTGTTTGGTGCCATACTTAAATCTGCGTTCGCAGCCCTCTGGGCAGCTCTACGGTTGGTTACAGACATTCTCTGGAGTTCTAGGGTACGTTCTGCCTTCTGAAGGTTGCCTAACTGAATCTGTCTCCATGCGTGGTGAGAGGAAGTTAGCTGGTTATGGGTGTCTACAGCTGACTGTCCCTCTTGTCCCCGTTCCGCTTGGAACACTCTTATTTGTGCTTGTTTCAGCCTGTAAGCTTTCTGTTCTTCTTCGAATTCCTGTGTTGCTTGGGCTTGTACTTCATTATGGGCTGTGTAAAGCTGTTCCATATTAGAGTTGTAAGCCTTGTCCGCATAGAATTCATTTAAATCCCTTTGAATCTTTTGGATTTTAAGCTGATGCCTATAAGATGCAGCTTGGGAATAACCTTGAATCATTCCTGAAAGGGTCTCAGACACCATCCCCCATGCCCCAGTTTGTTGCTTATTCACTACTGCGTTCCTCCATACTGTCTCTGATTGCTTTGATATCGTTAGAGATAACCGCTATGTCTTTTTTGATTATTGCTAAGTCCTTTTTGATGTTATCCGTTACAACTTCCAGTCTTGCTATGTCTTTATCGTGTTGAGATAGACGATATTCATTCATCTCAATGGAACTTTGCAAAACTCCAAAAAAGAAAATTACAGAAACTAAAGGCGTAAGAAGCAAGCTCCCCATTTTTAAGTACTCAAAGGCAGT
>Ga0209756_1001868_pt1 | contig 18835 bp, 20 predicted proteins | sample ETNvirenome_6_85_FD_184071 | JGI IMG/M metagenome (GOLD analysis project Ga0209756, IMG submission 184071) | Marine viral communities from the Pacific Ocean - ETNP_6_85 (SPAdes) (version 3) | ecosystem: Environmental > Aquatic > Marine > Oceanic | place: Pacific Ocean | collected 2013-06-19
ATTTAAAGGGTTTTCCATCATCGCAATGAGGACAGCTTTCAGGCAGCGGATCTTTCATTCCGAGCCACTGCCACCACTCCCTATCACATTGTTCACACGCAAGACGGTATTTAGGCACGATTGTGCCTCCCATAATCATCATGAAGCCTCACTACGTCATCTAATTCGGGTGTAGACACCTCTATGAGGATTACGTTTGTATCTGCGGGAGCGCAAAAACGATGAATAGTTTTAGGTTGAATGCGCCACGATTCCCCTTTATAAAGCTTTCGGACATTTGATTCTCCCGACTCTCTAGAAAAATCTAAGTGTAAAACACCCGCATCAACATAAACAGTCTCATCTTTTTTTATATGGAACTGCTTAGAAAGCCGATGGCCGGCTTTAATGAAGATTTTTTTCATGACGTATTTGTCAGCATGAACTATGATTTCCTCATAGCCCCAAGGTTTTTCAACTATTTTCTTCATCGCCATCATTTAAAATCATGTGCCCATCTGTGTCAATTTTAACAAGTGGCGGATTCTTAACCACCAATTCTTCCTCGTCTGCACAGACAAAGTTAAACCCCTTTAAGACTGGAACAATATCTGACTGTTCCAATAATGATTTTTGTAGAGCCATCATTACGGCTCCTAGTGCTTGATCTGATAATTTCATTACATTACTCCATTGTTATTTCTCATTTGTGAACGGCCGTAGCCATTTTTATATTTTTTTAGATTGGTAAAACACCTGTTTATACCATCTTCGATTTTCACTTTTGCTTCCCAGCCGATTTTTTTCAAATCGGAAGTTTTTGCCCTAGTGAGCAACACATCGCCCTTCCTTGGTGGCCGTCTTTCAAATTTAACCTTGGGGAAATATTTATTAATTATTTCTATAATCTCATTTAAAGAAATGTTCGATCCTGTCCCCACATCATAAACATTGCCATTAAAAATTCCATCATATTCCATGGCAAAGATGTTTGCTGAAACTGCATCGTTAACATGCAACATGTCTCTTCTGTTTTCACCATCACCATTTAAAAATGGAGTCTTGTTTTTTCTTATATGGTGCATCCAATTAGCGATGGCGGTGGCATAAGCTGTTTTTGCTTGTTGATCCTCTGAATATACATTAAAGTATCTCAACACCACAGTGTCTAACCCATAAATTTTAGACCAAAGACGGCACTGCATTTCATCGTAAAGCTTTTGTAAAGCATATGGGCTAACTGGTCCGGCGCCGTCGCCAACGACAGAAGAAGAACTGGAGTATATTACCCGTTTTGCCTTGACTGCTTTTGCGAAATTTAAAACATTCGTAGTACATAGGATGTTATTTTTTGTTGTTTCAACTGGATTTTCAATACTGTAGGCCACTCTTGGAATATAAGCTAGGTGAAAAATATATTCTGGTTTAAAATTAAAATATAGTGGGTGAAAAGACTTGTCATCCAAACCACCATTTAAATGCTGATTTATGTCATGCCCATCTTCCAAATCTATTCCAATAACTTCATGACCCAGTTCTTTTAATTTTTTATATACCCTGCTTCCTATATAACCTTTGTATCCTGTTACTAAACACCTAGCCATTATTTCCACCCCTTTGTGTTACTATTAAATTAAAATCATTTTCATACATATCTTTTGCTAAAGAGGAAAAATTATATTTTGGCGCCCAGTTTAAAACTTTTCTAGCCTTTGAACTATCACCAAGTAGAAATGGTACTTCGTGTGGTCTTAAATATTTTTTATTAATCCTCAAATACTTTGATGGATCACCCAGTTCGGCGGCTTGCCAAACTTCATCTAAAAATTGCTTAACCGAGTGTGTCTCACCGGTTGCAATAACATAATCGTCTGGTGTTTCTTGCTGAAGCATCAGCCACATCGCCTCAACATAGTCTTTTGCGTGACCCCAATCTCTTTTTGCGTCTAGATTTCCCAACTCAATGTGGTCTTGATGACCCAACCTGATATTTGCTGCCGCTAACGTAATTTTCCTTGTTACAAAAGTTTCGCCGCGTCTTGGTGATTCATGGTTAAACAGAATGCCACTTGAAGCATGTAAACCATATGACGTGCGATAGTTGCGAACTAAATTGTGAGCAAGCACTTTGGCACAAGCATATGGTGAAGCTGGCATTAGGCGAGATTCTTCATTATAACCTGCCTCTGGTACGTTTGGGTTATCTCCAAACATCTCTGATGAACTTGCTTGATAAAAATAACAAGAAGGGTGTACGTTTCTTATTGCCTCTAAAATACGAAGAGTGCCGTTGGCGATGCCAAGAATAGTGTCCTCTGGAACATCAAACGAAACCCTAACGTGTGATTGGGCCGCTAAGTTATAAAACTCATCCGGCTTGTACTTTAGCAACAACCTATATGTAGCTGAAGTGTCATTTAAGTCCCAATACTCCATTTTAAAGTTGTTGTTATCATAAACATTATTGACTCTTTCTGTGCAGATAAGAGACGTTCTTCTCTTTAACCCAACAACAAAATAGCCCTTTCGCAATAAAAGTTCTGCTAAGTAAGAGCCGTCTTGTCCTGTAATTCCACTAACGAATGCGGTTTTCAATTTATTCCTCTAACATTTGGATAGTTTATTATAAACCATTCGCAAGTCTTTTTTAAACCTTCTCTCAAGGGTGTGTAGTCTTGTTTTTTCCACCCCAAGTCAAGAAGTTTTTGATTTGAACTTGGCTTTCTATGCTGCCCTGATGGCTGATCTGTTTGCCACTCTAGCTCACCATCGTATCCTAGAATATCGCATATCATCTCTACGACTTCTTTGATGGAATACTCATCTGTGTTGCCAATGTTGATTGGTTCTGGTTCATCGTAGTTCTCCATAAGGAATAGGAGAATGCGGGCGACATCTTCTGAATAAGTGAACTCACGGAGCGGTGAGCCATCGCCCCAACAGGAGACGGAAGGCACTTTATTTATTTTAGCCTCCCAGACTTTGCGAATGAGGGCAGGAATGACGTGGCTGTTTTCTAAGTCAAAGTTATCGTTCTCGCCATAAAGATTGTTGGGGATCGCGGTGATAAAGTTGCAGCCATATTGTTGTCTATATGCGCGGGACATAACATCAACCATACGCTTGGCGTAAGCATAACCGTAGTTTGATGAGTGCGGTGGACCCATGTGTAACTGGTCTTCTGTGAGGGGGTAGGTTACATACGGAGCGTCAGGATAAACGCAGGTTGATAGGAGCGAAATAACCTTGTTTGCGCCCGAACGATGGGCAGAATATAAAAGCCTTTCATTCAAGTTTGCGTTCTCCATATAAAAGTTGGCGACTTGCTCTGTATTTGCCTTCACACCGCCGACCTTCGCCGCAAGATGGATTATTTGTTTATCGGCAAAACTCTCTTTGTAAAAAGCATTTCTAACCATGCCCTCTAATTGAAGACGATTTGGATATTCTGCTTCTGGTAAGGCGTGCTTAAACGCAGAGCCTACCATACCAGAACCACCTGTGATTACAAATTTACTCATGTTATCTTACCCCTTGGTAATTTAACCATTCATCTTGAGTTTGTATTTTTTTCATTATTGGACCGGGGGGTGGTGTTGTAATTGGAAAAGATTTAAGTAGAAAATCAAATGGTACAACTGGGTCACAGTTTCTTTGTAACAAAAATTCATGTAAATGTGTTTGTAGCCATTGTGGCTGTGAAATTATAGCAGACCACGATGAATCAAATGGATAATCTCTAATTTTGTTTTTATCTTTTGATTTTGTAAAAACATAACGGTTAACTGTATAAAACAATCCCCCCGTCTTAATATTTTTTTCTATCCAATCAACATATTCTTTCAACATCTCCTTTGGCATCTCGCCAAGAGACCTGTTGTTAATTACTAGCTCCATAGAAAAGCTAATTTTTGAATATTCGTGAAATGGAATAAGCAAAAAGTCACAATCATAATCACCAACGTTATCGTGTAAAAATTCATCAGGATTTATTAAGTTTACAATTTTATAATCAGGATCGTGTTTTGACAGATAGTAATGTTGTATTAACAACACCTCTGGCAAGTCCACAATGACATATTTTACGTTTTTATAAATCCGCTTTATTTTTAAAGCCAAATTTCCATAACCTGCTCCAATTTCAACAATGTTGTTTATCCCGTCTGCAAAAAACAAATTCAGCGAACGCCTTAGTTGCCAAGCAGCGTACGCATGATACAAATCATCAAAATTCAATTTAAACTGTTTTTTGCCTTGTGTGTATTTATGGTGGCGCGGAGAGCCAATAGAAATATCATTTTCAAAATATTCATAAAATTCTTCTCCAATCATTTCTTGGAGTTCGGCAAACCTTTTGACAACTTCTTGAGTCTCATGTTCATTATACTCAACACTGTAACACTCTTTAGAAAACAGCATTTTTTCTCTTTCTTGAGAAGGCAAGCCTGTTTCTAACATGTTGCTTATTCCATTTCTCCTAAAATTAAACATGCGCTCATAATCTGAAATTAGTTTGTAATAGTTTTCATCAAAAACGTCCCAGTGGTCTTGAGAATTATATGTTGTGTTTTTTAACCTGTTATAATAAAAGTCATACTCTTTTTTATTCATTTTTCACCAAGCAATAGCCCAGCGGCAAGACCATCTTCTCTAAATTTTTTAACACCCTCAATACTGGCTGTCAAAGTATCTTCACCAAGGCGGTGCTTTCTTTGTAAAACCGATTCTGGGACTGTAACAATATCTGCGCCTTGTTTTTCCGCTTCGACCATATTGTAAACTGTTCTACAAGCTGCCCAAAGAATTTTAACATTAGGAAAGCCAGAAAAAGTTTCCTTAGCGTATGCCACAACGTCAGTGGAATCAAAGCCACAATCATTAATCCTGCCAGCGAAAACAGAAACAATTGCGTTAGGACCACTCGTCGTGAAACATTGTCCAATTGACCTTATCTGTTCTTTAGTAAAAATAACAGTTACATTAATTTTTAAACCGTCAGCGTGTAATTTTTTTATGACATCGGCATTAGATTCTCCAGTTGTTTTTATAACCGGAATTTTTACAAACACGTTTTCACCATATGAACAAATTTTTCGTGCAGTTTTTTCAATGCTTGCGTCATCTTCATCAAACAATTGAAATGAAATGGGTCTTCCTTTGGCTAGTTTTACGCTTTCGCGAATAAACGAGTCGTAGTCAGTTATACCACCTTGGCGCACAAATGATATATTTGTTGTAAAACCGTCTACATCGTTTGATGAGTTATCCTTAATGTTCACCCCATCATAAAAAATTTGAATTTTCATCTGTTTTCTCCTGTAATAAATGATTCAGCCAGTTAATTGCCATAACCATTGCAAAAATTCCATGTTCTATGGAAACCTGTCTCCTAAAAGGAATAAACCTTATAAAGTAAAGGCTCATGTAAAAGACACCCTTTCTATAAATTTCACGTAGGTCTTCCAAGCCGGTAATTTTACCATACTCCTTGCAAATGTTTTCAAATTCAGCATAGTCACCGTTAAAATAATTTTCATTACAAAAGATACCTTCACTACCTTGGCTATAGACCACTTCAACAAGTGTACTCCATTCGCTATATTTTGTTAACATAGACTGAAATATTTTTCCCAGATCAAAATAACAAGAATCAACGTACCTGCTACCATCCATATCAATTAGTTTATAGTCGCCCGTGTTGTTGTTATATAGAATATTTTCCAGTGTTAAATCTCCGTGAATTGGACACAACACCTCAGTATTGTACTCGTTTATATTAAGCCTATTAAATATCTCTCGTAGTCCATACATTTTTTTGCCGTTAATATAAACAAGGTCACTATTAATTAAGTAAGACATGGTTTCGCATTCTTTTTCGTATGTTTTTAGCTTCGGCTCTATTTTAACAGAAAACAATTTATCTATAAACGAATCTGAGTTGAATTTTTTATGATAACAGTAGACGTTTTCCACCAATGTTTTTATAACCTCTTTCACAACCCTTTTTTGAACTTGGGTATCAAATTTATCTAACTGCTCATAGCCATCCAGATATTCCATATCAAAATAATATTCATGTTCATTATCTACTTCATTTAAGATTTGTGGAACCAAGCCTCTCTTGTAATATTCAAACCTGTTTAGGTCATCAACTTGCCTCTTTAGTTTTTTATAATGTTCGATTGAAGAATTAGTTTTCTTCACCACCTTTCTTACAAAATTTGTTTCTCCATCTGTCGCCAAATAAACCTTGCTGAAAGAGTTTCCTTTTAGTTGTTTAACAATCGAAATGTTGTAGCTTTCACTCTCTGCAAGACTCAACTCGCGAATTCCATAATTGCGCTCTAAGTTATAACAATTCGCTTGTTTAACAAAGGGGTTTGATGGCTTTATATCATTTATTAGATAGCGTGGGCCGGGGTTTAGTCCCATAACGATTTGGTGGGACCGGATTCCGATATCTTGCATCATTTTCGTAAATGTCTTTCTTGTGCGTTCCGGTCTTGCAGTCGTTAAGATAATTGTTTTTCCACTGCTAAACCACTGGTTAATCTTTTCTACACCGCCTAAAATAACTTGGTTCTCTTCCAAAATGTCGTTTGAATTGTTTTTATGTTGTAACAAAACCCCATCAACATCACAAAAAACTGTTTCGTGTTTTCTTCTCAACTCTATGGCTTTTTTTGCCATAGTGGGTGTTCCAAAAAAATAAGCATAATCTATTAGTGCAGGGCTTATTTTTAATTTACTAGCCCTTTGTTTAAAGAATTCCGAAAAGTGGGGTGTAACTTGCTTAACTGACGTTATCAGGTTACTGGTTTTAAAAAAATAGCACCCTATCACTCCATATAGCAATTCATCATTTTTTGGAGTGACACTCTCTTTCTCGTGAAACCTCCTGATGTTTCCGGTGGAGGTGTCAACAACTATCTTGCTCCAATTGTGGTGTTCGTCGTCATTTATTGTCCAAATCGGAATTATGATGTCGGGAGCGCTTTTTTCCCTCGTTTTACTTGCTATTGATAAGGAGTTCACATGATGATCACAATCACAGACTATGATGTTTGATAGCGGTAAAACGCTTTTTAGCCCACAATGAACAGTCTCAAATGGTCCATTTGTTTTTTTGCTTATTGTTATAACCTTGATTTTGTCAGCAATTTTTGGAAATAACACTGTTTTTAATTTCCTTTCAACATTGTGAGCTTTTTCTTGTTGGTCTGTGACAATAAAATTATAACTTTTTACATCTAAACTTTTGAAACTGTCAATTGTGTGTTCTATGAAAGTTCGATTATCTAAATATAAGAACGGCTTAAACTGGTATCCAAAGCGTGAACCCTCTCCAGCCATTGGTATTACCACATTAAATTTTTTTCTCTTTTCAGGCATAACGTATTACAAATAACCCCTCTTCTAACTTTAACTTTCTATCATCTGGGCACCTACGAATAAGGGTGCTCGTTTCACTAATTTGTTTTATAGTCCCAAATAAACAATTCTTGTTGGTGTGTTCTAAATCAAAAACAAGATTTTTAATCTTTATTTTATCATCCAACAAATAGTATAAATGGTGTAAACTACAGTGCTGAATTGGATAAAAATGTTCTCCGTGGCGAGATGTTGCTATTGTGTCATCTGCCGCTATTTTTAACGATAGTGCATCGTAGTAGCTCTTCAGTGCTGATGGGGTGAAAACAATAAAATTATCGTCTATTCCAAATTTTTCAGTTGTTTGCTTGTCAATGTATGGGTTGTCAACATTAGCCTCTAGCCCATAGATAAAAACGTGGTCTTTTAGACAATCCTTATTAATGTGCTTTTTTAAGTCTACCTTATAAAAAAAGTACAAATCAAAGCGACACAAGATAATCAGATCATAAGTTTTTTGTGTTTTCTCAACATACTCATAGAAAACCTCAATTCCACGCTTTGCTGTGGTGGCAACTTTTTTACCCAAAGGCTTACCGTACTCGCCGCTAATACTTTCATCAACTCGATAGGAAATAGCAGAAAGTTCTTTCGCGATGGCGGCTTCTTGTCCTTCACTTTCTTCTAAATTTTCTTCCCAAGTGTGGAAAAAGACATCGCAATTATTTGGTTTAATTAAATTTTCTTTTAGATTATCAATGTTGTTTTGCCAATCTACAGTAATGCGGTCACCATACTGCCAATGTTCATAAGATGACCGAGAAGAACCCCTAAAAATTAACGCGATGTTTATCATTTACCTCTGTTCAAAACTGCCAGCATATCACCAAATTGATAGACAGAATAGCCGTTTTTTCTAAAAATTTCTTTTGCCGCATCTTCGTCGTCTTGAGAATAAAGCCCAGCCTCTTTCCCGTATCTGGGATGGGAAGGGGGATACCTAGTTTTCCCGTATATCTCAGAAAAATACATTTTTGGCTTTATTCTGTCAAACGGAAAATTTTGCAGCAAAACAACATCGTGCCCCTCACAATCAGTTTGTACGACGACGTTATTATAATCGCCTACATTGTATTTATCTAAAATATAATCCCATGTTTTTGTTGATACGTCTATTTTTACTTGAAATTCCGATAAGTTTGGATCGCCTAACATGTTTTTATCAGTATAAAAAGAGCCAAGTCCCTGCGCCCAATGCTCTTTCCAGAGGTGCGGTGAGTGTTCTAACCTAAATCTTACCTTTTCCGATACGATTACTTCACGAGGAATGTACGTCATAGTCGCAATTGTTTCCGTATCACTTAGCGCAATATTTTCATATTTTATGTTACTCAGATGTTTGTAGTTTTCTTGTAATGCAGCAAAATAATCTGGGGTTGGTTCTACCATTACTGCGTGTGGGTCGTTTTCTCTAACAAAGTCCCACATTCTATCACAACAATATCCGTCATTTGCGCCTATCTCAATTAAAAGAAAGTTGTCAGGGTCTTTTAGATAAAGTGCCTTTACAGCCATCATTGCTTTTTCGTTGTTCATTAATTTATCCCCACTTAAACCAGCCGTCCAATGGAACTTGGCTTAGATTTTTATTTGCGGTTCCCTTCCAAGGTCTCCAAGGTCCATAAACACCAACCTTTTTAGCATCGCTCAAAAACGCAGCCCACCAAGAAAGCGTTCCGTGTTCAAATAATATATTATCACAACTACGAATAAAATTAAAGTCTTCAAGAACATCTCTTTTTTTAAACTTTGGAGAATATTCTGAAATAGTTTGTTGTAGCGAGTTAAAGTATTCAACTGACTCCATCAGTGGCACTCTTTGGTTATCAGAAACTTTTGTGTGGAACTTAAAGGAAGATAACTCTTCAGGTGTTATTTGTTTCCAAACTGGAAAGTCTGTTATAATATGAACTTCATCAAAGTAAAATTTCTCAATCGCCTCTTTGTAAGCGATAGCGGCGGGCTTTGAGTAAAATTCATTTTTCATAAATAATCTATCACCAGTTCTTAAATGTATAGCGAGCGTTCTTGTTTTTAATTCAGTGTGAGGGTACCATTGCTTTATTTTTTCTCTATTATTTAAAAAATATCTGTAATCCTCAAAGTATCCAGTTAACAAAACATTGTGGTTCTTGGTGTCTATCGAAAAAGATGATGCGTAATCTTTATCACCAACACTTTGTGTGAAACGTGGCAACTTATCGCAAAACAAAAAACCTATTTTTTCTAATGAATTTTTTGCATAATAGCCAGAAAACGGCTCTATTAACAACAAGTCATCATTATTATATTCTGCTAAAATCTTACCAGCATTAGCTTGAAATAAATTATTGCCAAACCCATTTGTAAGTTGAACGTAAATCATATATTTTTATCTTTAAGTGACTTATAGTATGAAAGTCTAATTTTCTCTATAATTTGTGATATTACATCGTAGTTCTCATCGACCCAAGCTATTTTTTCCTGCTCGGAAGCGTGAGGATTGATAAAACTAGTTTTTGAAACAATGAGATTAACAATTTTATTATTTAGCCCCGCTTCTCTCAGTTTGCTAAAAATCCAAGGTAATCTTGGATAAGCTAATATTCCGTCTAAATATAACTCAAGTAAATTCTCTTTGACATTAAAAAAGTGAAAATACTCTTTTTTTATAAAGAAAGAATCTTGATAAGTACACAATAATTTATATCCCTTATTTTCAAAAACCTCGTTCATTGTGTAAATACCCTGTTGAATATTTTTGGCAGCTATTTCATTTGGCAAACGGTCTGTGTACAGTGGGCTTAACATTTGCCCTCCCTCAATACAAACAACATCAGGTAAAAACTCTTCAATTGTTTCAAAAACCTCTACATCCAAACCATCGATGTCAATTGAACAAAAATTAATCTTATTGCTTACATGTTCTCTTACCACATTATCAAATAAATTGTTTTGCGTATCGATAAATCTGTTCAAGGTTGTTATTCTATCACACTCTTTATAATTTTCTTCTAGGTCTTTAAATCTCTCTGGATGCGGTTCTATCAAAATACCTTCCCACCCCTCTAAGAACAATCCTCTGGTGTTTGAACCAAAAATTCCATCCCATGCGCCAAATTCTACAAAGAAGCCATTTTTAATTCCGATTCTTTGAAAAATTTCTCTTATTAAGTGGTCGTTTTGATTAAATTTATAGGGTTTTCTAAAGCTTTGAGTTGTGCCGTGCCACTTTTTATGATAGCCAACTAGGTCTAGTAAATTCTCTTTATCCAAACTTTTCACATCACGCTCCAATAGGCGAATACCATTTTATCTCTGGTTCAACTTGATCCACAAGATTACCCATGTGGTCTATTAACTTCTGTGTTTTATCTCTGTATGGGAAATCCGCTACTGGATTATTTTTATTAAACTCTGTAAACGGACGACAGATATCATTTATATACTTGACTTTGACTGAACAAGAGTTTGTCAGCCACCTTTCCCAAGCGTGCTCCGTACACTCAAAGTTACCGTCTGTCCTGCTGGGGTCTTCTCCTTCTAAATATTTGTAAGAACAATACTTCTCAAACACTTCGGGAGTTCCAAGGGCAAAAAAACATAAGTCTCTATGTCCTGATGGTGTAAAGCGGGTGCTGTAAATAACATCTTCCCCTAGCACTAAATTTTTGCCAGTGATCACCACTTTTTTTGGATACATGGCATTATCTGGTCTGCTGCGAATAATCAAGTCATATTTAAAATTATTCTTTTCAGCAAATTCTTTTGCCATGTTAAAACCTTTGCCAATGTTATCTATTTGATTTTGCATTCTGGTTCTAAAATAACCCAGTGTTCCAAAATTTTCATCGGGAAGATTTTCCTGTTCATCGATAATTAAGCCTTTAAGATTTTTCCCGTAAATAACGCAAGTGTCATTTTCCAACTCCTCTTTAGTATATGAGGTGGTTGTATAATATTTTTGTTCCAAACTTGCACCACAAGAGTGTATTGTGTTTTTTGTTGTTGCGTATATAAACACATCTGCGTTATTTGGTTCTACAAGGTGCTTCATTTGATTAAGTGCGTTAATCTTATAATCCCTCATTTGTCCAGTTATTAAAACGGCAATTTTCATTTTTGCTCCATATATTCTGGTGTTACATTATCTCTACAGGATTTGCAAAAACCCTCTTTTGGCCCATCCTCTCTGTGGTGGGCGCGCCATGGCTTGTATTTATCGCTCATAAAGATATCCCATAGCTTTTGCTCCCTAATGTTGCCCATAATTCCTGATTCCTGACCGGGAACATCAGAACGCATAGCGCAACAAATAGTCACCTGTCCATTATAATCAATATACATATTGTGAAATGGCTGTAGACACCTCTGAGTTCTAACATAGTCTGACGCAATGTCGACAGTTTCTCCACGGGATGAGCCGTCAAGTTCAAAATTTCTTGACCTTATGTGAATGGTCATGTCCCTGTGCGATAAATCATATTCTAATTTACACCCCGGTATATCGGTTATAACCTTGGCAGGGAGGTCTAACTTTTTAATTCTTTTCTCTGCCCGCCGTCTCATCCGTTCGTGGTCATATCTCTCATCGTTCCCAAGATATTGTTGGATCCAAAGTTGATTAAAGCCGATGTCACACAACTCTTCAATATAATCTCTAGTAATGTAATCGCCATTTGTGTTTGTTCTCAATATTGCGTTTGGCAACATTTTCCTAGCTTGGCGCACCCTTTTCAAAAACAATTCTCGGTGAGAAAGCGGCTCGTTATATCTGCTGTATGTCAATTCTCCAGAAAAATCAATCTCTCGGAGTTGTTCTAAAAGGCTCAGATATTCTTCCTCTGGCATTTCATTATTAGTTGATTTTCTATCAATAAATGAGTTTGGACAAAACCAACACTTTCTATTGCAGTATGAAAAGATTTCTATTTCTATCAGCCTAAGAGCTTCTTTGAAATATTGTTTGTTATTCATAAAATGCCTTGTATTGTTTGAATCAGTTTTTTTGCTCGGTTTTCCCAAGTGTGATTAGTTAAAAAATCTTGTGTAGCAGTTGTGATTATTTTGGAAACTTCAATAGGGTTGTTTTTTATCCATTTTACCACATCAGCAAAGTTATTTAAATCTGGATCAAATTGAACACAGTTTATGCCATCTGTAAAAATATGTTCGTATTCTCTTTCGACCCTTTGGCACAACAATAGCGTGTTAGATGCTGCCACTTCATAGTATCTAGGAGTGATATCACCAAAGGCAGCAGCAGTGGCAATCCAAGCATAAGATAAATTAATGACTTTTGCGTATTGCTCATAACTTGGTATTCTTGATGGTTTATCATCGAACGAATACCAAAATACGCGCAAATTGTCTTCTTGCTGCAAAGCCTCGCCTATTTTGGTTCTTAGATTTTTTGTTTTAAACGCTCCAGTTGGATAATGTTTGTTTTCATGCAGGGCGCCACTAAAACCAATATCATATTTTTTTTCTATTTGACGACTCTTAAATATCTCTAGATCAAACCCATATGGAAATAACTCCGTCTTTATACCTGTTGCTTTTTCGTATTTTTTATATTGTGGTATTGGGGTCAAGATACGATTAATGTTGTTATAGATACAAAACTTTAATTTATCTCTCAGGCTATTCTGTGGTTTAAACAAAATACAAACAGAAGGAACATTTAAGTTTTTTATAACTCCAAAATATCCGTGGTTAAACCACCCAAGACCAAACACAACAGCGTCTGGTTGAAAATTTGTTTTTAGAACATAATTATGTAAGTCAGTAACCGGCTCTCTACATAAATGAACTTGGCAAATTTTTATTAGCTCGTCATAAACACCGTCATAATATTTGTAGTTTTGTGATGTTGATGATTTTATAGTAGGATCTAAATAAAGTATTTTCATTTTATTAAATCCTTTACGCCGGGAGCTATGTCTTGCAAATGACGAAACTTGCCCTGATTGTGGGTGCCGCTATCGACCAAATTAAAGTCGTATATATTATCTTGAATCATGTGGACAAACAAAGAGATAATTTCATTGTCTCCCCAGCGGTACTTGTATATACCACCAGATTTGTTAACAAAACCTATCCACTCCTTCCATAGTTGGCTTTTGAACATTTTTGTATCTATAACATATGTGTCGCACCAATCTAATAAATGAAAGTTATTATTGGCTGCTGGGTCTGTTAATAAGGAAGCCAGTTTTTCATTCTTTGGAGTCAGGCTTTTTAACTCTAGAAACCTCTTTGTTAGCTGCCACAAGCCTACTCTGGTATCTAAGTGTCCTTGGTGTGGCTTGCCATTTTTCAGTCTTTGTCCTGTCTTGTAGGCTCCAAAAAGCTTATTTTTTCCCCTCAACATTGAGAATGGATTAACATCAACCCCCTTGTTGTAACCGGACTCGTCATCATGCGTCAATATAAAATCATATTTCTCCAATTCAGTGTTTGGGTAGCCGTACATATTACTAGTAAAATTACACATGTGTAAATACCCTTTTCTGTTAATTGAAAAACTTGTTCTAACATACCAAAGATTTTTTCTGTTGTAGTAAAGTTCTTCTTCTCTTATGTTATCCGGTGTTTTATAGGGAACAGAAACAAAACGAACATCTTGTTCACAATCGTTTTTTATCTCCTGCCTAAATTTTTCGTCATCATAAATATCATCAAAGTAGTGGACGTAAACTGGATAGTTGTATTTATTGTTAAAATTGTCCCACAAAGATTTGAGGGAATGTTTAATACACTTTTTTCTTGAAGAAATATAAACTATGCAGGCGTTAAAAGGCACTCTAAAATCTCCTTAGCAGACAGACAATTACACAAATTGCCCAACTTGTTGCTTTCAATATATTTTATGAAAGAGTTTAATTGTAAAGTCAGCGGGTCTTCATTTTTTACCCACACTCTTTTCATATTATAACAAGCGTCGTCTACTTTCCTATATTGATATAAAATTTTATCTATCAAATTTGCCTTATAAAGGCAGTCGTCAGTGAGAACCTCTATTCCTCTTCTTCTAAATGGAAAAAGCCAACTGCTTGTTATGGTAGTAGAAATGTTATTATCTAATTCAATCTGGAATTTGCAATGATGTTTGTTCATCGAAAAAATTCTATCAATCCTTTTTATATTCTTGTCAACGAGAAACTTTATTAAATCAAAATCGTGAACTGCTAAATCTAAATCAACACCCACATCTGTTATTCTACTTGGTTTTGGCCCCAGCCTTTCAAAATCTATCGACACCACTTGTTCGTTTTTGATTTGCTCTTTTAATGCCATCACGACAGGGTTAAACCTTTCAATCTGACCAATACAAACTTTTACGTTCTTTTCTATTGCCTTCTCACAGATCCTGCCTGCCGAGGGTGCGCTCATAGAAATTGGCTTTTCCAACAGAGTATCTATACCGCTTTCAATCAACTTCACGACTACTTCTTCGTGCAAAGAAGTTGGTGTCGCCACAACAGCAAAATTATATTTTTTGTCTAATGCCTTTTCAAGGTCAGAAAAATTTGCTGACTTGTTATTGGGATCAACAGTTGTCACACTAGTGATTTTATTGTGGCTTGTCAGGGTATTAAAGTGCTTAGAACCCATCATTCCCAAGCCAACTAGAAGTGTGTTCATACAATTTCTCCCATTAAAGAAATTATTTTATCCTGCTCTTCTTTGGTTAGTTCTGGATATATTGGAAGAGCCAGTACCTCTTTACATGCCTTTTCACAAACTGGAAAATCGCCCTCTCTATATCCTAAAAATTCAACACAAGGCTGAAGGTGTAACGGATATGGGTAGTAAATTGCACAACCCACTTTGTTTTCGTCTAAGTGTTGTTTTATCTTGTCTCGTTTGTTGTGTCTAATAACATATTGATTGTAGACATGATAATTGTAGTTAAGCTCTGTGGGGATTATAACCCCGCTTAAATGTCTATTGTAGTAAATAGCATTTGTTCTGCGTGCCTCTTGCCACTCAACAATATACCTTAACTTAATATTAACAACTGCCGCTTGAAGTGCATCCAGTCTAAAATTTCCACCAAGATGCTTATAAAAATATCGGTTCTCGGGGTCAATTCCATGTTGACGCAGCATCAGCATCTTTTTGTAAAGCTTTTCGTTGTTAGTTGTAACAATACCACCATCACCAAAACCGCCAAGATTTTTTGATGGGAAAAAACTGAAACAGCCCGTTGTTCCAAAGGAGCCAGCGCGTTTATTTTTGTGTTCTGCCCCAATAGCTTGGGCTGCATCTTCGATAACGTAAAGATTGTGCTTGTTAGCGATAGACATTATTCTTGTCATATCACAACACTGACCAAAAATATGAACTGGTATAATAGCTTTTGTTTTTTCGGTTATTGCTTTTTCAAGATGGTCAACATTGAGATTATAAGATTCCTCTTCAATATCGATCAGTACTGGAGTTGCGCCGACTCTAATAATTGCCTCTATCGTAGCAAAAAATGTAAATGGCGTAGTTATGACCTCATCGCCACCACCAACATCCAAAGCCAAAAGAGACAGTATTAGTGCGTCTGTACCAGAGCTACACCCGACAGCGTGTTTTGTACCGCAAAATAACGCAAAATTTTTTTCTAATTCTTCTACTTTGGGACCATTGATAAAACTTTGGGTTGCGCAAATTTCTTCTATTTGAGGCTTGATTTCTTCCTTGATTTTTTTGTATTGTCTTTTTAGATCAAGAAGCGGTACATTCATTTGTTTATAAACACCAAATACTTTTTTGCTACAACTTTCATATTATAACACGAGTCGTAAATGTTTTTAGTCTTCTTTGAAAAGTCTAATGTGGGTGGTTCGTATAGTTTTGTTGGTCTAAAGTCCCAATTATCTTCAATAACTGTAGCGTCCAAACCCGCTACTTCTTGAGTGCCACCAGCAGAACAACAAATAATTTGATTACCGCAGGCTCTAGCATCTACAACAACATTGGGACAATTGTCGAGCCGGCCAAGGTGTATAAAATGTTTGCTCCTCTTGTAGAGAGATAATAGCTTTTCATAATTTAATTCTCCAACATAAAAAATATTTGGGTCCTTATAAAAGCAATCTGGCTTACCAGCGATCATTAAACAGTCATTTTGACCCTTGTGTTCTAAAAAATACTCTATGTTGTCTTTTAATCTTTTATGTGGTCTCCATGTGGCAGCGCAAGACCAAACCGTTTCATAACGATCAATTGTGTTATTTTTTATCGGTTCTATTTTTTCTATTAAATCTAAATTGGCGCCGTTGTGTATGATTGTTGTATTTGGATGTGGTCCAAAAAAAGACGTAACTAATTTTTTACTGAAGTTGGACTGAAATATTATCCCTTGAGCTTTCTGGTATGTTTTTAAAATGTTTGAATTTTGTAAATTGTAGTTAAAATCTGTATTAAAATATATGCCGTCCAATCTCTGATAAAGATTTTTACTTGGTAAATTGGAATGGTCTTCTATAAAGCAAAGAGCACTATCGTAGTCATTACTAACAAAAGAATGTCCTAAAGTTTGAAACTCCCTTACTAGCTTTTGAGCAAAGGAGTTTGGTCCAGAGTTGCTATTTAAATTTACATTTTCTAATCTAATCTTCAAAATTTACCCTCTCATACTTGCTTCTTTTTCTAATCCTTAACATGGTTTCATATTGTTGTTTTTGCTTTATCTTATCAACGTTCAAAACGTTTGCTCTATTATACACATGTAAAATTTCTGGAGTGTATGCGGCGTGTTCTCTTGCCATCTCCAACATCGGAAGCATCAAGGCTTGATCATAGGCCATTTTATAATATTCGCCGCCTTCATCAATAAAATCATCTTGCTGTATTTTGTCCCACAGCTTTTTCTTAAAAGTTCTTAAGTGAGTTGCTCTCCATTTATCATTCCTGTATGAATTATTTTCCACAACCTCTTCTGGATAACTGGACGGTTCAACACCAAGCTCTCCGTTAGGATAATACATGTAACTCCCGTAGGTCATCAAACAACCAGATTCTTTATAAAACGAATTTAAATAATCTAAGACGTATGGCGATGAGAGCCAATCGTCAGCGTCCAAGACAATAATAACATCTTCTAAAGATGCGTCTAAGTTTTCAATCGCCATTGAAATGTTTTTTAATGCGTATTTTTTTGTTTTGTTTGAGATAATTTTAAATCTTTGATCATTTTCTACAATTTTATTATAGATTTTAACAGAACCGTCTCTGGAAACATCGTCTATAAATGTAACAGAATAATTCTCGTACTCTTGTTTTTTAATTGAGCGAACATTTTTCTCTAGCCACTCTGATACGTTGTACCCGGGTACAATAAAATGAAACTTTGTTGTAGGTGCCTGCTTATCATAAGAAATTGGCTGCTTTAAAGTCTTTTCATAAAAGAAGTCTTTTTGATTTGTTATGTGCTGTATGATTGTGGAACGTTCTTTGAACCATGGTTCGTTTTTGTGTTGTACATTGTCATTTATAATCACGTCGCAGCCCAACAATTTTGCCTCCATGACAAGGCGAGGACATGTATCAAGCCCGCGTGGTAGAAAAATAAGCCCTTTATGTTTTGCCAACTCTGCTAAAAGATCGCGGTGGGACAAATTTGCTACGAGCTTATAATCAATTTTATTTTCTTTAGCATAGGTGATACACTCTTTCGTTCCCTTGACCCATGACTTTGAATTTAAGATCAAGTACTTGTTGTTTTTCTTAGAAGTGTCCAAACTTAAAATATATTCAATGTTTTTAGAAGTGAAAGACGAGCTTAAAACATGTGAAAACTTATGTTTCTTTAAAACCGGGAAGACTCTTTCATATTCGTTTTTTTGTGCGTGCGACATAAAAAATAAGTTTTTTGACTTTGCCAAAAAAACAGCAACGAGTTTACCTCTCTTTGAATTTTGACACTCACAAATGCCCTCGAAGTGTTCATGCTTGCTCTTTAATCTAAATTTGCAATATTTATAATCATATTCTACAACATGATAGTTCTTAATTTGTTTTATAATGTGTAGAAGATTTGTATCATTAACATGGTGAAAGTTAAAAAAAACCCATCTTTTATTTCTGTGTTTCTGAATTAAATCAGCGGTCAACAACAAAGAGTTTATTTTTTTATAATTATCAAAACCGGTTTCAAGTAGTGCGTGTGAAGTTAGTTCTGCGCCACCTATAAATTGTTCTGAGAAGATGTCAGCGACTACAATGATCATAACTCTAATTCATTAAAAAGATCGTCTATTTCAGATTGTAATTCTAATTCATCACCATAAAGAGCATGAACGAATTCATCATATTTTTTGTCCTCTTCAAACTCTTCTTCAAGCCACTTTTTAAGACGTTTTGCCTCGCCTTGAAGCATTCCATAGTTCTTTACAGCTTCTCTCATGGCCAACTTGCAAGAAGTTGGATTGGGCCATGCCCAGTTCAT
>Ga0209756_1001881_pt1 | contig 18753 bp, 20 predicted proteins | sample ETNvirenome_6_85_FD_184071 | JGI IMG/M metagenome (GOLD analysis project Ga0209756, IMG submission 184071) | Marine viral communities from the Pacific Ocean - ETNP_6_85 (SPAdes) (version 3) | ecosystem: Environmental > Aquatic > Marine > Oceanic | place: Pacific Ocean | collected 2013-06-19
AGACCGATAAAAGGACATTTGGTAAATAGGGCTATCACAGCGCTTTCCAGCGCAAAAAACTACATCTTGATCTTCGAAGTGTGATAAGAGCTCAGCGCCCCAGTCTTTGTCAAAAAAGTAGGTGTCAGGGTCTAGTGTTAAGACGATTTCACCTTTTGTCTTTTTGTAGCCATCAGTTAAGCCTGTTGCGTGTGCAGAAGAATTTTGTAATTTAACGTGATCGTTATCATGTATAATTATTTCATATTCTTCAGTGTTAAGCGCTATTGTTTTCTTTATCGAGCTCAATAACAATTCGCAATATTTATTGTCCCTTTGTGTTTTAGTTATTAAAATTGATAGTTTCATAGGTTTTGAAAAAATTCATCGACTACAGTTTCTACATAGTCAATTTGCTGTTTTGTGATTACTGGAGAAGCTCCTATAAAAAAAGTATCTTTCATGACTTTAGTCGCAACTGGATATCTTTTTATTGTGTCTTGTATGTCGTTCAAATGGGAATATGCGGGTTGCAATAAAATGTTACCAGCAAAATAAGTTCTTGTTTGTATTTTATTATCTTCTAGGAATCCAGTTATATCTCTTCTTTTAAATGGTGACCCATCTTTAATTGTCATTGGAAAAGAAAACCAACTTGGGTCTGATTTTGGTGTTGCTTTTGGCAAATAAAAATACTCTTGATATTTTTCAAAAACCTTATATATGTGTTTATAATTTTCTTTTCTTCTTTCGTGGATTTCTGGAAGTTTGTCAAGTTGAGCTAAACCCATTGAAGATTGCATTTCGACTGGTTTTAAGTTGAATCCAATTTCTTCGTATACAAATTTATGATCAAATATTTCTTCTGGTAAAGCAGGTATCCAGTTACTAAATCTACAACCGCAAGTACCTTTTTTTGATAAATTAGCTTTTTTGCCGACACAAAAACACCCTCTGCCCCACTCGCGAAAACTGCGAACTACTTTTTCCTGCTCCGCTGTGCGGGTGGCAACAAAGCCGCCTTCTCCCATGGTGATATGGTGAGCGGGAAAGAAAGAACAACTCGCCATTTCTCCAAAGCTACCTAAAGGCTTGTCGTCGTATGTGCTGCCAAGTGCGTCGCAGCAATCTTCCAAAAGAATTAAATCATGCTCTTTTACTACTTGCATTACTTCGTCCATATTTGGTGGATTACCTAAAACATGAGCGAAAGTTATAATTTTGGCGTCTGTATTTTTTGCAGCATCTTTTACTTGTTCTATATTTAGATTTAAAGTGTCAATTTCTATATCTACAAAGACTGGCTCAAAGCCAAACTGATAAATTGGGTTTACAGTAGTGGGGAAACCTGCGACTGGAACAATGACTTTAGTGCCCTTGGGGAAATTATAAAGCCTCTTAGATGTCATTGCAGCCATCATTAATAAATTGGCACTTGACCCGCTGTTGGTCAACACTCCATAGTCTCTGCCAAAATTAGCTGGAAATCTTTTTTCAAATTTTATTGAATCTCCGCCCATGGCTAGCCAACCTTTCAAGAGGGACTCGACGCCTTTGATGTACTCTTCGCTGGTAAAATATGGTCCAGCATATTGAACCCAGTCCTTGCCAGGCTTCCATTCTTTAGAAGAGTCCTTTTCTTCTATGTATTTTTGGACTAAATCTAATATCTCCTTCATTTTGAAAAAACTTGTTTAAACGTGTTAATATTGACGTATTTTTTGTCTTGTATTAGGCAGTCTTGCCCAGAGCTTTCTTTAATATAAAAATTATTATCAAGTTGATGTAGGTTTTTAAAAATTTCTTTTACCGAATCTCTTGGAGAAAATTTTGCAACAAAGTCTAATTCTTTTTTAGCTTTATCTGTTGCAACTTTGTAGTTTCTTAAATCTTCCTTGTCTTGTCTTTCTATTTGAACATTAATATTAAATTGATTAAATTGATCTTTAATTTCATCTGCTAGTCTGCCTATGGTATAATTATCGTAACTGATGTTGTATATTCCAGTGATGTCTATGTTTGATTCTATGGATCTGATATATGCTTGAGCAACGTCTCTAATGTCAACCAATGGCCTCCATAAGCTAGGATTATGCACTACGATCTTTTTATTAAGCAGGGCAAACTTGCTCATAACGTTAACCACTAAATCAAATCTCATTCTTGGCGACCAACCTCCAACCGTACCTTTTCTTAAGGCAATTGGGCGAAAATATTCATCTTCAAGCGACATAATGGACCTCTCGCCTCCTAGTTTTGAAATCCCGTAAGGAAAATGCGGAGGGGGCACGGCGTCTTCTTCTGACATAAGCTCATTTGAAGTGTATCCATAAACACTGCAAGTGCTAGCATATATAAATCTTTTTTGAGTTTTTGTGCTTGCTGCAGCTTTTCTTGTTATATAAGCAAGATAAGATGGACTGGCTAAGTTTTCAGTAAAGTTTACGCATGGTTTATATTCTGCCATCGGGTCATTTGACACGCCGCCTAAAAATATTATGACATCGTAAGGTTCGACTTCTTTTTGAGTTAGCTCAAGTATATTTAGCTGTTTTACTTCTACCTCTTTATCTAAATAATTACCATACCAAAGCGTGTCTACAATATCAGGTTTATACCCATTTTTTAACAATTCTCTTGTTAAGACAGTTCCGATATATCCTGCGCCTCCAGTTATTAATATTTTTTTCATATTTTAATTAACGTCTTTTATGATTTCCTCTAGTCCATTATAAATAGGTATTTGTTGTTTAAAGCCTAATTGTTTAAGTTTTGACACATCTAGAAACATATCTTGAGCTTGTACTACTTTATGAAAATCTGGTGGATCAATAAAATTAAAATTGCTAGTAGATTTTGTCTCACGCTTTACGTGGCTCATAAGTTCAAAAAAGCTATTTGGTTGCCCGCTGCCAATATTATAAACCTCATTGGTTTTGCCAGATTTTACTACAAGATTTATTGCTCTGCAAATATCTTTGACGTGCATAAAGTCTCTAATGTCCTTGCCCTCGTTATATAAATTAATATCATTACCTTTTGCTATTTCTGTTGTTAAGTGTTGAAGAGCGTTTCTTTTTTGGGAATATTTTTTGTCACCAACTCCATAAGCATTGCACAATCTTAAAATTCTATATTTGATTTTATGTGTTTCGCAATATGAAATTAGTAACTGTTCTGCGGCTCTTTTGGTAATCGAATAAAATCCTTTTGGGTTACAGTTCGCGTTTTCTTTGGCGGGAAGCGTAGTTTCGCCATATACAAACCAAGAGCTTATAAAGTTAAATACAAAGCTTGAGTTATATTTTGACCTGCAAGATTCTAATATTTCTATTAAAACATTTAAGTTGGTATTAATATCTAGATGCGGATCGCTAAAAACATTATAATTAGTTATAGTGCTAATAAAATATAAAATGTTTTTTGATTGAGGCTCCCTCTGTTCTCTGTTAATTGGAATGATTTTATCGCTGTAAAGGTTGCAATAACAGCTGCCTATAAAGCCTGTTGATCCATATACTGATATCATGTGCTTACTGCTGACTTTGATTGCTCCCAGTCTTTATTGTCCCTTACTAAAAGGTTTCTTTTCCACGCAGCCTTTAATAAAACAGGATCTGCTCCGACTTCCTCAAAGCTCTTGATTAACGCATTAATGTCCTTCGGAAAACAGGTTCCGCCAAAGCCGAAGCTGCCGTCAAAGCCAGGAACTTGATAGTGGCTTATGCCTATTCTTCCATCAGACATAACCCCTTGGATAACTTTATCCCAGTCTAGCCCGTGCGCTCGGGCGAAAATAGCCATCTCGTTAAAATATGAAACCTTTGTGGCAAAAAAGCAATTAGCAAAATACTTTACGAATTCTGATTCATCGCTGGTCATTGTTTGGCATGGAACTCCTGGGAATCTTTCTTCGTAAATTTGTTTTAATCGGCCTGTTCCGTTTTCTGCTTCGCCGCCCACGATGTGCCTGGAGGGGCATATAAAGTCGGTTACTGCAGTCCTTGCTGTGAGAAATTCTGGCGAATGTATGATTTTTATGTTTTTGTATTTTTCGTTTAATTTTTTTGTTGTGCCAACTGGCACTGTTGATTTGATAACAAAGATGCAAGAGCAGGTGGTCTGGTCAACTTTTTCAAAAACAGACTCTATGTATGAAAGGTCGCATTCGCCCGTATCCTTGTGCATGGGAGTGGGCACGCACAGGAACACTAAATCAGAGCCAACAGCTTCTTCAAATGTACTGGTGGATCTCTTGGGGTCAATATCATATACCTTTAGATCGTAATAATGATTTAGTCCTTGAAATATTGCGTTTCCAACAAAGCCTTTTCCGATGATTCCTATTTTCATGGTTTTTTAATTATATGGTGTTTAATTATTAAATCAAATCGTTGTTAGAAATTTTTTTAATTTTTTTAAATCTACTTCCCAGGGTGAATTTGGCCCCCCTGAAACAGATAGGGAGTTTTTGTTTTTGGTCTCTGGTTTTTTATCAACAAAGCGCGTGGAGTTAAAATGGTGTAAACGTGTATGGCTCAAGGCGTGCTCGAGTCTTTTATTGACCGTAAAGAAGTCGGGGTCGTTTATTGAAAGAACTGTTGTGCTGGCTTTACAGAAAAGCACGTTTGCCATGCCTCCTCCGCTCGGCCCAGCTACAAACCTGGCGTTCTCAAAAAGTCCAATTTTGTCTTTCATGCTTAAGTTCTCGCAAAAAATTTCCTTAAATCCGCGTTCTCTAAATATTAAAGCAACTTCATCTTCGTTGACGCACTTTCTTTCTTGAGTATAATTAGAGCCAATATTGTTGTTGCTAGGTTGGCTCCATGTTCTTCGGGATATGTATATATATTTTTCATTGCTTTTACTACCGCGCATTAGCCTTAAAACCGAATAAAGCCCTTTATGTGGAGGAAGTAAAGATGCGCGATTGTGCGTTAAGGAAGACCCTATAATGACTTTATTGTATTGGGTATTCCCTTGCAAAAAAACTAAATCACTTTTGGTTATTCCGAGAAGGCTGAGGGTTTCGTATACAAATGGATATAAGTCTTCTTTGTTCTCGGGAACGTTAATCAATAATTTTAAATTACTAGTATTTTTGCGCTCATTAATATAATGATAAAGGTAGGGAACTGTGTCGTAAATCCAATGAAAATAATTAGCGCAATTATAAACAAAATAAAATACGGGGTTTTTTTCTATTTTGTCTATTGTCACCTGGCGAGGCTCAATCTCCATATTTTCTTCATATATAGTTCCTCTGTTGAGCGACATAAATCTCTCAATAGTTGGTAATATTAATTCATCCCCGCACCTCAATAGTGGCTGGGGGTAGTGTAGGCTGTGACCGTCAATCGTGCAGTTTTTGAAGTGTCCTACTTTAACGTCTCTTTTTTTACAAATTAGTTTAATTTTACCTTTAGGGGATTGATCCCAATAGTTAATTCTCACGTTTATCTATTCTTAAAAAATTAAGCCAAAAGTTAAAGCAATTTAACTCCTGCGGAGTTCCGAATCCGTAGTATGACGAGCTTAAAGCTAAGACTGTTTTTCCAGATGTTATCAATTCTTGAATTACGTTTTCAACATATATTTCTCCCGCCTGATGTTTTAAATTTTTATAACCAGCTAAGAAGATATTTTTATTCTTAAACCAAGTGAATCCTGTGTACATAAAATTTTTATAGGGAGGTTCGTTTTTAAACGGATAATCTTTAATAAACATGCATTTAACCTCCTGTTTTTTTATCTGAGGCCACGAAAAGCTTTTAGGGTGCGTTTCAGCAAAAAAATTTCTATTTGATACTGATATTATCGCGTCAGGGTTAAGCCGCAGAAGTCTTTCTAGGTGATTCTGGTCAAATTCAACAAGGTAGTCGCAGCCGTTTACAAAAAAGCCTTTATCTTTCGAAGGGCCTTTCTTGTCGAGCATTTTCTTTAGGGTTTCCGCTGGTCCTTTTGTCGTTTTATTAAAATAAACTATATTTTCAAATTTGGCATTATGCTTTTTTTGGTCTTCTCGAATGCCAAGGACAGTCCCTTTGTTGCAGTTAAAATTATTAATAGACTGCTCTAAAAATGTTTTGTCATTCAGCTGTAAAAAGGGTTTGTCTTTTTTGTTAAATCTTATCCCTTCTCCTGCGGCCGTGATGTATAGTGGGTAGTCTAGTTGGATTTTTTTCCTATATAGGTTGATACTGCTCCATTTTAGGTACTCTTCGTAAAAAAGTGGAGTTCCTAGTGTTATCGTAAAGTCAACTAAAAAATACCCAACTTTATAATGATTTTTTATTAGATACTCGCAAAGCGCCGTAACATAAAACTCATTGTTAATCTTAAACTCGTCATTAAAGAGGCATTCGTCAATACACTCTAATAAAATATCTTTAGATTTAAAATAATACAGCCCATCTGAAGCAAGCTCTTCCTCTTTGTTGTCTGTGAACGGCTTCTTTTCTTGAATTTTTAAAACTGCGTTTTTATTTTTCTGTATAAAGGCGGGATCTTCGTTGGTTAAAAAATTAGGGTGAAATCCAGTATAGCAAAAAATAATTGCATCAAAATCGTTCTGATTTTTAAAATCCTCAAATCTTTTGAAATCAAAAAAACTAACAAAATCACAATAGCTAATTAAAACCTCGTCGTTATTAATGCCTTCTCTCGACTGGCTCAGGGTAAAAACTGGACCGTTTTTGTGGTCGTCTATTTGCTTAAAGGTGCATTTTCCTTTTGTGTTTTCCTGTGTTTTTTTATAATGTGTTTTATTGGAAATGACTAATTTGTCAGCCTCTGCTGGTGCGCAATTTAAAATTTTGTCTAAAATGTTTTGTTTTTCATCGAAAGGTAATAAGTGCTTTGGCAGATTATACCCAGCGCTAGAAAACCTATTGCCACTCCCTGCTGCTGTAATAATAAATTGCATTTTAAGAATAAAATGTTTCTTGTAGGACTTTATCTCTGTAGAGAATGGGAAAATCAGTACACACCGCTTTAGTTAAAAAATTTAAAGCACCTAGTCTTCCGCCTTTCTCGGGCATAACGCATACGGATTTGGGAGTTTGCTTATGTCCAGGTTTTGTAAAAATATATCCCTTTGAGGTAAGCACAAAATCATCTAGAGTGTGGCCAAAAAAATTTACAATATGTCTAAGTTTATGAAAAAACTCCATCGCTTCAATGTTTTTGCAATGGACCCAGAATTTTTCAGAGTTTTTTAAAATAAAAGCTAAATCAACTAAATAGCTTGGTTGGTCGTGGCCAAGAAAAATGCTATTTTCATCTTTAACCCAAACGTCTAATTCTGCATTAAATCCAGCATTAAGGGCAGCAACCAAGTATTCTGGAGAATTCTCTCGTTTGTTATCTGGGCCATTAAGATTGCCTCTGTGGGATATAATTTTTAAATTATTTAATGGCATTTATTTAAGGAGTTTGCCCAGGCGCTTAATGGCCCGAACTGCGTTTGGCGGGTTCACTTGAAAGTAGTTATAATTAAAAAGTTTATAGTTATCATTTTTATGGGAAGGTGAAGTAAAAACGATATGTTCCATATTTTCTTGTGAAGTAATCCAGGTTGAAAGGGATTGGTTTGCATGGCCAAGGGAAATGTCACAATATTTACAAATTAAAAAAAGCATTTCAGAAAAAACAATTCCTTCTTTTTCGAAATTAGTTAAGTCTAAAAAATTAGATCTTAAAAAATTTTTAATTCCGCCTGCATGTTTATTGATTGCGACGATTCGGAATTCTGGATTTTGGAGGCAAAAATAGTCTATTTGTTTTACATATTCTTTTATGTCGCTAAATAGTGATTTTCTCTGTTTCCAGGAAAGGGTTTTGCCGTTTCTTCTTGGTACTGATCCGTCTGGGGAATCGCTTAACCAGTCAAAATAGATTACAATATTTTTGGTTTTTTGTAAAGTACTTTCAAGTTTTGAAAAATTGTCTTTATTGAAAATTTTCTTTATTTTATATCGGAATTGACTGGCATGTTTATTGCGCCATGGTGAAATTTGGCGTGCACTTACATGTGTTATGGTTTCAGTAGCCGCTGCACCCATAAACCAATCTCTATCTGCGTTTCCAGATCCGCTGGCAATGTCAAAAAAATGAGCTTTAAGGCTTGGGCTGATTAAGTTTAAAAAATAATCAAGAGGTTCGATTTTTTCGTCATAGTAATAATCTTTTTTCGGGGAAAATGTTGCACTATTAAAGTTTCCATTATTCCAGTTATCAGTCAATATGAATGGAATATATTTATTTTTAGAATACCATGCAATTTCTGGAATAAGTTTGCTTTTATCTCCCCAGGAGCTTCGTTCTGTTAAGTCGAATAAAATATTCTTCATCGTCTGTTTCCTGGGTTCATATTTTTGTTTCTAAATATTCTTTTGTTTTTGTTTTGTTGCAATCATGCATTCTGTATCTATAAAAAGGCATTTTTAAGTAGTCTACCCTATATTTTTCCCCGAGCCTTTTCCGATAATTCCTATTTTCATAGTTTTTTAATTATATAATAATTAAAGCTTGTATCAATTTTATTTTTTGACATTGGGCCAAAATTATGCAATATTTTAGCGTTGAGATTGTTTTCGATCCATGAGCCTACATTTTCAAATGTATTGTACAGTGTACAATCATGATCACTAAGCCATTTTTCAGAGCCTTCTTCGGACAAATTATGTATCGACCATCCTACAGCCAAAATACCATTTGGTTTTAAAGCTCTAAACCACTCTTTAATTGTTTGTTCTCCATCTAGCGCGTGATCTGGGGCATTGGAGTATATAATGTCCCAGTAATTTTGCCAGTCCTCGGGTAGCTTACTGTAGTCCATGATGTGGTCACAGCATGACTCGGGCGACAAGTCTAGATCTTTAACGTTAAGATTTGGAAAATTCTTTTGAAAACATTTCTTTTCCCAGGGATTTCTCGCTCCCAGGCATATCATGTTTTTGTGGCTCGAGGAAACAAAGCTCGATATCTCAGCGCTTACCTGGTTATACTCTTTTTGGTTTCTATGTTTGTTAATTTTTGTTAATGTGGCAATTTTTTGACATTTGATATATTTTTCTCGATCTTCGTTTTTAAAAAAACTTTTTTTGACTAGGCTCATAGGTTATATTGTCGTCTCCGAATACTCTTTTGTTTTTGTTTTATTTGTATTGTGCATTCTGTATCTATAGAAAGGTATTTCAAGGTGGTGAATTTTGTATTTGTCTCCAAGTCTCTTTCTTAATTCTTCCTCTTCCCTGTGGCGCATATCTGTATTGTAACCGCCAAGCTTTAAAAGTAAATCTCGACGGTACATGATTCCGCAAGATATGTTCTTTTGCTTCGCGTATTTTCTTTCTATTTTGTTTTCATAATCATCTACGAGCCAATAGTCACAAGAAACACAAAAGGCTTCACGATTTTTTTGCAAATATTTTCTTAAAAAGTAACAAGTTTCTGGGGCAATAAAGTCGTCAGCATCGACTCTTATGTAATATAATCCCGCTGATTTCTCTAATCCTAAATTAGAGCAATAAGCAACTCCCTTGTTCTCCGTGTTTCTGATCACTCTAAGTTTCTCTTCAGGCAAAAATAAAAAAGGCTCCATGGCTTTTTCTGAATTATCGTTGCTATTGTCGTCAATAATTAAAACTTCAACATCTGCAAAATTTTGAGAAAGACAGCTCCTAATCGCTCTGGGTAAATACTTCCCATAGTTATAATTCGTTATTACGATAGAAATTAAATCATTAAACATCTAGTATTTTAGTTTCTTTAATAGGTTAACACATTCCGCATCTTCATTAAAGCTGTTAATTATGTCCGTATATTGCTCCTTTTTCCATTTTTGTACACGATTTGGGTGAATTTTTACTGGCTTGCCGTCTTTCCATGCTACGTTTTCTTTTACATTGCTAAATTTTTGAAAATCCAACATTTTTGGCTCAAACTCTAAACTGCAATAATCACATATCGTCTTTAGTGTCTCTTCTGTTTTAGTTACGAGATCTTCGTATTTTATTAAGAGGCAGTTTTCGCATTCAAGGCCAGCTGTGACATCTGAAACCCACCTTTCCTTGCTTATCCAGTATTGATTTGGGTGATATGGGTGTTCTGAGGTTACCACGTCGCGTCCATCTCTCACGATATGTATTAGGTGGACATTTTTATTGAGTTTGTTGTAGATTTTATTGAAGTTAATAATATTTTTGGGAGTTTTTTCACACCAAATCTTATTGCTTGGAAATTTGTTATCTGATAAAAAGTTGATTATTTTTTTTGGTCTAAAAACAGGATAAAAAGAATACAGTTCTGTATCTATTCCAAAAATCTTACTGTGTGAGGCTAGTATGGATAGTAGCAAAGTTGTTCCTGATCGGCCGCAGCCGCCTATGATTATTGGGAGATGGTCAGATAGGCGCTCAAGGGTTTTAATGTCTTTTTGGGCATCTTCACAGTCTCTTGTTAGGGTTTTTTCAAAAATCTCCTCAAAGTCGACTTCTTTTGTGGCTTCTTTTTGATATGGGTTAATTATGTTTCCTGTATAATAAATTAACCTAATTCGTTCATCAAAGTGCGTTATCTTGCCATCTTGTTCGTATAGATATTCATTGCCTTCTGCAAAATATTTATACGGCTCAATTACTTGCCTCGGCTTTAGTGTTGATTTATATAATATGCTTGACATCGAGCGAGAATTGTTTTATTTGTTGTAGGTCTTGAAGGTTCATTGAGCCTAAATGGCCCTTTTCTAAATTGCGCTGCATTCCTTTTGACAGAGTAAAGTGTTTTTCTATATAGGCTGCTCCTCTCGACATTGCGCATAAGCAAGCGGCGGTTCCAAAAGAATGGTCACTGATTCCTTGGTATTTTTCAGTTCTGCTGGCGCAAAATTTTTGAGGCATGGTAATGTTCTCTAAAGGGGTCGGGTATTCCGCAATGCAATAAAAATACTTTACGTTTTTATATTTCGACCAAGAGAAGTCGTCGTTTGATAAAAAGCACGGCTTCTCCGTCTTTACCATTTTTTCGATTAAGTTGTTATTGTTAACTCTCTTGGCAACTTTATGGTATTTAAAGTTGAGTTCTTCGCACCACTCGAATCTTTCTTCGTCAAACACGGAAGCAAATAAATCTATTTCAATTTTATCACAATAGGCTTTTATGGATTCTAGCTCATTGAAAGAGATTTGCGAGTATAGCCTGTCATTGTTTCCTTGTAGTTTTATGGGGTTATAAAGCTGGACTTTTACACAATGGGCTCCGCCCAGTTTTGACTGAAGGATCATCGCCTGCAAGTTGCATAAGCTTCCGCTGTGCTGCGGGTGAACTTCTGATATTATAAATATTTCACGTTCACTTTTCACGTTTTTTTTCCAGGTTTTTTACGTCTTCTATTGTATGGACGTCAGTATAGTTCGCAATATAAACTCCAGACCTAGCGCTCAGGGCCTTCTGGAAAGCGTATTTATAGCGCCAAATTCTAAAAGCTCCATGCTGCATTAAGTTATTATCAACAGTAAAGATCTCGTTTCTATCATGCTTCAGAAGCTTGTCTATCGCGGCATCAATGTCCTGTGAATTAACTTCTGGCGAATTGGCTTGCAGCGAAACAACTAAATCGTAAAGCTTGTTAATTGATTCTAAGGCATGAGTAACCGCGAACTGCTTGAAGGTAAAGTCGTCCGCGAGCTTTAGTGGTCTTTGGATTATTTTTGCCCCAAGGCCCTCGCTTATCTTAAGGATTTCGTCATCTTCAGATGTTACGTAAATATCATTTATATATTTTGATTTGAGCGCAGCTTGAATACTCCAGTATATCATCGGCTTGCCCCATATCGTGAAAATATTCTTTCTGGGCAACCTTTTGCTTCCGCCTCTTGCTGGAATAATGCATACAGTTCTCATTTTATTAAGTTTTCCTTTATTATGTTTCTGAGGCTGTGTTCTTCTATTTAATACCTTTGTTAGCAAAATATATATGCCTAAACTTATTAGCTGTTAAAATTGCGCATTTCATGAATCAATAAAAATTCTATGCCATAGTTCCATGTTAATCCACTGCCAAATATAAAAACTGTTTTTTACGTCCCGCAGTTCAAAGTTTTCATGTGCTTTTTTTATTAACTTAGTGTTGAGTAGTCTTCTGCTGTGGAAACTGTCGCTATTGATAATTTCTTTTGTTGTTTCGAGCCAGTGGGGCTTTTGCAGCCACTTTGTTTGAGGAGAATTAATGCTTTTTTTGGGCGCAAAGCACGTTTTTTGAGGCATGATCTTGCTCATTGAATCTCTTATGATGTATTTTGTGCTCTCTTTGAAGTAAAAATCAGGGTTAAGAGATAAACCAAACTCTACCAGTCTATGGTCAATAAACGGCACTCTCAGCTCAACAGAATGATGCATGCTGTATCTATCTTTCATTCTTAGTCCTCGATTAAGCTTTGATCTTTTAAGATAATCAAATTGAGCTTCTAGTAAATTTGAAATATTTTTTGTTTTTTCATGGTGCTGATTCAATAAAAATTTTTTATTGTTTGAGTAGGTTCCATCTATTTGAGTTTTAGTGTTTAGTTCTTTTTTGTTCTTATATTTCTTGAGCAAAGCAAGATAGCCGCAAAAAACTTCGTCTACTCCCGCCCCGTCAAGACAGACTTTGAAGCCCTGTGAATGGATTTTTTTAAAATTAAAATGTTGTCCTAGGTTTAATAATCCTCCCAACGGAGACTCTTGGTGGTAAATACATTCGTTGAGCAGGTTGGCAGATTCCTCTTTGAGCGTGTGGACAATATGCTCAAAGCGCCAATTTTTTGAAAACTCCTTTGCGAGCTCGCTTTCCGACAGGGCGTCTTCGAAGTCAAGGGTGAAGCATTTAAGTTTATTTTTTGAAAGATTTTGATAGTCAAGTGACGCTAGTATCGCTGAAGAATCGAAACCGCTTGAAAGAGATAAGCAATACGGCACGTCTGATCTAGTGTGTATTTTTATTGCATCTTGAATTAGCCTGAATATTTCTTCTTTTGCTTCCTGATATTTTATGCTGTAATCTCTTTTGGTTTTTGAAATATTATAATACTCTACTTCCGTTAATGTGTTATCTTTTATTTTTAAATATGTACTAGGTTTTAATTGATAAATATTTTTAAAAAAAGTTTGTTCGTTGTCGTCGTATATGCCTGTTGATAGATACTTCGTCCAGGCTTCTGGGTTACTTTCTGCTTTCGCTTTTAATAATAGCGCTTTTATTTCAGAGGCAAAAATAAAACTTTCACCATCTTGGTGGTAAAACAAGGGTTTTTGTCCAAATCTGTCTCTGGCTAAAATCGCTTCTTGCGTGTCTGTGTGGTAAAAGCATACCGCAAACATTCCATTGATTTTTTCAAAGCATTTAGTTCCCCATTTTAAATAGCTTTTTAAGAAAACCTCGCTATCGGAGCTTGTTTCAAAAAGAAAATCATGTTTTAACTGATTTTTTAGCTCAATGTAATTATATATTTCACCGTTGAATATCATGCAAATTTTATTATCCTCATCAAGTAGCGGCTGGTTAGCTTTGGGGGACAGGTCAATAATTGACAACCTGCAAAAACCAAGGGAAGCTTTCGGGAAATTTTCTATTCCTGCGTTGTCTGGCCCCCTGTGGGCAATTTTGTCGACCATAGACCTGACTAAGTCAGGGGCTTTGGCGTTGATGACTCCAGCTATTCCGCACATACTTTTGATAATATTTTTTCACAAACGACTTGTCTATCAAAAAATTTAGTTTTTATCAGACTGCTAAAATGATCTGAAAAATTTATTAGCTCTACGCGTTTTATTATTTTTTCAAGGCTGTCTTTATTCGCGTGAAAAACGAATTTTTCATTAAGCAAAAAATTAAGTCTCCCGTAAAAGCCTCTGTTCTCGGGTTTTACGTGATAGTTTATAACTGGAGTTTTTAATATAGCCGCTTCTTTTACGGCAGTAGAATCAAAATTAATCATTAAATCACAGGCATACAGTAAATCAATAGACGGGTGAGGAAACCAGCCGCCGTCATGGATAACAGGGCTTTCGGGGTGCCTCTTTGGGTTTATCGGGTCTTTCCCTCTGGTTTTGATAAAAACTTTATAGCCTTGTTTTCTTAAAGTATTGAGAATTTCATCTATATTGATACGCCTCCTGTCTTCAGACTTGGGGTACAAAAACAAAGCATTTTTTTTAGCTAGGCCGTATTTATTTTTTATTTTATCTAGGTCAAAGCGCAAATCATATTTTGTTGAGCCGTAGTGCAAGCTTTTTGGGTCGTCCTGCTTGTTAATTTTTTGAGAAAAAAGCTTATTGGGAAAAATACAATAGTCTATCTTGTTCCAATATTTTGGCCATAAGAGTTGATAGTCTGTCATATAGGTCATATTAATATTTTTTAAACCTTTGATCAAATCAATGCCTACGCCTTCAATAAAAAAAGCAGGGCCATTTACCTTTATTGGTTTTTTGAGTTGAATTAAGTTAAAATTAAACTGTTTAGATAGGCTACTTAGGGTTTTGTAATTTTTTTGCGGGCAGGTATACTTACCGCAAGGAAGCCAATACATGGTCGAAGAAATATTTTTTTCATTACCTCTTTGAATTAAAGGTAAAAAATATCTCAGAAAGGACATTTCTTGCGTTATAAAATTCACAACTTAACTCCTCTGATTAATGTATATAGCTGTGGGCTTTCTGGCCATAAAGAAAATAGTTTAACGTCGCAATTAAAGAAAGATTTTACGAAATCTAAAGTTAATATGTTTGGAACTTCCTCTTGGATGGCCTGCTGTACGCTTTTATATCCGAACTTCTTGACATTTTGCTCAAAGTCTTTAAATTGTTCGTTGGATAAAAAGCTATCATCCCATAGAGCGGACCATAGAAAGTTATTGTCTTTGTAGGCAAATTCTTGTTCATTATCTTTTGCCCATCCTATTTTATATTTGTCAAATCTCCAATGGTCTCCTAGCCCCCAATCAACATAAATTTTACCTTGTTCGTTTAGGTTTTCGTGGCAACGCCGAATGAAGTCCTGGGGATTTTTTGCAAAATAGGGACATCTGGTTGATATAATCGTATCGTATTTTTTATTTAACTGCCATTCAGAGTTTATGTCCCAATTATTTAAGCTTAAATCATATAAGTCGCCATCAAAGTATCTGTTGTCTGTAAATCCTAATAATGCAACGTCTCCAGATGGGTTTATGTTCTGATGGCAAAACTTAAAGTAATAAGGGTCAGACTTTCCCATTATAGCATATCCTCCATAAAGCAAAATTTTATATTATCTCTTTCTGGCTCTAATAAAGCCGTCAAGGGTTCGGCAGATTTTTCGTTTAACTGATTCTTGTCCCATTCTGATGCATGATATACTATCTCTGTTTTAGGGTACAAATCTAGGTTTTTCCATGGCGGGTTGCAGTTATAGTATACGACATTTTTAAATTTTTTATCTTCGTCTTTGTAGTCTAGTGATCCATCTGGATATTTGTCTAACGATAATGCTAAAATCTCGATTCCAAAATCCTTAGCAGCTTTAATGGCTTCTGGAGACATTCTCCAAGCTGGCGGTCTAAATATTTTTTTAAATTGAAGGTTGGTTTTTTTTGCCATTTCTTCCATTAGCTCGAATAGTTTATAGGCATCTTTGTAGTTTAGGTCTCGGAATTCATCGTTATTGCTCTGGTTGATTATTCCGTGATAAAAGCCATGAAGTCCTATCTCATAATTTTTGGGGCTAAGTGATCTTATTTCGTCGCAAAAATCTGGATAGTCGCTTAAGAATAATGGTTTTTCTGTCGCTTGTGAAACTGTTCGCCAGTATGCAGCGGGGATAAATAAAGTAAACTTAATCAACGGAAATAAAGATATAAGCTCTTCGCAAGTTTTTAAAACTTTCGTGGAAGACTGGGGGTGTGGGGTGACGTCATCAATGCTTATGTTTACTAAATACATCTTTTTATGATTTCCTCGTAACGCTTAAATGTATCCTTATTATAATAATTAAAATTATTTTTTATATTTTTATAATATTTATCGTGGTTTTCTGTTATGTAAATCAACTTCTCTTTAAACTCTTCAAAGCTTTTAAATTCAACGCCAAATTTACCAGCCTCTTTAACTCCCCCTCCTTTGGTGTAGTATAGATATGGCAGCCCGCAGGATATACCCTCCAAGTGGTGTTGTCCACAGGCTTCGTTTTCAGCTGCGGTAACGTATATGTTATGTTTTCTGATTTCGTCTGCTAAGGCGTGGCCTGAGATTGGCTTGATGATTTTGGTGTTGTTAAGTTCGTCTAGTTGTTGCGGCAGATTTCCAGCAAAAGTGAATGTAATATTTTTGCCTTTTATCCATTTGTCTATTTTCTCGTAAAAGTCCCAACCTTTCTTTCTGCTGGGTGACCAGTGGTGGGTAAAAAGCCTTGGCATATCGAAAGAATGCTCTTTAATGGTGAAGATGTTTTCGTCTACTGAGTTGTGTATTACTGTAGATTTATTTTTAATGTTTTTGCTATAATAGTTTTTTATCCAATGAGATATGAAAATCACTTCATTCGAAAGTTGAGCAAGCTCGGAAAATCTTTCTATAAATTGTTTGTCTCTAACTCCTCCATCGTTTATTCTTGTGATTATAGGTATACTGGGAAATTTAGACTTAATGGATTTAGCGTGTTCTAGAGCTATCCATTTATTGATTCCTTCTCCTTTGTATAGTTTGTGATCAAAGAAAAACATACAATCTGGAGGGTTATCTTGATCAAAAAAATACTCAACTTTATATCCGAGGGACTGGAGGTATTCGGAGAATTTAAGCGCAAATTTTCCACCTCCGCCACAAGGGATGTTTTGGTTAACTTGTAAGCTAAAGCAGATTCTCATATCGATTTAAAAAACTTTACGTATTCAGGGAATAAGTTTTCCATTTTGTATTTTTGTGCATTGTTATAATTTTCAGGAGTGTGTTTAAAGTCTTTTTTGTTTATTTTGTGAACAAATTCTTCCTGGTCCTTGCATATACATCGCGCATCTAGAACCTCTTGAGATAAACCAACGCTTGTCGATAGAATTGGCGTTTTTGTTGAGGCGCATTCGAAAATCGCCTGCGGTCCGCCTTCATATCTAGATGTTACTAAGTAGAGGTCTAGGCAATTATAAAGTTCAGCTAAAGTTCTGAGGTTTGCCATTTCAAAATATGAATAACTTATTCCTGCATTCTCTAGCCTGGAGATAACATACTGCCTTCTCCAGCCAGCAAGTACTACATGAGGTTTTGTATCTAAGTTTTCCACAATGTTACAAAATATATCAGGGCCTTTACATAATTTTGGAGATTTAAGGTCGAAGCCTTCAGTGTCTCTTTGGAAGCTCCCGATTACTAATTTTTCACTTGGAATATCGAGTTTTTCTTTCTGCTCTTCCTTGTCTGAAATTGAAGGCCAGAGAGATTCGTTGTACCAATAGGGTAAAATTTTAATTTTCTCTCTATCAATCTCCACGGGGAAGTCATTCTTTGTTTTTTCGTTTGGGCAAATATATAAATCGATAAATTTATCTCTGATAAAAAAATCACTAGGCTCTTTTTTTGAAAGATCAAAATGGTGTATGGTTGCTACTACTTTCTTAGAAGAGAGTAGATCTACGGGCGTTTGTCTCCAGGTCCAATGGGACAACAGCCATATCACATCCGATTCAAGGATATTTTCGGTGATAAGGCTGGGGTTGTTTGAGATAAACTCGCTTCTCATTCTATCGCAAATCCAATTCTCGTTAGAATTGTTAACGTAAATTTTCATTTATCTTCATAATAACTTCTCCCGCATTTTTTTCTGGGGTTTTACTTCCAAACATGTGGCCACGAAACTCTACGAGTTCGCATTTAAGGTTATGTTTTTGCGAAATTTCATCCACAACTTCTTTTACTTTAAATTGATTTGGATCATAGTCGTCCCAAACTATATGTCCAGGCTTTTTGAGAAGTTTCATGCATATGTTAAAATCGTTTAATATAATTGATTTATTGTCGTGATCTCCGTCAATAAAGCAAACATCAAAAGACTCTTCGTTGTTGTCAACAATTTGCATATAATCGTCCACATGCTGAAAGTTTATTTTTTCTTTTTGTTCAAATTTAATCATGTCATAAAGATCCGCATTAGAAACTAAGGCTGGCTTATAGTTTATAGCCTCGTGTTTTTTTTGACCATGAGGGATTATGTCTACTGTTGTTATTTTTTTTATATTGTCTATTAAAGATACTGCGTAACTGGATGTTCCTCTGCCAGTTCCTATTTCAAAAAAACTTTCAGCATTAGAGTACTGAAGAAAGCTTTTGATGAAAAAGGTTTGCTCCATTCCGTAATCAAATTCAAAGTCGTTTTTTTGTTCATTAGGTCTCGTTTTTGTTAACGAGCAAATATGGGCAATATCTTTTTTGTCTAACTCGGCATTATATTTTATTGAATCAAAGAAAGTTTGTAGTTCTGTTGTATTCATTTCAAAAAAATGTGAGCTTTTTCCAGGAGCGTAATATGCCAGGCCTGACCATTGAAAAGTTGCTTCTGATTAATTTAACTGTTTCTTCTTTTTCTCTGTCAAGGTCGCAGCCTGTTCCTTTTTCTTGCTCTGTATGGTCAATCCAGGTTTCTATGAGGACGGTTTTGTTTGGCTCGCAGTGCTTTAATAGTGATTCTATTGCTGCGTACGGTTTATCCATGTGCTCTAGAACGTCGAGCATAAAAATCAAATCAAACTTGACATCTCCGTATTCTGG
>Ga0209756_1001883_pt1 | contig 18748 bp, 15 predicted proteins | sample ETNvirenome_6_85_FD_184071 | JGI IMG/M metagenome (GOLD analysis project Ga0209756, IMG submission 184071) | Marine viral communities from the Pacific Ocean - ETNP_6_85 (SPAdes) (version 3) | ecosystem: Environmental > Aquatic > Marine > Oceanic | place: Pacific Ocean | collected 2013-06-19
GTCTTGAAAGAGTTCTCTTTCGTCTGTAGATGTTAAATAATGTCGAGAACTATCAGGATTATCAAATAGTTTCTTAATACTCATCGTCTTCTACTCTAAATTTAAAAATATTACTTTGCTCTACCCATGTATCAAGAGCTGCGTTATAGAAGGAAAATTTGAATCCATAGCCATATCCCGGCTGCAGCAGGTTCATATCAAAATCAAAGTAATTTCCCGATACATCGTATGAAAGCCCAGTATGTAAATCGCTTCCGGTACCGTAGGGTACCGCATCGTAGGCGTCTAACAGGCGATATACCATATAAGACGCGCTTTGAATTGTGGTAGTTTCAATATTTGAATTAGCTACGGTGTATATATTGGGGCTCCAATTCTTGTTTCTGACGTAAAGGTTAAAGCGGGCAGTCTCATTTTTACGATATCGGTCTCTCAAGTTGGTAATATTTATATAATAAATTGGCTTCTCTATCGTTTCGGAACCCAGGAGAGTCATAGGGCTAATAGAGCCGCTAAAATATTGAATTTCTGCGGCGTGGGCTGTAGTAATAGTATGACTACCGGTAAACCACACATCATATATTTTAGTCAAGTTGCTCGCACCCGTGAACGCAAATGATGCGGAATAAATCCCCGTAGATACGATACCGCCTGTAACAACCGTGGGGGCCGCGGACCGCACCCCTCCGGTTTCTGCTTCACCCGAATCATCAGCCGAGAGGACTTGCAAGCCGGATCCAGTAAGCCCGTCGTTATCAACATTGCCTGAGAAGATATTTACGTATATATACTTGTCCGATCCTAAATTAGGGATATCTTTCAACTGTCCCCGCACGTAATTATAGAAATAAATAGTGTTTAGGTTATCGTCAGCCGAAGCTAAAGAACTACTATAATAGAAATCTCCTCGGTCATCTCCGACGATATCATTCCACCGTGCCTCGATAATGGGCTTTTTAAAGAAAAATTCAGTTCCCCGAGCGAAGAACCTTTTAGTATAATAAGATTTAGTAGAACCACTTGGATTATATAAAACGCTCTGTCCCGTTATTTCAGGATCAGGCACGTTTATGTAGCGCCTCACAACTGTATCTGCTGTACCAGAAACATATGATTCTTGACTTTCAGAGAGGTGAATGCCAATTCCATAATTGGGCCAACCATCGCCGGCGGTACCATCTCCTGTGGAGGATGCCATCCACTGCTCTACCAGGGGGGTGATATTAATTTCTAAATCTTCGATTCCCTTGGGAAAATCTTGAGTAAAAATATGTACTTCTTGTCCCGGAGAAATCTCGCCGGCTCCGGTCAAATAAGAGCCACCAGCCAACAATGTGTCACTACAATCTACCCAATATCCCTCCGCCGCGTTAGAAGCTGACATCCAATTACAGCCAGCATTTCCCAATGTTAGATCGGCATATCCTTCCAAATCGAGTCCTACACCCTCCTGCCATGATTGAGAAACCCCCATCACAACGAGAGATAAATCTACTGGTATAGTTTTTGAATTGGCTGCGTTAAACAACCTTAAATAAAAGCTGACGCTTCCACTATCCGGAACCACCCCAGTTGTTCTATCTGTGCTAATATCAGCAATGGGGAACTTTACGAGAATTCGTGAAGATTCCGCCGAACTAGTCGTAGCGCGACCATAAATAGAAAATGCTTCCATCACATCGGCTCGGCCGGTATTGGCTCCGGTACCTCTTGTTTCTAAATTGGGCTGATAGGCATTCACAATCGTTGCATCAGCGTCTGCTGTATATCTTTTTAAGGCCATTAGATAATCTTTCCTATTATATCTTTGGATGGATATTTTAATTCTAAAATCGCGTTCTTGGGCGTCACAAGCTGTGACCCATCAGGTGATAAATTATTGTTAATATCGATAAGAGTAGATGCATAGCCTACCCCTGAGCGGTTTATAATTTTTACATGTGTCACGTCTAGCACCAGCGGGACCTCTTTAAGACGGGCATACATATCGCTAATATAGAGCGGCTCTCCAATAAAATTAGCCGTTTTAGTATACAGAGTGCCCAACACCTCGTTACACACACGAATTGCAGTATATTTATCGGCGCCACTTTTAACTCTAATGCCATATTCAATTCCAAAATTTATTACATACGGATCTAAAATATCAATAGTATCATTCATCATTCTATACTGTTCGAGCCATGTTTTTAAATTATTTTTAATCACATTATTAGTAACAATTAATTTACCAAACTCATCTTCCGAAATTACATATAAATTAATATTCCTACGTAAAGAATTGGGATCGCGCTGGGCGCTTACTCTTTTAATATTTCCAAATTTACCGGGCATCCGATAGCACAAACTCTCATAATCTGATTGTGTCACCGCTCGATTTTGAGTAGGGAAGGTATCATAAACTCTTTGTTTTAAATCAGTTGAAGTGGGCGAAGTAACACGGCCCGTAAAGGGTAGCGGATTAGTCAATTCGAGTGATTTTTTAACATCTAATATCTTAGCGGCACTCAGTTGAGTTTCGTTAGTAAACTCCCAATTCGCATTTGTCACCATAGTAATAGTATTGGCGCCGGCATTACGATTATTAGCGCTAACCGATCGATAAGTCACCGTTAATACAGTATTGTAGGGACTAATTCCATAAGTAGTGCTTTTGCTTAGTCGAGTAGGATCAAAAGTTGTATCGCTAACGTAATCTTTTCCAAATACCTCTACAGCAACTTCTTGAGGGGTCGCAATGACAACCGGCTCGTCAGCCTTTCCTGCCGCGAATTCTAGCACAGTTCGCCCTCCAGATAGGCGGCTAACCGCAAATTTGCGTGATACCAGATACGGCTTCAAAATAGAAGGAACATTAGATTCTTTATAATCTTTATTACTTACCTCTCGAAAAATCATATCTTGAGAAAGGTACTCTACTTCAAAATATTCATTTCCAGAGCTATCATGAAGCGTTAGAATCTCGGTAATGTTAGTATCTCCAAGCACTATAGATCTATAAGGGGTGTAATTTCCTATTCTAATACTCTGACTTCCAAAATAACCAGCAACAGCTGCGCCGCGGGCGCGGACGGCGTAAGAAGTTGGGGCTCCTGTGCGCTCATTGACTTGTCCTACGACCACCGTATTACTAGGATTAGCAAAACTTACGTCTTCAGTAAGAATATATGAAGTCCCGTTGGTACCACCAAATAAACTGCCCTGCTTTAAAAGAGGTAAATAATTGCGATCTGGCCCGAGTCCTGTGGAAGACGCTGGCACAAGCACAAAGAAGGACAACTCGCCAGATGTAGTTGTACGACCCTTATTGCGATAACCTAAGATTTTACCGTGACGGACAATATTATTATATTCATACGCGGTATCTAAAAAACTCTCATTAACATTATAATCTAGATAAAAAGAAAGCTGGTCTCCAACGTATGCTACCGCATCTAAAAGCATAGATGCCACCGATCCTTCCGAGAAATCTTGAATTACATTAGGATAAAGATACTCTGCTAAATTAACCAAATCTTTTTTAATAGACGTGAATTCTCTATGAGTATAATCTATAGGTATAAGTTTGTCTTGTTCGTCGCTCATTGTCCAAAATCCTCTTTTTTAAATAGTAATGTCTACAAAATCTGATATTCTCGCTCCCGGAATTGAATACAGAAGACGCAGCGTAATTCGATTGAGATCGGCTTCATGAGTTTGTATTGTGATATCATTCACTACAACATAAGGCATAAACTGCTTAATTTGATTTCTAATTGCTTGGGTTAAGACAACCATGGCATCCGAATTTGCATGTGCAAAAAGATAATTGCGTATTCCTACCCCATAAGCCGGCACCATAAGCCTTTCCCCGGGAACGGTCAATAAGAGGCATTTTAGTTTTTGTCGAATGGAGGTGTTAATCCCGGTAATCAACATAAACGTATTCGTGTCGCTGTGTCGAAGGGGGATAGATAAATCAAAAGGCATTCAATGTCTCCTTAGTTAAACAATTATTCTTTTTCGCATAGGCGCTTTCCGCTAGAATCATAGGGATTACTCCGTAGACTCTTTTTCTTCCAACGCGGCATCGGAAGGCGATCACCAGCCGCCGGCTTAAGGCGCGCGCGTAGCGTCTTGGTCCATTGGAAATCGGAGCGCTCAGACTCATTGTTTTTGAATGCCTCGGCCGGCTCCATACTGCGTCCATAGTAATGACCCTTGAACAACTTCTTGGCGCGGCGATTTACATTGCGCATCAAACTTCGTGACCAATTATCATATTCATTTATAAACCATCCCTGATCTCTCTCATTTACATGTGCCCAACCCGGGGCCCCGTCTACTAATTCCATAGAGATAGCTCCGTAAGGACCGCTTGTAGTTGTCTGGATATAGCGGCCCGGTTTGGTCGCTGGATCAGCATTCCCAACGCCGGCGCCTGTCTGGACAGATACTTGTCCGATGGAAGATAGAAATGCTACATCGTTGTAAATGGCTACACTAGATAAAATTTTATTTACAGGCATGATATATTTAGTAAGTAGCTTAAACATCTCATCATCTTTGAGATTATTTAACAAACATAACAATAATTTACTATCAGCTGGAATTCCCTTGAACTCCGATACCGTAGTATCCAAGGCGTCCAACTCTATTTCCAATATCACCACCTTTTGAGGTTCCGCATAACTCGTTTGAGTACTGTAAGCATTAAAGTAAGCTGTCACTGTGCTTTGTGCAGCAGGACTCTGAGCCAATAAAGTATACACATCTTCCACTCCTATGGACTCCAATAAAAGATCCACCGCTTGATAAACTGCATCTGGAATCACGTCAGACCTTTTATTAATCTCGCTTAAAAAGCCGTAAAAATCCAAGTCTTGTTCGGAAAGATAAACCGACACCTGAAGACCTGTTCGAACACCTAATTCTCCCTTCAATCCAATTGCGGCGCCGGCATCATTAAGAATAAGCTCTAAGGTGCCAGGATAATTATCGGAAATATTTGAGTCCAGAGGGTTTTCTCTAACTTTAGCTATACCATCCGCGGCTGTATATTTAACACCGTCTATCTTCACATATTTTTCTAGTATAAAAGGCTGTGTGGCGCTTCCCTGAGAAATTGTATCGTATTCACTTACATCTCCAATAGGAACTATAATGCGCGCTTCAGTGGGGGTTAAAAGGGAATTCGGGCCCGTATCCTCGGAGCCTTCTAAATATATGATGGTGCCATCGCTGGTGGTCTCAGAATGGTAATAACCAACATAATCCTCGCCTTCTCCAATGGTGAAATCTCCCCCATTTGTGTAAAGGTCATTCCCTTCGCCTAGGCTGGAATATTCTTCTTTGATTTCCTTATCTAAATCTAGATCCGCTCCTCCTTGCATAAAATTCTGGATGAAATAATATGCTGTATCTTGCACGGCCGGCTTCCAATTTACTTTTGCCAATTGACTGAGGAAACGATCGCTTACTTTCATTAATTGTTCTTTAACCAGTTCTGCTAAAATTATTTTTGCATCCTCTTCTGTTTCTTTTACAAAATCAAAGACCACCTGATCTCTATACTTTTTATATGACCGGGCTCCTAAAAGGCTGGTTCCTAATGTAACCACCGCAAGGGTTACTTTTCCAACCTTTTGAGAGGCAGAACGTGCTTCTTTCCATTCTTTTTTCGTCAGCATTCGGTGCGACATTACTTCAATTTTATTATTCAATCTAGTGAGAGACTCCCGAACGTGAGAAGGTACATCGTCTTCTGCAATATCACCATTAGGTCCAATTCGACGACTGTAGAGCTGTACGGATTGCTCTAGAAATGCGTACCAAAACTCGTTGTCTTTGAACGGGTTCATAAATTCCCAAAAACTTGCTTGGGAATCTTTTAAACTCTTCTCCATATTTTCGATGATATATTGAAGATATAAAATACTATAATTTTCTTCAAAATCTGGCTTGAAATAAGTGAATGTGGCGATAGTCTTTAAGAAATGAGTTACACAATGGGTCCTAATTAGAGAACTAATAATTCCCTCTATGGCTGAGGTTGAAGCTCGTTCTAAAATTCGGCTATAGGGCAATTCTTTTAGGCACGATTCATCAGAATTAAGACGAGCGTCTTGAGGTACTTTATTATATGTTTCTTCAATCTTTGCCTTAATATCGGAAAAATCAATCGCATCCGTATAGTGAGGACGACAGGGGCTCGCTTCTGGGAACATTACATCTACCATACCAAGCCAAGATTTATTTTCCATCGGCTTTACATAAAGAGGAGGATTCATATAACTTCCTCCAAATGTTACAGGGTCCAAATAAACTACCCTATTAGAAACAGGATCACCCGCGGCTTCGGCCTCAAACTGCATTCGACTCATTCCCAAGATTTTATCTTCACTGGTAATTTCTCGACTTGTTGGGGCGCTTCCCGATTCTTCACTCACGCTAACAGTGGCTTCATTATATAATGTACCTCCCGGGGAATCCGTTTGTCCCGTGGCCACCACATATTCTAAGTCGCCAGGAGAAACTATATCAAGTTCGGCACCATACCTAAATGCATCGGTATTTCCAGATACTGCTAGCATAATGGTATTAACCAACTGAGCCATGTAATAATTCCAGAAACCTTCCACCATTGCAATCTCGCTATTATAGCCCGATGTCTCGATTATTTCATTTAATAATACTACTTGGGGATTATGTTGTTGGTATGTGGTGAAACATGTTAAAAATTTAACGTAGTCCGACATGTCCTTGTCAACACCATATCCAATGAAATGAGAGCCACTAATACGAGCATCAACAGCGAGGAATTCCATCTCTAACAAAGTCATATAGGGTGGAGTCCCACTATCGCTTCCAACAAGTCCTTCGGCTTCAGCTTGACTCAAATATGCACTTTTGGCTCCTAAAGCTTCTAAGCGAGACGGCGCCGTGTTATTTAGAGAATAAATCTTAAGCCTTATATTGTCAGATGGCCGGTTCACAATAGTCGAGCCGCTCTTGTACAAGTCTGACATGAAGAAGTTAAACATATAACCTTGGTTCCATGCATAACTATTTCCATGAGTACCTTGTCCGTCGGCATTATCCTGAAATACCAATTGCATGTCCGGAGTACTCTTACGGGCGCCGGCGATCGCATTCATTACCTCTTCTTCTGCATTAATTTCGAACATTATATTATAAAATACGTCTTCTCCTATATCAATGAGTTTTTCTGGACCGGAGCGACCATATTCATATTGTCCTACTATCTTATCACCCTGATATGCATTCGTTGCCGTTACTTGAGCCCCTGAGTCTCCTAATTGCTGCTGCAGCCATGTAGCCACACCAACAGGATAAGCTCCTTTTTGCGAGTACATTGGCTTATATCTAGCCCCAGTCGTCTCGTCGGATGTGCTAACAACATAATAATCAACATAACTTTTGGCGCCGATATCCATAGCCACTTTGCGATTGTGAGCGCTCAAAGGATTACCTTGAGTATCGCTTAGAATCATATTCAAGACTCCATAGTCGGATTCCCAAGGACCATTTCCAATCATATCATCAGCAAAAGCCATCTTGATACTATCTAATTCATATCCCAATGCAGTTGTCGTTGCCTCTTGTATAACGGCAGGTTCTATAGGGAATATTCCGTTGCCGCAACCGGGCTCCTCTAATAAATTGGGCATCTGATCTTCTATATAACCATCTAGATCTTGCATAATATCAGCCAACTCTTCTAACTCGTCTGCGTTCTCATTCGTAGGCGACATTTCTCTACATTGAGCGCTAGTAGCTCTCCCCTGCAGTAGGCGACACCTCGCTTCTTCAAAGGCTTCTAAATCAGCAGGGCTGGCGCACATCGACATATTGACGGGTCTAGGTGTACTTTCCCCTATATTGTCTACCATATCCCGCAACTGCTGGCGGAAAGCGAGCGGCAGCGCGTTGCCGGCATTATTAAAAAATCGGCCGATGGATTCACGTGTAGGAAACCCTCGCCCAAATTCAGGATAATCCTGCTCCCGGATCTGATCTACTATAGTTAGCGTCTCGGGGCTAGCTTCACCTAAAAATAAGTTAGCCAACTCAGTCGGCGTCAGAGCGGCCGACACATCGTCCATCATCTCCAAGACGCGTTCTTTGTTGGCAAAAGCTGCAGCGCCCAGTCCCATGGCAGCTACCATTTCCACAATAGTGTTTTCCACATCATCTTCTGAGGCGTCTGTGCCACAAATCCCTTCTTTAACAACATCAGCGATCGTACTTCGACCAGTGGTAGTAGAAGGTAGCGTTGCCAGCATACTGGCGCCTTGCTGAAGTAATGTACATGCCGCGGCGCTAATGTTTTTACAAATTTTAACAATAATCGCTGCTAAGATTTGTGCCAAGGCTTCATTGAGCGCCTCTTTAGCCACTTGTTTTAAAATATAAGCAAGGTCTCGCAATTTGGGAATGTTCTGAAAAGGATTAGATAAATCAGGTAGCGCCATATGCCAATTAGTGGAACAAAAAATATTCGCTCCCAATTCAAAATCATTAATAAAATCATAGGTATTCGAAGCTCCACCCGGAGGAGCCGGGCAATTTACCGCCGCAATAGCCAAAGAAATTAGCTGGGCGCCGGGGAGTGTATTAAGAATATCCATCATATCGAGAAGATTTTCCTGATAAACCTCCAAGATGCACTTTATGTAGAGTTCCAAGACTAACGTATCACTCAGCGCACTGCGTCGCTCCTCTGAGGCAAAATTTACTTCGTCTACTAGGGGGCGCCGTGTCATAGTGCCCTGCTGTCCCTCGTCTGTATGGGCATTGCCCCAGTTCTGGAAGACGTTCGTCGTACGCCCCCCTTGATTTGCTGTGGCCGCTAGGCGAAGCGAGTCCAGCAATTCACTGGTGCCCAATACGGAGTAGTTCTCGGCGCCGCCGGTGGCTTGCAAGAGGTTCTCTTCTGCAGGGGCAGCTACCACTATATCGATGGGATTTTCATCTGTTCCATAAGTCTCATCGCGATTAGTTTCTGGATCGTCCACAATACCCACATTCATCGCTTCCTCAATATTGTCAGACATCTCCTGATTAATGCTTCCTTCCCGAAAAATATCACCTTCACGAAGTTTCTTTTGCACCAATGCATCAATTTCGGCGCGCTTTTCTAAAGGTAATCCCACAAATAAATCAACAAAAGTTCGGATATTCATCCCCCTTAGAGCGGCCTGAATAATCTTGGTTAAAGATACTTCCAGCGTGAGTCCCTTAAAAAGACACCCCATCGTTTCTAGCATCAACTCATTGAAGCCACACATTGTCAAGCTATCCAAAATTTCATTCATAGCATTACTCACCGCGTCAGGAGGAGTATAAGAAGTGTCGTCATCTAATGCTAGAAGACGTGTGGCTGTATCAGTGAGCTGACGGCCCTCAGCGGGATCCGCATAGCCCTCGTCGCCCGGGCTGAGTCCGCGGTCGGCATTGAGTTCATCAGCTTGGGCTTGGGTCATTACCTCCAGGGCGCCTTGCGCTTGGGCGAGGAACACTCTCATGAGATTCCTATGCGGGTGATTGTTCGTGATCTTTTCGCCGACAGTGAGACTCTGGATCCGCCCCCACCGGTCTGCGCCAGCAGCATCCTGCCAGGTGGAAAGATCGGACTCTTTCCACCCCATTCGAGAGACATCCCACGTGCTCGGCGCTGTTAAAATGTCTATGCGACCATTCCATGGCGGATTGTGAGTGTAATGTTTTAGATAATGAGGAGCAGTCTCTGGGATCAAGACATATGGCTTTTGTCCTACGTTGCCGTTAGTCACCTGTCCTAAAAAATTCTGCAAAAATGCGCAAATATTCAATTCTCGGGTAGAATTATCAATTTCTTTATACGCCTGCTCATTTGCATAGGTACGAATATTCTTATACACCGTGGGACTTATGGCCAGTTGGGCGCGGCGCAAGTCTTCGGACGTTGGCTCTGATTGTTCCGCATTATCGGGGTTTACATTACTATTAGAAGTAGGAGTAGTGTTAGAGGTGTCGACATCTGTACTAAAAATCAACCCTACAGCAGCTTTCTGCTGCTGGGCAGCGCCATCGCTGGTATTGCAGAGCCTATCTTTAAATTTATAAGCAATGGCATCTCCTATGCCAAAAATTGGATCGAGAGCATCCTGTAGAAGTTCAGTACCTTCTGTTTCAAGAGTTGCTCCTAAACAGCTTTTAGCGGTTGGATCCTCTAATGCATCTTCCATTTCATGATTAATAGAAGAATAAATTTTTGGACTCGTATATTCAATAAGAAAATCTAACCAATTCTTAGGAGTACGAGCGGTCAAGTCCGCGTGCATCGAACTTAAATTGGCTAAATAATTCAAGGTTATAGGATCTTTAAATACAGTGTGCTCCTGAACGAAAGCTGTAATAGCGGCGCCTTCAAAAACTACCGGCTCCGATCCACAACTTTCAGTCAATACACTAATTTTTATAACTCGATAAGCTGTTCCCGCACCATAAGTGCCCTCTCCCAGGTCTAATGTAACCTGAACTGCCCTATCTAACGCAAAACTAACAAATCTCTCACCAGGGATCTGGATGCCCCTGGAGCGTAAAAACTGATCTAATCCATTTATAGCCTGAGCTAGGAGTGATGGACCAAAACCCTTATCCCCGTAGTCATCTAAAGGAAAGGCAGCGCCAGTATTAGGGCCTTCTTCAAATATAAGATTTCCGCCATCTACTGCGCGGAAGACCTTCAAATAGCGATTATACAATTCTAAACCTTTGCGAACTACAATAAGGTTTTCGCTAAACGTATATGCATCTATAACTATTTGTGTTGGTGCGGTGTCATCCTCAGTTTCTTCATCATCGGTATCTTCTTCTTCTTCCTCATTCCCGGCGCCAGAGGGCAAATTGGTGAATAAAGCACAATCGATACCATAAAGCAATTTAAGTTTAGCCGTGGGAGCCACACCTAAATCATATTTTTTATATTCGATGTATTCCCTACATAATTCTTGCACATCGTTAGACATGCTCTTTTGAAACATGCCCAACAAAGATTGAATAGCAGTATAAACATTTTCAAAAAAGATGCCCTGTAGGGCTGCCGCGGCTTCGGCTTCAGATAGTTCTTCCCCGGTATCAGGATCACAACCTCCCGTATCTGTTCGATCCGTAACAATTGTAATTTGAAATTGTCCGTCTCTTTCATTTAAAAAGGGAGTGTCCCGATTTCGCAATTTCCAATCCGGCACGATTGCTGTCGGATTAGGCTTACACTCTGGACAATCGTCTACTAAAGGAACAACATCTACCTTGCATGCATCGATCAGTCCATCGTTATTTTTATCTTGAAATTTTAGAAATTTAGATTCAGCCATTCTTCTTTATTATTCCTCTTAAGTTGCTCTTACAGTCTTGCTGCAAATATATCTAGGGAAAAACCTATTAAGATATTTGAATTCCCAAAATACCCCATTAATCTTGTTAGCCCATACTGGAAAGGTGACACGACTAAGATATTGTTGAGTCGCAACAGCGCACGCAGCTGAGGCGCCGGCTAGCCTGGGCACCGGGGCTAGCCCGGGCCCCATCGCAGCAAATAAGATGGTGTTTATAGTCGCCATACTCAATACAATTCCATTTAAGTCGCTTATGTGTTCTTGTAAATCTTGCAAGCATTCTACTAAGTTATCTCCCTTTACAATAGGCTGTAAAGAATTTAAGGGAGGCTTTTTCAGTAGTGGCGTTTTTTGTGCTATATCTCGCAACGCAGTGAGGGCGGAGCGCTGGCGCACATCGATGGAGTCCCGCTGACCGTCATAATTGCCAGCAATCAAATCTATCCTGGGAGCTGCAGCTAATTTAGCTCCAGTCGACGAACGTTCCCGTTGACCAGCTCCTTTCATTGCCCCAGTAACAATCTTAATTCCCTCTCGGGCGTGGATTCGAATACCATCTGCCTTTAATCCAATAGCGGAGCGCCCGTCGCGGCGGCCGACGGATCCATCAACCAATCCCATATTACGATCGATATCGGTTAGCTCGCTTATATAAATCCTGGCTGCGTCATTCTGAAATGAAGCGGGCACCTCAGTGCCGGGGTCTGGTCCTCGCCCGCGGTGATCGCCAGATCCTAATCCCGCTATCAGGTCGATACAAGAATTTTTCTGTGCACCAAATCGTGAGGTGCCTGAGAATTTACCACTGGGTTGATCAAATCCAATAGTGATATAGCCGTTCCCAGCTTGTGCTATTGGATTTTTTGCGTCACTTCGCTCTAATGAATATTTCGACTGGGGCGGTCGACTGCCCAACAGTCCCGTACCGGGTGGAATCTTTCTTATGAAAGTATTCGATTCCATCAGTTTTGCCGTTTGGCGCGGAGAGATATATCTAAGTAAGCTGTCTAAATATAATAGCTGGTTATCGTCCAAGCCTAGCGTATCTCGGGCGTCATATGCGGGCTGGGAAGATCCCTGATTAATAGATTGTCTTATCGGATTAGTCTCGGGTAAGTCCGCAATATTAGTTAATTCGGTTGTAAGAGAAATTGATCCATCTAACGTTACCGCAGGGGGACTTGAAGTTCCGGGGACTCCAATGACGATCTCCGTACCCTGAATCCTTCGTAACGCTTTTGCCGCCTCTTCGGGAAGGTGTGCATATGGATCATTAACAGGCTTTTTCTTTCGTGATGACATTTATAGGTCCTTATTTGTTTTCTTTAAGTACGCACTTTATCAATTCGAGGCATTATACCGGCCTCGACAAAGAACTCTCGATAAGTTTGCGTCGAAGATGCAAGAGGGATTGTAGTATCCAGGCAAGACAGAAATTTGGTTCGAGCTTTAATCAATTCAGCTTGCACCTCCGCTGATGACCTATGTGCGAGGGTAGCGGTGTGATAAGCGCTGTAGTCACAATCATGATGCCCAAGACCAGAAGGGTATTCAGGATCGGTGCTCGGGTTATAACTTAATCCGACCGATTCCCATTCTAGGGCCATATTCATAGCAGCAAGTTCTACGGGAATATCTCTCACCCCCATTATGTACTGCCCAATAAGAGGGCGACGTCGAATGAGCAAAAAGAGAGCCAACAACCTTTGAGTGCCGGCATCAAATTTAAGCCTTCCGGGACCCACCAATGGTATGCCGTCCCAATGGAACCCTGCACAGTGGGAACCGGATCGGCCGCAGCCTGCATACCCGGGCTTCCAAACCCAGTCGAAGTTCGGGTATATGGTAGGAGTTCCGTGAATCGCTTTTCGGACGCCGGCGGAATCGATACTCTGGGCGGGCGTTCCTGGGCGCAGCATGGTCGTCCAGCTACACAAAGCGGAAGAAAATACTTCTGCTACTAATGTATTAGGAGTGTATTGCACAAGTCCGCATGCGAAAAGTCCATGTTTTGTTACGCCGCCGATAGTTACCGAATCTACGAGGCCGGCCTGTGCCCATGGAGTGGCCGCAACGGAGGTACCGTATCCACTGCCCCAAATGCCGGTGCATCGCTCGGAGGGTGGTGTGCGAGTACCTCTCATATACGAAAGAAGCTCCACCAGCGGCATCTCTGAAATCTTTCTCGGAAGCCCATATGCTGCAGGGTTGCCCGTCGCGCTGAGGGGAGAGTCTCCAGCGCCTCCGCGATTATAGATATTAACATCGTTATTAGACTCCTTGACGGCAATCCAAGAGATAAATTCATAAAAACCGGTTCGGCCCGGCTCCAACAGGATCTCAGCTAAGACTCGACTCCACTGATTATCCGCTATGGCCATCTCCGCATCATAGTGCATCTTATAGTAATTGGTAATAGTAATGGGGGGCATTAGACATGTGCCGGGCGCATAATGTGACGCAGGCAACCGCAGTCGCTCTTCATCTCCAATACGACCCGGGTCCCTGCCCTCGGCTATTTCTATTAAAGGATTACAATTTACCTCATAGTCTCCCCATTCAGCATCTTCAAATACTTCTTCCTGATTAAGTCGTGAAATATAGTATCCTGTCTCTAGATCATATCCCCATACGCTTGTCTTTTCGAGTTGCACCCATACCACATCGCCCATCTTAATAAGATCGTCGCCTGTCGAAATATCTTCATGCGAGCGCGTTATGAAGGTGGTGTGCATTTGAATATATGACAGCGCTGTGTTAAAATCCGCTGGACGCCGGACAAATAAAGTGTTGCAAGGATCGGGGATAAAAGAATGAGGACTGTCATCTCCCAAAATACGAGCTTTAAACCTCCACTTTTGATTTCCAAAATTTCCCGACCTCGCACTCATTGGATCCGACTCCAGGACGGCCGCGGGGGACTGGAATGCACCGCGTCCTACATCATCCTGGGCTCCGGAAGACATGGGCATCATATCAGTCAGTGCAATGGCCTTAAAGATGGTTTTACTTTCGTAAGCATCAAATTTAAGACCTGAACGAATCGAATTGGCTTGTAATTCTTGCCCGGCAGCAGACCATGTAAAAATAGACCAATCTAAAAAGTTTTTAGACATTTTCTATCTCCTTTTGGATCAGATCGAAGAGCCCCTCCTTGTCCGATGCCGATAATTCTGCTGCTTGGGGTAAGCTCTTCTGTCTAATAGCAATTAATTTAACAAGTTGTTCATTGGAGCGCTGTAGTGTTTCTATATGTTTCGCCGCAACCGGACTTAGCTGTTTATTGTGTTCCGGTTCGGCTGCTATAATGTTAGCTATTTCATTTAAAAATTCGCGAGCTACTTTGCGATCATTTCTAATATTTCCCAATGCTTCATCAATTAAAGATTCTAGCGCTTTAGTGCTCATAATGCTCCGTTTTCCCAATCTTGTTTAAAGTTGTTATATCTTTTTCTAAACTTTTTGAGTGAATTAACAATCTGTTTGGTGTTCAGACCCGTAATCTCACGCAGATATAAATAAATAGCTTTTTTGTTAAAAATGTCGATATCTTCCTTAGATTCGAATAAAATATTAATAGCTTTATAAACCTTCAGATCATTCTCTTTCATCTGAGTTGCATCCCAAGATTTTAATTCATTGTAAAAGGACGTCCAAAATTCTTCTTCCTGTCGTTGGGAAATATAAGAATCAGTAGTGGATAGATATTCTTCTTCATACGACTTAGAAATGTTATCATAATCTACTTCACGCCTATTGCGTTTTTGTTGTCGTTTAACTTTATGTATAAACCAATTTTTAGTTATAACCGAAAAATAAGAAAAGGCTTTAGAGCCTTTTGAGGGATCATATTTTTCCAATATAGTCATTAACCAAATTTTACATTCATCTCTTAGCGAATCTATATTGGGTAAATTAGTAAATTTATAAGTAAAGACTATTTTATCTACCATCTCGTTGAAGGCTGGCTGTATCCACTTGACGTATAACTCTGTCCGCTCGCGCATACAAGTAGTTTGAGTATAGCGAATAATAGCATCTTCATGCTCATAGGTAAAATAGTGATTTTTATTTTTAGTTCTCTTCTTGGGTCTCTTCTTCATTAGATTCATCTTTATCTGGAGCCATCACAGTATCATCAGCAGTTAGTGAATAAATGAACTCGAAAGTTTCCATTTGCTCATTGAGCGATATGGTATGTTCCAATAAAGCACGCAAGGTTTCATCTCCATAAAAACTGTCTAATTCATAAACAGCTTGTAGATGTCCTGCAAACCCATTAATCATTTGTTGAAGATCACCTAATTCTTCTGATACTGATAAAAGCCGGGCCACTGCGGCCCGGGCATATAAAAACACTGCTGCATTAAACAGCAGCGATAGCATTAGCATTGCTGCTAATATAATCTCAAGACGGCTCATAAGTCTCCTTTTTAGCTTCTTGTTTTTCGATTTCCAAAACTTCACGATTTTTTTGGATATATTCTTCAGTTAATCTTCCGGGAGTTTCTCCGGTTTCAGATTTTGAAGTTTTAATAAACGTGGGTCTCGTTAGAAGTTTCATCATCGAATCAATCTCCCCGCAAAACTCACAGTCTGTATGTATTTCATCTATTCCGTGATAAACCAAAGTAGTCGTATCACAAAGCATACATTTATAGCTATAACGCGGCATTCAGAGGTCTCAGATCTTCGGCCTTTGGTATGTGCCAAAGGTCGAAGATGTCGTCGAGGCCTCTTCTGTGTTGTCACCCTCAGTAATAGGAGGTGCGGTTTCGGACCCATCATCATAGAGGCTTACCTCATCAGGAAAATTAACAGTGGGTGGATTTTTAACCACCAGTCCGTCAGTACTAAGCTCTAAATCCCAAGATTCCATAACCGGCATTATATCGGTTTGATTTAGTAGTGAATTTTGCAGTGCCAACATAATGGCACCAACTGCTTGATTAGAAAGTTTCATTTTATCTCCTTACCATTTAAAATTATTTCTATAGTATTCTACTATTGTTTCAATTTCTTCATTGAATTTTTTGACTGGGGACCATCCCAGATTTCTTAGCTTTTGATCGTTAAGGGCGTATCTGACATCTTGTCCTTCACGGGCGAACGATAAATCTAACAGTTTATCATAATCTATATCTTTAGCTTCCTCTTTAAAATAACAATCAAAAATATGTTTTACCGTATCGATATTCTTTTGTTCAAACCCTCCAGCCACATTATAAATTTCATTAGTAACGCCGCGATCTATAAGAGTCAATACGGCCTGCGCTGTGTCGTACCCATGAAGCCAATTTCGAATTGGTTCGCCCTTATTGTGAAGTTTAATTTGTCTATTGCGCATCAAGAGCTTAACCGTTACAGGAATTAGTTTTTCAGGATATTGCCCTATTCCATAATTATTAGTAGGTCGCAAAATTAGATAATTAATCCCATAAGTTCTAGCCCAAGCTAAGATAAGCATATCAGCCGCAGCCTTGGACGCTGAATAAGGGTTACTAGGTTTGAGAATGTCGGTCTCTATGTGTTCTCCGTCTGTGATGTCACCGTATACTTCGTCAGTGCTAAAATGAAAAAGGATAGGTCTGTCACACACGTTTGCAGGCTTGCGTCGAATCAAATCTAATAAGTTCTTCACTCCCATTACATTAGTTTGCAAAAAAGACTCGCTCTCAATTATGCTGTTTCCAACATGTGATTCGGCAGCTAAATTAATCACATAATCACAGTCAGGCAGCGATTTAAGATGTGTAATGTCACCACGCATAAATTTAAAATTAGGATTTTGTTTAAACAATTCAAGAAATTGGGGGTTAGAAGCGTATGTCATACTATCTACGCCATAAACTTTCCATCCTCTTTCCAGGCATTGAGCGGTCACATAGGACCCAATCAGCCCTAAGCATCCCGTTATAACAACTAGTTTCATTTCATTCCTTCCAAAATGTTTGTGGTTGAGTATCCATCTATTCTATCAAAAAATTTTAAATCTGTGCAATATTGGGAGCCTACCACCTCTTTACCCTTCCAGTCAGAGCCCACAACCATACATTCTGGCTCAAGAAGTTGAATTAATTGAGATAAGTGTTGGCGAGATCTAAACACGACTACTTTGTCCACATATCTGAGAGATTGTAGTGCAAACTTTCTATCATTAACACTATTAAAGGGTCTCGAAGGTCCTTTATCTTTTTTAACCTTCTCGTCTGAATCTATTCCAACCATTACGTAGTCTCCTAAAGATTTTGCATATCTCAGCATTTCAAAATGTCCGCGATGTAATACATCGAAACATCCATTTACCCATACTAATTTCATTTTAATTTTCCTGTCAAAATATCTTTAAACATCACCCAATCACACGCTTTCGCCCAAATAGGGCGAGAAAATGCAGCTGGTATATTCTTTTCAAAGAAAAAGTGACCACTCCAGGCAAACGGATACACCACAAATGGTGCTGCCAATAATGCCCACCACCAGCCGGCTGCGATCATCGAAACCACATAACTAATTGTCGTTAGTTGTCCTAATACATGCAAATATCTGTTTATGGGATTCTGATGTAGTGTGAGATAATATTCATAATATTCTTTAAATGTCATGGTTTTATTATCACCCAGCTAGGTGCGCCGGCATCGCCTTGTGCTTCATTAATTCCGGTTATTTGAAATTCTAGATTATGCTTTTCCACAAATTCATCAACACTCCGTCTTGTGCCTGGATTGCCTTCATTATAATCATGACCAGCCATAATACCTCCATGTTTGATAGTGCGCCACCACTGTTGCATATCTTGTGTAACGGCTTCGTAATTATGTTCGCCGTCTATATAAAGAAAATCTACAATATTATCAGGCACATAAGCGCATAAATCATATGAATATCCACGCCAAACTTCGAAATAACCTTTATACAGCCGAAAATCTAATGCAGCTTGCTTCAGTGTCATTGTGCGCTCCAACATATCTGCTTGTTGAGTTTGAAGATTTCTTAACGACATTAAGTAACGCGCATGAGGTGTAACGCATCCATCTGAATTTTGTTGCCAGACGTCGCTTATTTCCACATTTGTACTATCATAGTCAGGAGTTGTAACCCAAGGATCTATAGTCGTAACTCGCATAGAGGTTCTCATAATCATATTACATGTATACCACGCCTCCCAGCAGCCTATCTCTACCCCAGTTTTCCATGATTTTGGCAATGAATCTAATAGTGTGTATCGATCAGTTAAATTTAAATCTTTATATGTTATCATTTACTATTGTTACTCCTTTTTGTTGCACAACAACTGTTGCACACTCGTTTGCAAACTTAAGAGATAGTCTCATATCGTTACTCTCTAAATATTTTGCGACCAATCC
>Ga0209756_1001885_pt1 | contig 18734 bp, 18 predicted proteins | sample ETNvirenome_6_85_FD_184071 | JGI IMG/M metagenome (GOLD analysis project Ga0209756, IMG submission 184071) | Marine viral communities from the Pacific Ocean - ETNP_6_85 (SPAdes) (version 3) | ecosystem: Environmental > Aquatic > Marine > Oceanic | place: Pacific Ocean | collected 2013-06-19
GGCATCGTAAAAATATGGGAAGACTTTATAAACATAATGAAAAGATTCCATTTACTATGGTACCAGATTTATCACTATTTTTACTTCATAAATATAATGTGAATATGTCTTGGAATGAATATCAAGCTATTAAAATTCATGATGGTATATATGATGATGCTAATAAGCCATACTTTATTTCTAGATCATCACAAGCTAAATTAAAAACAAATTTACCAATAATTCTTCATCATGCAGATCATATGGCTGCACAAATTGAATATGAACGATGGAGAAATTATAAAAATGGAGCTCCAATTAAAACTTCTGAAAAATCTAAAACTACTAAATCTAATGCCTTAAAGAATTTAGCAGAATCAAATCCAAATATAAAAGAATCAATTTCAGATATTTTTAGTTCATTTAAAGAAGATAAATCATGATATTATTAATTATTTTATGTATTATATTTGCAAGCGCCGCCGGATATATGGGTTATAGAGCTTATATATTAGCTGGATTATTAGCAGATATAGAAGATTATTATATAGATGTAGAGAAAACTAATATTTTTATGTATGCTAAAATACAACGAGCATATGATAATATGAAACAAATTGACCAATTAGGTGCATTTGAATCAGAAGATGAAGCAGGAACTACATTTCAAATGTTAAAACAAGTTATTGATGAATTAAAAGGAGATTTTGATGCCCCGGAGAAAAAAGAAGAGTAATAGATATTGGACAAAAATAACAGAATTATCTATCACCGCATATAATAATACTGTAGATAATCCTGCATTACGTGAACGTATCTATAGAAGATTCGTTTATCCAGCACTTATGAAATTAGCTGAAAATCTTATAAACAAAATGAAACCTGGATATATTCGATCGAATTTTAAAGATTTACAAACTGATTTAGTAACATATTTAACTGCTAGGCTAGATAAATTTAATCCTGAAAATGGAAAGGCATATTCATATTATACGAGGTCTTCTTTTAATTATTTAATAGCAGAAAATCAAAAAGCATATGTTAAATTAAAACAAAAATCAGAGCCTATTAATATAGATGAAAGTAGAAATGTATTAATTGAACTTCATAATGATGAAATGAGATTAACATTAAAATATTTCATGGATGCATATATTGAGTATTGTCAAAATAATCTTAATCATATATTTACTAATCCTATAGATATACATGTTGCAGACTCTGTATTATATATTTTTGAAACCAGAGAAAATATCGAAGAATTTAATAAAAAAGCTTTATATGTTTTTATAAGAGAAAGAACCGGGTTACAAACTAATAATATAACGCGCGTTATAAAAACATTAAAAAGTATATATGAAACTAAATTTAAAGAATATGAACGAACAGAATTCATAAAATTGCCATTTTGATATTTATATTTAAAGTATCATATTATGGACAATAATGAAGAAATATTTAAAGGAGTTTCATTTTCAGATTTAATGTCAGATGTATATCATAATTCAAAAAGAACATCTAGACAAATAAATCAATTGATATCACAATTACAACCACTAATAAAAAGTTCATCTGATGCTACTATTATAGTGCCATTAATTAAAGAATATTTAGAAGTTTCAGTTAAAAATGATGATCATTTAGTAAAATTAACTGCTATCGTACAAAGATATATTTCAACAAAACAGACAATCGTAGGATCTGATAGCTTATTAAGTGATGAAGAAAAGAAGCAATTATTACAAATAGCTGATGACACTGTAACTAGTGAACTAGAATTAGAGTTAGACTCAATTGAACAAGAAGAAAAAAACTTTCAAACTAAAATAGAAACTGCTAAGAGTAAACTTAAGGATTCTAATGATTGAATTTTATCATGCTGAAGTAGTTAATAAAACTACAACAAAAGATACATATAAATGGGATGAATTATCTACATCTCAATTATTTGCAATTGACGTACTTGTTCAACAAGACACTGATGTTAAGCCTATTCTGAATGTTATTCCAATGAATAATAATATAAAACAAATTCCTATAATAGGAGAAACTGTTTTAGTATTCCAGGGAGAAAGTAATGTTACTAAAAAAACCAAAGCCGGGTATCAGTGGTATTATACTCCGGTGGTTAATATACAATCATCAATATGTGATCAACAATTACCAATGGTTACTAATGGCGAAGATAGAGATACTGAATTTATCGATGTAGTTAAAACTAAAAGAATATCTCCACTTCAACCATTTAGAGGAGATTTATTAATTGAAAGTCGATGGGGTAGTAGTATCCGGTTTGGAAGTACTATTAATATAAAACCGCCTCTCAATAATTATTCGTTTGGGCCTACGTGGACGGGAGATACTGCAGGAGATCCTTTAATTTTATTATCAAATGGCCGTAAAAATAAACAAAAAAAAGAGTTTATAGTTGAATCATTAAACGATGATTCTAGTATATATTTAACTAGTACTCAAAAATTACCAATAGAAATTAAAGGATCTAAAAATTTAAAAGAGTCAAATTTTAATAAGTCTCAATTAATCGGAACAGCAGATCGTATTATTTTAAAATCCAAAACAACAGAATTTATTGCAGATTCTCCTAAGTCTATAATTTTAAATTCTCCTATAGTTAAGATAGGAAGTGATCAGGCTAGTATAGGTATTGCTAATACTGATGTTTTAATAGAAATTATAAATCACTTAGTCAACGCATTAATTTCAGGATATACTGCTCCGGGTGGAGCTCCTTGTGTAGCTAATGGAGGACCTGAAATAATAAATGCAGTTCAAAAATTATCAACACTAAAAAGTAGAAAATACTTTATAACTAAGGATTAATTATGGCAGTATCACCACCATTTGACGCACTAACAGCATTGCCAGGAATAGCAGTAAACAAAATTCCTCCTTTATTAGGTAAAGTAAAAACCCAATTAACAAAATTAGCTAATGAAGTAGTATCTGATTGTATAAAACTTCCAGACGACATTTCTTGTGATGATCTTAGAGTTATTAATATTAAGAAAAAATTAAATAATATATTAGATCTTATAGATAAACTACGAGATATATTAAAAATATTAAATGTTATAGTTACTGCATTACGAATTGGAATATCTATAGGTAGCACTATAAAAAATTTACTATTAGTAGTACCATTACCAACTCCACCAGCAGCTAATGAAGCAGTTCAAGTACAAAATGAATTAATAGCAAATGCAAAAAATGCATTAAAACAAATTTCATTAATATTAACAACATTTTCTGCGGCTATTGAAGCTACGTCAATGTTGTTAATACAAGGAATCCAGATTTTAAGTCAAATTTGTGTTAATAGTAAAGATGTTTTTGTGGTTAATCAAAAATTAAAAGATGCAATTGATTTAGAAATATTAAAAGAATTAGATTTAGACTCTGATATAATATCAAAATATGGTGATGACATAACTACGGAGTGGCATTCAAAATTAAATACTTCAAAAGATGATAATATAGATAGATTAATAAAAGTAGATGACTTAGTAAATCAACAACGATCGTTAATGGAAAATTTAATTGAAGCTCCTAGTAGAACAATTGTAAATAATGATATTAATAAAGGTGGTACGCCGGCTGATGCTATTGGATTACGTGGAGATTATTACGTAGATAATACACAAAATAAAATTTATGGGCCAAAGATTTCTGATTCCGAATGGCCTAGGGCTATAAATTACTAACAATAATATTTATTATAAAATAGAATAATTATGGAACAACAAAAATTTTTTACATTTTTAAAGAAAACGATTCGAGAAGAAGTACGTAACGTAATAAAACAAGAATTATCTGAAATTTTAAAAGAAGGGTTACAGTCGACTGTAAATGAACTGAAAAAAGAAAAATTGCAAGAAGAAACAGTTTTACCTAAAAAATCAATTAAGAAAAAACCTAGGTTTAAAAAAACTAGTTTTGCTAATATTCTAAACGAAACAGAAATTGCTCATGAAACTAATACTGTTAGTGACTATGCTAATATAATGAATGAAAATTATAATGATTTATCATTTACATCTAGAGACGCACAGGGATTCGGAATGATGCGTCAAAATTCAGCGCCAGCTGTAATGGAAGACCCAGAAACAGGAAAAACCATGAAAGTTGATCCGATGGTAGCTAAAGCATTAACAAAAGATTATTCTGCATTAATGAAAGCAATAGATAAAAAGAAAGGTAAATAATGGGATATAAAATAGAAACTGTTACAGAACAAACAACTAATCCGGATATCGTATTAGGAGTTGATTCTATATTCAGTACCGATTCTATATTTAAACCATTATATTTAACTGACGATCAAGCAGTTGCTAACCTTAAAAATTTATTGTTAACAAGAAAAGGTGAACGGTATGAACAGCCTAGATTTGGTACTGATTTATTATATATTTTATTTCAACCAAGTTATGATGAAATTAAAATCGATATAGAAGAAACATTAACATCGGCAATAAATTATTGGTTACCATATATTAATATTGAAAATTTAGAAATACTAACACCAGTAGACGATCATAATTTATTACATGATATTAAAATAACATTATCAGTAAGTGTTTCTGGTTTTAGTACTAAAACAATTACAATTTTAGCAAACGAATCTGGGAATTTAGAGATTAGTAGTGAAGGTAGTTAAATAAATTAAAATTTAAATTATTATGGAAAATAAAAAAGATATATCATATTTAGGTAAAGATTTCGGACAATTTCGACGAAATTTAATAAATTTTACAAAACAATATTTTCCTAATTCATATACAGATTTTAATGAATCGTCTCCAGGAATGATACTTATGGAAATGGCTGCATATGTTGGTGATGTATTAAGTTATTATGCAGATACAAATTTAAAAGAATCATTATTAGAACAAGCTACAGAACGAGGTAATATTTTTGATTTAGCAAATACATTAGGGTATAAACCAAATAATTCAGTAGCAGCACATGTTACATTAGACGTATATCAATTAGTACCAGCAATAGGCACAGGCGATGATGTAGCTCCTGATTATGATTATGCATTATCTATTAAATCTGGATTTAGAGTAAAACAAACAAACGGAAAAGCAGTTTTTAGAACATTAGATTCTATAGACTTTAAGTTTTCATCTTCATTTGATCCTACAGATGTAACTATATATGAATCTGATGATGCGACTAATCTTCCGGTTTATTATTTATTAAAAAAACAAGTTAAAGCCGTATCGGGAACAGTAAAAAAAGCTAAATTTACATTTACAGATCCTATTGCATATGATAAAGTAGTTTTAAATGATACTAATATTATTGATATAATTTCAGTTAAAGAATCAGATGACGATGCGTGGACACAAGTACCATATTTAGCACAAGATACTGTATTTGAAGAAGTTCCAAATTTAGCAGAAAATGATTTAGAGTTATCTGCATATAGATCAGAATCTCCGTGTTTATTAAAATTAAAAAAGACATCTAAAAGATTTATAACTAGAGTTAGAAGTGATAATAAATTAGAACTACAATTTGGAGCTGGAGTGTCGGCTAATAATGACGAAGAAGTTATTCCGAACCCAGATAATGTAGGAAATGGTTTGGCTGGGTTTAGACGCGGAATAGATGTAGATATAGATCCATCTAATTTTTTATTTACAAGAGCATATGGCCAAGCGCCATCTGATACTACATTAACAGTTACATATACTATAGGAAATGGCGTATCTGATAACGTGGAATCAGATACATTGACTGATATAGAATTTATTGAATTTAATGATGATATTAATGCTGTAACAAATACTTCAATTGTAGATTTTGCAAAAAATTCTATATCAGTATCAAATCCATTTCCGGCAGCTGGAGCAAAAAGCGAAGATACCTTACAAGATATTAAAAATAACACCTTAGCTAATTATGCTACACAAAATCGTTTAGTAACTAGAGAAGATTATATTATAAGATCATATTCCTTGCCATCTAGATTTGGAAGTATTGCAAAAGCATATATAGTACCGGATGACCAGATCCAACAACAAGATTTAATTGAATCCCGAATTCCAAATCCATTAGCAATGAATTTATATGTTTTAGGATATAATTCTGCAAAACAATTAACTAATTTAAATAATGCTGTAAAAGAAAATTTAAAATCATATTTAGATTATTATCGTATTTTAACAGATGCAGTTAATATAAAAAATGCATTTATTATTAATTTTGGAATTGATTTTGAAATCTCAGTATTAAGTAATTATAATAGTAATGAAGTATTATTAAAATGTATAGATGCTTTAAAAACTCATTATAATATTGATAGATGGCAAATAAATCAACCAATTATAAGATCAGAAGTAACTAATATTATAGGAAATGTTAAAGGAGTACAAACTGTTATTAGTATTACTTTAACTAATTTATATAAAAGTAGCTTAGGATATTCCGGGAATCAATATGATTTTGATACGGCTACTAAAAATGGAATTATATATCCATCATTAGATCCTAGTATATTTGAAATAAAATTTCCAAATTCTGATATAAAAGGACGTGTAGTATCTTATTAAGATTATATTTATAGAAAAAAAGGAAAATTATGGGCGTATTATCAACAAATCGTGCTCAAATAACTTCAGGAGGATTGATATCAGCAAGTTTTGTTTCTGACGTATATGATGTTTTAACTGGTGCAACTGCAGATACAGTAGTTATTTCTGGATCGACAACAAATCATGGATTAAGTATAAGTGGATCTTTAAATGTAAGTTCAACAATTTCAGCTTCTTATATTACCGGGAGTTTTACAGGTAATATAATAGGTAATGTTACTGGCAATTTAACTGGTACTTCTTCTTTTGCAACTATGGCATCTACTGCGTCATATGTCTCCGGATCATCTGTTAGTGGAACTGTAGTATCTGCTACTACATCAACATCTGCTTCATTTGCTACTACTGCAATAACTGCGTCATATATTTCAAATACATTATCATTCCAAACAGGAAGTTTAGGTACGGCAATAAATGGTGCTATGGCTGTTTCATCTTCTGGAGATTTATATTTCGGAAGTGCTAGTGCATGGTACAAAGTAACATTAGGATAATAAAGGTTAAATATGTTTAGAATATTTTATGCAGAAAGTGATGCTACGTTATATGAACATAAAAATACTGCTAATACTGGATTAGATGAGATATTAGAAGTTGGACAACGGTTGGCTAATTCTGGCGGAGATTTAGTAAAATCTAGATCTTTAATTAAATTTAATATGTCAGAAATTCAAACAGCGTTAACTAAATATTCTATTAGTTTAGATAAATGTAAATTTGTATTACAGTTATTTACAAGTCATGCAAAAAACCTTCCATCAGAATATACTATTAATGCTACTATTGCAGGACAACCTTTCCAAAATGGCACTGGGTTTGAAAGTTCGTATCCAATAATTACAAATGGTAGTAGTTGGATTAGTGCAGCAGTCTCGTGGTCATTAGATAATCAAGATGGTGCAAATTGGATATCTGGTAGTCAAGATATCCAAATTAATAGTTCGTCATTATACGTTACTGGGTCTGGTAATGGTGGTAGTTGGTTATATCAAAGTGGTAGTGGAATATTTAATTCTACTATATTTAATCAATCATTTTTCCATCAACCTGGGTTAGATGAAAATGAATCTTTTTCTTATAGGCCTACTGATATATACATGGATGTTACAAATGCTATTAATTTATGGATAAATGGTACAGCAGGAAACACAGTAGATAATAATGGATTTTTATTAAAATTATCTGATTCCGATGAAGCTTCTAATAATCAAGCAGATATTAGATTTTTTAGTAGAGAAACCCATACTATTTATGTTCCTAGATTATTAATGTTATTTGATGATTCGTCTTATTCTTCTAGTTTAGATTTAGTAGATTCAAATTCATATGATATATACACTAAAATAAAACCAGAATATAAAGATGTAGAAGTTACAAAAATGAGAATTTTTAGTAGAGATAAATTCCCATCCAAATCTGCAACTAATTTATTTCCAATACAAACCGTTAAACGGTTACCCGAAACAACATATTATGCTATCAAGGACGCTTCTACAAATGAATACATAATTCAATTTGATAATATTTATAATAAAGTAAGTTGTGATTCTACTAGTAATTTTATAGTTGTTGATATGAATAATTTTATGCCGGAACGGTATTATCATTTACAATTTAAAATAAAAGATGGAATCACAGAAGAATATATTGATGATCAGATTTATTTTAAAGTAGTTAGATAATGGCAAAATTAAAAAAAGATTTTAAAGTTGAGTTAGGAAAACAAGCTGTAAAGGGCGTGGTTCAACACGCCGTACAACAAATAATTGAAAATGAGTTACCTAAAGCAGATATAAATTATATAAACGAAATAGAATATCAGAAATATAAATTAAACGGATTAAATTACAAATCAAATTTACCCGGGGTAGTTAACCGTACAGATAATGGTGATGTTATAATTGATATTGATGATTCATCTATGTTAGTAATTGAACCTACTAATACAAATATAACAATGAAATCTGTGTTACGTATAGTAGAAACGAGATTTAATTATTTTAACTTTCCAGCTATAACTACAGTTGAAAATTTAGATTTAGATTTAGATTTAGATTTTGTACAAGATCCTATATTTGCTAGATATAAACCATCAGACAATAGAAAAATTCTTTCTGGAGCTAAATCTGGAATATTAATAGATGAATTAGAAGAAGGACAACTTCAAAAACGACCAAATCAATATTATATAACTAAAGAAATTAAAGAATCTGGAGTAGATTTAAGATTCCGGGTTAAAATTAATTTTAGATATGATAGTATTCCTCCTCCAGGACCAACAGAATCTGTTGAATACAAAGAATGGCTAGCAGAAGCAGCTGAAGATGTTAATACAACCCATTTTTATATTGCAAGATCAGGTCCAAATAAATATTTAAAACGAGATTATATACCATATTTTGATTTTGAAATCCCGCATGCGGGAGGAGGGAAAATTTTCCGATATCAAGTACAAAATGCTTATAAAGATGTAGTTATTGCAAATTCTGAATTTGATGTTGGAGATAAATTTGGTATAACAGCTGAAGCTGGGAATAATGATACTGATAAATATAGTACAATAAATGCAGATCAAACTTATTGGTCTATAACTGATGCTTCTAAAAATGTTGATGAATGGAATAGAGAAATATAATGAGTTTACATCAATATAAAAATATCGAAACTTTTAATAATTCTAATAAAGCGAATTCTGGAGAAAGAATAGATGTAACAAAAAGTAAATTTTTTGCTTTAGATGTAGAAAAGTCAATATATTATAATAGTAAAATTTTAAATAAACAACAAAATTCTAAAGTTGAGTTACATTTATATTCTGACGAAACGTGGTTGTCTGGAAATCATCTAGTTAATATACTTGATACATTTAATGAATATACTCATACAGAAACTGGTAATGTTATAGATTTTCCTGGCGGACAGGTTTTAATAGATCTGTCAGCAGAAATAAATAAATTAAATATTAATGGTGGTAAATTTAATATTGCTATTAACTTTTTTGAAAATTTAATTGGGAGTTATGAAAGACAACATTTACGTATAGAAGAAATATCACCAGATCGTAAGGAAATAAAATTACGAGCAATTGATTCTACAGACCCAGAATTTTTAGTACAAATTACTAACTATATAAACAAAGGATTCCAGACATCTAAAAAGTTTTTCAAATCGCGATTATTAAATTTTAGCAATAATAACTGCGTATTATTTGTTAATAGCGTTGTAGTAGATGATTATTTATATGTAAAATTATATGAACCTTTAGATATATCTATAGATGTTAATTTTAAATGTTGGGTAGTTGAAGAACAAAAACCAACATATTTAGATACAATATTAGTTCAACCTAAAACGCAGCCTGTTATTTCTAACCAATTATCAGGTCCAAATTGGCAAGCTAATTATTCATATAATACATCAACAGAAACAGATTTTAAAAATTGGACAGATTTATTAGGTTCTTCTGTACAAACATCTCAACAAATCGTTGATAAATTCTTTTCCGGTAGTTTATCTGGAATGAAGTTAAATATTGATTATAGTGATTTTAATAATTTTATATTTTATAGCTCAGCAACAGAAAGATTAGAAAATTTTAAATACAAGTTAAATTTAATAGAATATTATGCGTCACAAAGTGTACATGTAAGTGGGTTGTCTGGTAGTGTTGCTACAACTAATGCTTCTGATTTTTCAAATTTAAAAACAAATCTTATTAGTGGGTTTGATGATTTTGAAAATTATTTATATTATCAATCTTCTTCAAAATTAACAACATATGAAATACCATTAGAGTTTCCGACAGTAGAGCAAGTAAGTGGTAGTTATATATCTCCAGTACCAAAATCTAACTCAACATGGCCATATGAAATACATCCAATTACTAGTAGTCAATTTAATGATTGGTATACTGGTATGTATGATTCTGCATCTTTATATGATACCTTAAATACTAATGCATTACAATATGCTATACCTGAATATATTCGTATAAATGAAGAAAATGCTCCGTTAGATACTTTTGTTAATATGTTAGGACATCATTATGATATAATGTATACGTATATTAATCATATGACTAAAATAAATAAGAGAGAAGAAAATCCTAAATTAGGAATGCCAAATGAATTACTATATTCTGTAGCAAAACAATTCGGTTGGAATTTAACAGATGGCCGGCAGGACCAAGATTTATGGCAATATTTATTAGGAACAAATGAAAGTGGTATCCCAGTAACCGGATCAACTAGTATAGGAGACCCTGCAGTTTCTGGTCAAGATATAACATATAATATTTGGCGTAGAATTATAAATAATATACCATTATTATTAAAGTCTAAAGGTACTAAACGGAGTGTACAAGCATTATTATCATGTTATGGTATTCCGCAATCCATGATAACTATTAAAGAATATGGCGGTCCTAGGGTAAAAAGAGCACCGGTATATAAAAAATTAAATTTCGATTACGCTTTAGATTTAATTAATAATACCGCAGGTACTGTTACAACAAATTATTCAGAATCAATTAATTCTATAGAACTAAGATTTAGAACTGATAATGTTGTTACTAATCCACAATTACCTAGCACTATGAATTTATTTTCTATAGGAAGTAATAATGTAACATTGGATTTTACTAGAGGAACATTAGGTACTGTACAGATTAATGGTACTAGTTCTGCAGATATTGAATTATTTGATGGTAATTATTTATCTACATTAGTAAAAACTGATGGTTCTAATTTGCAATTGATTACAAAAAAATCTAAATATGGTAAAATTGTTGCTACAGTTACATCATCAGCTGTAGCTTCATTTCCATTCGAAGGATCAATAACATTGGGAGGTACTAGTGGGGGTTCTAGATTACAAGGACAATTACAAGAATTAAGAATATGGTCTAGTAGTTTAGGTACATCTGCTTTTGAAAATCATACAAAAGCTCCGGCAGCATATGATGGAAATATAGATTCATATGATGAATTAATATATAGATTACCATTAACGCAAAAAATTAATCATACAGTAACATCAAGTTTATCTGGGGTTCAGCCGAAAACATCAACTATATCATCATCTTTTGCGTCATGGACCAATGCTACTCCATATGATTCTATAGAAGAAACATATTATTTTGATGGTATATCATTAGCAGCTGGTACTTTTGATGATAATAAAATTCGTTTAGAAGATAATGAATTAATTGGAAATTTAGATATAAAAACGAGAGCAGAAAGTAGCCAATATGATAAATCTCCATTAGATAGTAGTAAATTAGGAGTATATTTTTCTCCACAAACTATGATTAATGAAGATATTATAGCTCAATTAGGATTTACTGAATTAGATCAATATATTGGAGATCCGGGAGATGTTGAAGATAAATCATATCCGAATTTGATAAATGCTGCGCAAGATTATTGGAAAAAATATGTAGATAAAAATGATATAAATGCATATATTAAAATATTTACATTATTTGATTTATCATTTTTTAAACAATTAGAACAATTATTACCAGCAAGAGCAGATCAATTTACTGGATTATTAATACAACCAAATATATTAGAACGTAATAAAGATACAATATTACCAACTATAGTTAAGTTTAATGATACTCATAATGGTAATATTTCAAATGTGCCACCTAGTGCTTCAGGTAACTTTTTATATTATACTGGATCAATTGATGGTAATATTGTTACATTGTCTGGTATTGATGATGATCAATGGCAAGGATATGTAACTAAATCACAAGAAGAAAGATATGGAGGAACTATATATATTCGAGAGTATAGAATTTTATCCGCTAGCGTATATATAACTGGGTCTACGCCATTTTGGATGAGTGAAGCTATACTACCAAATTTTTCTGGAAGTGTTTTATCAGAATTTAAAAGTAAAAAAGTTATTATAAATAATACAACTAGTTTAGTAACTGCAGACGTCCAAGATTTTTTACCTGCAGGTATAGCAAATCAAAAATTTGAAGGAAGTAAAATGACTTCTCCTGATTTTAATATAAATTCAGTTGATACTATTGATGGCGGACCTGTAGTAGAATTTTCTATTGCTAATCCTAATCAATTGATATATCAAAATGTAGGAGAACAAGGAAGTTTTATAATAAGATAAAAAATATTAATGAAACATATTTATTATAAATAGGAATATATTATGGGATATTTAAATAATAGCTCGGTGACAGTCGATGCTATATTAACAAAAAAAGGCCGGGAGTTATTAGCTTTAGGTGGGGATTCATTTAAAATAACACAATTTGCATTAGGTGATGACGAAGTTGATTACAGCTTATGGAATCCAGATCATCCATTAGGTACAAATTATTATGGTACTATTATAGAAAATATGCCAGTAACTGAAGCAATACCAGATGAAACTCAAGCTCTTAGATATAAATTATTAACATTACCAAAAAGTACAACTAATATTCCTGTTGTTCGAGTAGGTAATAGTAGTATAACATTACAAACTGGAAATAGATCTATTATTACTCCAAATACCAATATTGCAAATGCAAATGCAACATTAGGGTATACTGCTATTTTATCTGACTCAACCGTTGTTGGTATACAACCAGTACAACAATTACAAACTACAACATCACTTCCTTCATTGCCTAGATTTATAGGTGATAATGAAGATGCTCAAAGTGTAGCAGTAGCAGGATTTACTTTTGAGATTGTAGCAAAAAGACATTTAACAGATCAAACTGCAACTATTACTATAGTAGGAAATGAAACGGGTGGGTCTACGACTATACAAGTAACAGTGAAAAAAATAACTGCAATTAATACTTCTCAGATTCGTTAAATATTAAGGTTTAAAAAATGAATATTAAAATGATACAAAAATTAAAACAATTACCTAGACATGGAGTATTTCCATCCATGGAGGGGGTGCCTGATGGATTATCAAAAATCCCAAAAGAAAATGGGGGTAATGATCAAACTGATATTAATCAACAAATTCAACAAGCAGCACAAGCGTTAGCACAAGAATTAGTACAAGAACAATTAGCCGGATTACAATTTGCGACAAATGGCCAGACTCATATGCCATTCGGTCCAGGAGATATTGTTGATAAACAAAAAGAAACGGTAACAGCAGGTTTATGGAGTGATGGTCTTGCAAGTTTAATTACATATTGGACTGGTTCAGCACAAACAACGAGTCAACGAAGATATTATGTAGATATTCATCAATCGGTTCCATCAGCTGATGGAAGTGCATGTCAATTTTCTTTAGCATATGGTCATGCATTAGGAAGTGGATCTGACTCCGCAGGTCAATTAAATGATTCGCCTTCAAAAGCTATATATTCACAATATAGACAATTATTACTTAATCCAGGGGATACCAGATTTACTACAGGTGATGGCGATACAGATCATATATATGTTATTAATTTTAAAAGAAATCGTTTAAAAGAACGTTTAGACGCTGGTAATTTTGAATTACCTTTACAATTTATGTCAGCATCATTAGATACAAATGCAACTGGTAGTAATGTGGCTCCTAGTAGTTCTGTAATTATTTCTTTAATTGATGACTCATCTGCAGTATCTGCAACAGTTGGAGATTCTGGAGATCGATATAATATAGTATCTGGTAGTATAAACTCCGGAGTTTATAATTCAGCTTCACCAGTTTATTATGGTTTAGCATATCCTAGTCATGGAGTATTAATATTAGATGGTAAAAAATTAGACGCAAATTTAAATTTTCAAACTAATAGCGGATCTAGTTCAGAAGGTAATAATCATTTTAGATTATTCCACTCTATTTCAGGTTCTTCATTATTTACAAATCCTGCAACTGCTGACCCATATGGGTTTCTTGCAAGAAACAAAGAAGAAGTAACGAGTCAACACTTTTTCGTTAGAATTAAAAATGCTGAATTTAATTTTACTAATAATCCTTCGTTTATTACTGGTAGTGATGGCGAATTTTTACAACCTTCTTTTGTAAGAGATCCTAAGGTATATATTACAACTGTTGGATTATATAATAATAGACGTGAATTATTAGCTGTTGCAAAATTAAGTAAACCATTATTAAAATCATTTACTAGAGAAGCGTTAATACGTGTTAAATTAGATTATTAGCGTATTTAGTTTAACTAATATTTATAATAGATACATATAAGTTTCTATTATTATTATGCCAGAATCTAGAATAAAAAATATCGGTAATATAGATCATGGGACTAATATATCTGCGTTTAAAAAAATAGACTTAGCAGATATAAAAATACACCCATTTAAAGCATTTAAAAAATTTACTGTAATATCTGGTAGTTTTACTTCGAGTTTATTACCATTAACCGGGTTATATACTAATCAATCTGTATTACCTGCAATTGGTAGTGAATTAACATTTAATGATGTAAAAAATATAGACGGAAGTTTACAGTCAGTAACATATTTTTCAATTAATCATTTATTCTATAAAAGAAAAACAGAACCAAATAATACATTTGGACCTACTAATTTAAATCGTACTAGTAAATTTTTATATGAAAGTGCGTCTATTTTTTCTATTCCACAAATAAAAGTAGGAGAAGGTATAAAACCAACATCTTTTAGTATTACATCATCTATAGGTAGCGGTGTCGGATATGGATCAATATTATATGGAACTGGTATTTATGGTGGTGGTGGATTAAATAAAACATTAAAAATTGAAAGTGATAAATTCGGAAACTTAATTGATTCAGATTTTGACACTAATTTAATAATATCAGACGTTAAATATTATGAAGGTTTTAATGAATATTTTGATACTTCTAGAATATCATATATATCGAATAATGTTACATATAAAAACGGAATTCCAACTACTAGTGGAGATACAAAGAGTATAGGAAAATGTGCAGAATTTAATAATGGTTATATAAGAACGTCATTAGATGGGTTATATGATAGATATAATGATTATTCAATATCATTATTTATTACTGCTTCGAATAATGATACTTCAAATGATTTAATAATAGCTAAAGCTAGCGGATCTGTTGATTTTAAATATCCATTTAAATTAGAATTATCTGGTAGTAATCAAATAATGTTTTCTGCAGGGGGAAGTACTAATTTAAAAACACAAATTATATCAACATCGAGTATTTCTGATTGGACTCATGTTGTTTGTCAAAAATCCGGAAGTTATCTTGAAATGTATATTAATGGAACAAAAGAAGTTTCGGCTTCTAGTGCAGCATTACAAGATACAACATCACCATTTACCCAATCTGCTAGGATTGATAATGATTATCCATTATATATCGGAGGATTTACTAATTCTAATTATTTAGAAGGTAAATTAGACGAAATACGTATTTTTAATAAATCATTATCATCAACAGAAGTAGGGTATTTAGGAGATCGTCATGAAACAGGATCATTTTTACAAACGAATCATATTGGAAATATTTTTAATAAACAAGCAATTGCAGTAGTATCTACTCCTAATTATTTATTTGATGATTTAATTAATACGCCATATACTGCGAGTTATAGAAGTACTAAAACTATACATGAATTAAATGTATTAACTAGAATAGATAAAGGTGATTTTAATGTGTCTTCAAATTTAACATTAACTAAAGACGATAATGAATCATTTAAAACATTTGCAACATCGAGTGATTTTTTACCATATATAACTACTATAGGATTATATGACGACGCCGGAAGATTGTTAGCTATAGCAAAAACAGCTCAGCCTATAAGAAAAAGACCAGATGTTGATATGAATTTTGTTGTACAATTAGATTTAGATAATAAAGTAAGATTAAATGATGCGACTTAAACAAATATTACTAGAAATATCTGAGAACGAATCTAAACGATTAACAGGTAAAATAAAAAACAAAGAATTCCGGTTTTTTGATAAAGGCGATAATGGTCGTATATATAGTATTAATGGAGAAGATAAACTTTTTAAAATAACTACAGAATCAGAAGAATATAAAGTTGCAGATACAATTGTTGGTAGATATACTCAATTTACAACATTTATACCAGTACATTATGTTGATGGTAAAAATATGTATATAATGTCAAAAGCAGATCCATTACCTATGGGATTGAAAAGTGATATTAATAAATTTTTAAATAAATACAAAGAGTTTGCTATAAATCAAGGTGGCGAAGTATCAATATTTGATTATTTAGACGCAGATGGTGCTAGAAATATTAATGAGATATTAATTAATTTTTTAAGAGCTTTACAACAAGATATACAACGAATTGGATTACAAGATTTAGATTTAGATTTAGACTTTAAATCAGATAATGTAATGATATGGAATAATAATTTAGTAATGATTGATTGGTAACTATATTTATATAAAATGAATAAGAAATTAAGACATATAATTAGAGAAGAAATTAAACTTCTTAAAGAACAAAGGATACCTTATTCCAATGGCTATTTAGATTCAGAAGATGGATTGGAGTATTTTCAAATAATGATTATATCATTAAAAACAGCCGGTAGAAATATGTATGTTATTGATTTTAATAAAAATGACAGTAAGATATGTAGTTCATCCAAAAAAAACTTTCAAAGTTATAATATTAAAAACGGTACGGTTATTACTATCCCCGATGGCTGGTATTTCAAAAGCGCTGTTGAGGAAAAAAAGTATACAATAGTAGGATTTATAAAAGATCATGAATTATTTGACCATAATCACAAATCCCAAGGCAAATTTAACTGCAACTCCGGATTATATACAACAATTGTTGCTATCCCGGGGGAGACAGAAGACAAATACGATGTTAAACAGAGTATAGATTATTTATGGAAACATATTGTAGTACAACTTAAGAGAATGAAAGATCTAAACAACCATAAAGGACAATACGGTTGGAATATACTTGATAACAAGAAAAACCTGCATGCAGGTAAAGCAGCATATGCAAATATTAAAAAAGGGGTTTGGATGAATGAATCTAATAAAATAGCTCCAGCTTCTAACCAAATGAAACATATTCATATTATAGCCCAAGTAATATTGCATAAGGATATTAAAGCAGACAAAATGAATGTTGGACATAATGTTTTACAAGGTATTATAAACACCCCCCAAACAATAAACCCAGCCAAGATGACTCTACAACAAATTTTTTACTTTTTAGATGAGATAAATAAAATAGGTTTTGCCCATGGACATCCATATAATAAAATGAACGTAAAGTCAATAAATACTCAATTCAATAATCTTTCTCATAATTTTAAAAGTAATGGTATCCCAGGGTTTGATTGGTTTGGGAGCCCAAAAGGATTTGCAGCTTTATCTTATTTGCAAAATATTTATAATAAAGACGGAGCTCGATTTACATCGGATAATTCTTGTTTTGGTTATAAATGGAATTCTGGAAATGGGAGTGTATTGTTTAAAAATAGCTATTGTCCGGAGGAAATGGAACGTAGAAAAAGGCTTAAAGCTCTTCAAAAGTACTAAATACGGGTTTTGATTCGGATTGGGTCCATAATGCCATGTTATTGATTAAAAAAGTTATATATGAAAAAAAATTATTGGCACACAGCTGGTAGCAAACAACGCCAAGCAGCTTATAAATACGGTTACCGTTCTGGATTAGAACTTTTAGTAGCCGAACAAATCAAAGAAACATCTTTTGAACTTCGTTATGAGACTGACGTAATTAAATACACTGTTCCTCAACGCGATGCAAAATATACACCAGACTTTGTGTTTACTAAACGTAATGGATCTATGATGTATATAGAAACAAAAGGTCGTTGGACCGCAACAGACCGTAAAAAAATGAAACATGTATTACAAAGTAATCCAGGCGTTGATATTAGAATGGTATTTCAAAATCCAAATCAAAGAATTTCAAAAGCTAGTAAAACTACATATGAAGCATATGCAAATAAACTAGGAATAACACACGTTAGCAAAAAAACTATTCCAGAAGAATGGTTAGCCGAATGCGTTAAACAAGGAGAATCCGTAAATAATCCGAAACAATTTTTTAAATAAGGTTTGATTTGTGAAAAATAAATATTATATTCAAAATAAATGTATTATTTATAATGATTAATTCAGTATTGAATTGATCGTTAGACCAGATATGTGTC
>Ga0209756_1001886_pt1 | contig 18729 bp, 23 predicted proteins | sample ETNvirenome_6_85_FD_184071 | JGI IMG/M metagenome (GOLD analysis project Ga0209756, IMG submission 184071) | Marine viral communities from the Pacific Ocean - ETNP_6_85 (SPAdes) (version 3) | ecosystem: Environmental > Aquatic > Marine > Oceanic | place: Pacific Ocean | collected 2013-06-19
CTCCCAGAGCCATTCAGGGGATCTTCTAATGGCATCCTGCGTACCCCCTCTGAGTCTCCAATGGCGTACTCGGGAGAGTTCTGGGGGAATCCTAGTTCCTCTGAGAGCATTCGGAGAACGCATGTCTTCTTCCCCGATGTTCTTTTCGGAGGCTCCTCTCGGAGTTATCTGCGACGACATGGGATACTCTCGTGTACCCTCGGAGGATTTGTTATATGATTTCGTTTCTATAAAAGAGAGAGGGGGGGGGTATCAGAGATCTGGAGAATTCCACCGGTACTTGGGGGAGCGTAGCACGCGGGGTTAACTTTCACCGGGGGAGTCTATTAGAAAACCATCTAGCATCCCCATAGAGGTAGCACCTACTTCTTTACTGCACCATACAGGAACATCCTCCATCACTTCCTTGATATCAACGAAGTCAGGACATTCTTTGTATGTCTCAATGTTCCACCACATGAACCTATGATCCTTCTCGTTCCAAGTGACAAGCCAATCAATGTTCTCTTCTGCATAGTGGTATCGGTTCCTATTCTTTCCCCCAATAGATACCTGCTCCTTCCCCACCATATCGAAAGGACGATTGGTAGTGCGAACTCTCTTCCCACATAGAGACTGGAACTGTATTCGAACGATATTATCACCCACATCCACCCATAGATCCGACGCGGAATCTCTTGGAGGCATCCCTACCTCATACCCAAGGTTGGTGATGTATGCGGCGAGATACAACTCATTGCTATCTTTGGTTCCGTTGTATTTGGTCTTTGGCATTTTACATCATCATCCTATACAGAGATCGTCGTAGGAGGGGAGAGTCTTCTGCGTTGTTGTTCACTGAAGCACATAGATATCACCTTCATTGCCAAGAGTCTCATACTACCATCGCATGTTTCTATAATTTCCCATGCTTGTTCTTCAGTGAGGTTCAGAACTACATCAATTGGATTGTCATGCAGTCCACAACCACCATCCTCTTCTTCTTCTTTCTCGTGAAGAATTGCAGCGAATCCACACATGAGTTCAAGGACACGCCAATTATCAATCAATTTATCCGATACTTCACTAAGTAAATGTTCTGGCCAGTCTTGCAAGGGATAGCGATCAACTGTATCATGGCACATCCCACAGAGAGGCACATACAATTCACCACCTGCACTATGTGAGCGTGGGAAGTGATGCTTTTCAAAGCGATTGTTTTTATCTTTGCCGCAACAGAAGCATTTTTGAGAGTCATCGACTCTCTCTGCTAGAATATATTTTCTTGATTTATTCATAGTCCCTATGCCTCTTCTCCATCGAGATTCACTGTGGATCGTTTCATTATATTGAAGACGGTAGATGCGTACCACCCTCCTTGACCCTTTGACTTCTTCTTCTGAGTGGGTCTTCCTTCGGCGTTCAGCATCCGAGCAATTTGGTTCCACCCGATCCCTTCGTCCCGCAGTTCCTCAATGCGTCGGCGGGTCGGCATTTGCTCAGGGTTCTCAACGAGTTTCCCATTCACCATGTCGTATCCAAAGGGTGCTTTGCCTAGTTTGAAGCCTTGTTGCTTCTTCTCTTGCAGTGCAGTGCTGATTCTTCTGCGTACGAGACGGGTTTCCCAGAGTGAAACGGAACTCACGATGCGCCGCACCATATCTTCTTCTTCTTCTGTTGACATTTTATATCATCATCCTATACACAGAGAGCAAGGGGGGGGTATCAGAGGCTCACGGAAACCCTACGGTACCCGAGGGTCTATACCACGCGGGTTGTGTTTCTCTACAGGAAGGTCGCATCAAATGGCTCCAACCACGGAACATCCTCTGGTCCGCTGCAATCAAACCAGAACGTCCCAGAGTTGACTGCCTTTCCTCCGTGTTGGTTGTAGATCCAATTGCCATCACTGTCCTGCACCTCTAGGTTCTCTCGTACAACATCCTTGTCTGCTCCCCATACCTCGATGCGGTCTGGGTAGATGAACAGGAACGCCACTACGTCATAGTCTTGTTCAGTGCGGATCTGCTGGAATTTGAATCCTCCAGAGCCATTCCATATGGTAGATCCTTTGATCTCCACGCGGATGTTTCCATTGATCACGCGGTCGTGACCCGTGTTGGATGGCTTACTCACAGGGAATCCTAGTTCATTGGTGCAGTACTCTTCGAATATCTTTTCGAACGCTGCGCCTTTGGACTTGGATGGCATGTTGCGGAAGATGGCGAACTCTGAGTTCTCATATAGATCAACGCGGCTGCTTTGCTTTGCAACCGCGTTGATGTGTGTGTCATAGGACCGGATGTCCTCTTGAGTGATTGTGTTATTCATTGTCTTCTACGTTACGAGGGAAAGGACAGGCTTCTTATCGGGTGGGGTGATGATGCCGGTGATGTGGGACTTGTACTGTGCTACGACTTCTGGGGATGGAGGAGTAACAAACCCCACGAAGGAATCTGCGACCTCCACCCCCTGATCGTATGCCTCTGTGTAAGGCAACCATTGCATGAATCCCATCGACCCGTTAGGTTCCTGAGCCAGTATAAGTGGCTTCGTTAGAACATGCCGATTGGCTGTACTCTCCGAAGAATCCTTATAATCACAAAGAATTTCCTCACCCGAGGTGAGTCGAACGATCTGAATATTCATATCAGCCAATCGTTCCTACCACTGCGGCTTCCTCATCACGCGAATTTTCCATCTCACGCTCAGTGAGACTGTTCTCGTACTCCTGCAAGCAACCATCCACAGGGGTGAGGCAAGACACAACGAACGACTTGTTCATTGTCATAGTACCTTCGATCTGTTCGGTTGCGTAAGGAATCCAAGGGAGAAGCATCAATGCGTTGTTCTCTCCCGGAACCAATGCCGCAGGACGAGTGAGCGTATAGGTGTCATCGCCCTCCGTCACTCCTGCTACGATCACTTGACCCGGTAGGGTCATCAATACTTTTACTTCGCTTGCGTTCTTTGTTGGCATTTTTCACATTCTCCTTGTGTTTGTTTTTGCCATTACCAAAAATCCTATCCCAGTTCTCATTGTACTTCGCCTGATCTACAGGTCTGTATCTACTACCTTTTCCTGCTGATCCGTTTACCATACCAAGTATGTAGTCAGTCCGCAGAAGATTGTCAACAACTAAGGTTGTCAACAACTAAAATTGAGAGTGAAGCCCGGTAGGGCAACCCCTCTTACCATCTCCTATTTCCGAGTGAAGGTGATGGCAAACACTCCCAAAGTCGTTTAGAGTCTTGACAGGAAGACCTATATTATAATTATCCTTTAGGGTATATGTATATGATCCTTTTAGGTGGATCAGACCTTCTATATTATTATTCTTGAAGAATACCATCGACCCAGACTTTTTCATCATTCTTCTTCTTGGTAGTCTTCTTCTTCTTCTTCTTGGGTGTAGAGGGGGTCGATGTATCCTGCTCATTGGGAAGCCATGTCCCGATGGTGATGTTGTTGATCCAGTGTTCTAGATGTGTTCCTTCAATCATTTTGTGTCATCTCCTTGTTGACTTTGGACCAGTAAATTTTTGTGCTGGTCTTCTTGAATCCGTTTGGCCCGCCATTCCATATGCGAGCGAGGTCTTCGTTTGTGGGTTCGTGACCCAGACGTTTTGCTGTTGCGTACCGTGCTGTATATCGACGGAAAATTTCTACTGAGTAATCGAGATCCTTGCAATCCTCATAGGACTCACCGGGTCGCTGTACGTCCGTCCAGGCGATCCTCCAGATCTGCAAGGGACCGAGAGCGTTCCCACCATCACCAAGAGGACAGTCGGGACCGGGACACTGCCCAGTCTCCACCTGCCAGACGGCAGACTCCAAGGGTGTCAAGGATGTGCTGCCGACTGGACTGGTGGATCCCGTCTGATATGAGAGAGATTCGATTCCCATGCTAGAAACTAGCAGGGCGATTGTTACGGTTGTTGCTGCAACTGTGATCATTGTGTTTTTCATTTCTTTCAGTGAGTTTCGCAGAAGATGTCGATGATGCGACCCGCGACTACGCGGCTGCTCTTCTTGCTGCTGTTGCCCTTGATGAAGGCGTTCTTGATTCGGGTCATCGAAGCGTCCTCGTCCAGACCATCGAGTGCGTCGAATTCGACCTTGAGGTTTCCCTGCATGACGAACAGTTCGTCATACCCATCAGACTCGGCGGTGCAGAACTTATTCTTCTTATAGGATCGGCAAGCAATCTCAAACTTCTTGTTGGTTTCGTTGTCCCATTCATTCCAGAAGGAGTAGCGAAGTCTCTTTAGTTGATGCGAGTCGTGGAGTCGGATACCGATTGTGTTGCATCCGGTCTTGTCCTTGAGCATACGAAGGAGTGTATCGGTTTCGGCAAATGATATGTTTCCATTCACCTTGTAGGTTCGCTTGCTTTTCTTGTCGCGGACGATACAGTCACCAGCGTAGTACCCTCCACAACCGAGCATCCCATGACCCGCGCCATCCGTGAGGAATGTGGCGTTGACAATCTGAACCCCATGCTCCTTTTGGAACTGGGGGATGATATCCATCGCACACAGTACCGCTTCGTTGAGCGGAGTGCATCCGAGGGCGAGGGAGCGAGGGACGGCGGATCGCCAGTCGTAACCTACACTAACATGGTAGTATAGGTTGGAGAGAGCAGTCTTGAATTGCTGATTGTTCATCTTGCTGCTCAGGAAGTTATAGAGACAGAAGTCGTGTGGTTGACAATCCTGCTTGTCATCCCTATTGAACTGGTTCGATATTATATGCCTACCAACAACATTGCCGTTAGAATCTTTGGTTTCGGTGTATAGCAGGTCGGGGATGTTGGATGAGAAGGCATAGACCTCATAGGGGATTCCTGCTCGCTTGCAGAATTCGACCAAGATGATCAACTGTTCCACTGTGTCCTTGAGGATGCAATTCATCGAGGAGGACCAGTCAAGGAACATGACGATGCCGTGGCTCTTGCCGTCAGCATGGACTTCGTTCTTGAGGAAGATGTCTTCGCTCCAGCGGTAGTTGATCATCGTCGTGGTATCGAGGATGCCCGTCTTTGCAATGTCCGTTCGCTTGTCTGCGTCCGCGGCTTGCTTCATCTGGAACTGCTGCACCATATGGTTCACTGTCGGACGCGAGTTGTTGAGGAACTTCTGGAGATTGCTGTTAGATTCTCGACGAGAATCATTCCGGCTTTGATTATCGATGTTGCGTTCCTTCTCCAACTCGATCACTTTACGAGTTGAATCTTCCCACAGACCTTCGATCTGCTTGGGAGTCACGATAATGTTGTCGAGGTTTGGGTCTGGGAGCGTGACGTATTGAACACGTTTTGCATCATCCTCGCGGAGATCCTCAACACCCTTCTCAAAGGCGCGTTGAGTGGACCCAGCGGTCATCGGATCATTGGAGTATGAATCGTAGGAGAGGTCGCTAGGACCGTCACCTTCTTGACCACTCTCACCATCCGTAGAATCAGCAGACTCACCATCGTCGGTATCGTCTTCCATCGACATCCCAGAATCTTCTTCTTGACCATCATTGTCGTTATCATCGCTACCAGCGCCGTTGCCGCCTTCTTCGTCACCTTGATCTACAGAAAAACCAATTCCGTTTCCATCCTCATCATCACCATCAGAGTCAGAAGAATTGTCGCCTTCTTCGTTTTCTTCAGGTTGTTGCTCAGGCTGATTCTGTTTCTCGTCGATGAGAAGATCCGTAGCGAGTTCCATAACTTCCTCAAAGGTCTTCGTGGTTGCCATTCGATCCACATACACCTGCTCGTCGCTGGTGAAGGGAACGTCGATGTAACCGAACAGACCCAACTTGAAGTGGAGATTCAAGCGGTCGATGAGCGGGAGATCCTTGATCGTCTTGTCTTTGAGTTCGAACAGATCGCGGTCGAGTAGTTCCTTGTACGCTTGGGCGAAGTCCCGACGAATGCCGGGGAATTCTTCTTTGACCATTCGCTCGATGCGAGCGTCTTCGGTCACGTTCAGGAACATATGACGCATCTGAGCATCGGGACCAGTACCAACCCAGTCTGCCCAACCTTCGGCTGGTGTATGCAGTGCGTGGGAAATTTCGTGACCCACCAGCATGTCATAGAGCGCGTTGCTCATGTCTTTCCAGACAGGCAAGCACAGGGTTCGTTGGTTGGTATCGAAGTACGCAGTCTGGGCATCGGCACGATGCTCGACGTTGATATCCTCGCGTGCCATAGCACGGGCGAGGATGTCTTTAGAAGCGGTTTTCACGGTAGTAAGGTTCTCAATCATCCCCTATATTGTACCATAAATGAGGGTCATATCAAGGGGTAGGATCGACTATTTTGAGAGATTTTGGCATATTTTATTATCGGACGTAGGGGAGGGGGTCTGGCGGGGTCAGGAGGGGGGTACCCTAACAGAACCCTAACAAACGAAAACACCCCCACGGATCTCTCCGCAGGGGTGCTTATCGGGAAGGGTATCCCGTTTGAATCAGAACGAAAGAGCCAGTTGAGTGGTGAGGAGATATTGACCATCGTCGGTCGATCCATTCCAGCCACTTCGATATGTGTTCCAACCCTCGACCTTATTCATCGAGTAGCCGAGGGAGGTTGTCCATCGTACACCCGGAGCAAGATCATAGTTGACACCAACAGTCACCATCGACAGGGTATCATTCCCTGTTCCTGACTGACCGTACTCATACTGCAAGAATCCCTGAAGATCCTTGCTGCACTGGTAGCCAAGAGTGCCTACCAGACCGTAGTTGTCGTTGTACCCTCCGGCTACCAAATCACGGGCAACCCAAGCAACGCCTGCATCCCAGTTCCCGGAGTTGTATCCGAAATCAATGGTGTAGGTATTGTAATCAACGGCAGTCATGTCTTGGTGGGAGTATGCCGCACCAAGATTGAAACCAGAACCTAGATCCATATCAGCACGAAGGCTGATACCATAGTCAGTTCCAACAGTGGTGTTCGCTGTGTTGAACCCATCGTTGTATGAACCGGTCAAGTTCAACATGCCGAAGTCGTAACCGAACTCGACACCTTGACTGCGACCCTGACCATATGTACTGGCAACCAGACTGTACTCGCCGGTTGTCAGATCCAGAGGTGAATCCGTCCATCCCTTATAGAAGGAGGAGACAAACTGACCGACCTTGAAATCAAGACCACCCAACTTGCCCATGAAGACGGCATCGAGGAGTTCCATGTCACCATTAGTCTGGTCACTGTACTCACCGCTCACCTTGTATCCCCAGTCATAAACTTTGCCCGACAGTTCAAGTCGAGCATAGGGGAGTTTGAACTCATTGTTGCGAGCAACACCACCACCATTATTGTACTGGTAGCGGGTGATCGCAAACCCGTGAACATCAAGGGTCACAGGGCTTTTCTTGGTACGCGAATCTGCATCCACGAGGATATGCTGAACCATTGACTTGGTGAGTTCGGATCGACGCTCGTCGATATTATCACCTCTTTCTAGATGGGCAATACGCGCCTCTAGATTTGCGTTCTGGATCTTAAGATCCTCAACTGAAATGTCTGCCGCCGAAGTCATAGTGACTGCGATTGACGCGGCTGCTGCGATTAGCATGTTCATAATAGACCTCTCTTTCAGCCGTGGAAAGTGCTTGAGACACTATCCCACAAACCTGTGATGAAGTCAACGCCCCACTTCACACCAGCGGCGGTGTATGGAAGTACAGCGAACATTACGCCCCAGCGGGACAGGGACATACCCCATACTCGCCTGCCGAGCCAACCATTACTACAACTCTCTTTATCGGTACCCATTTGGATTCTCCTTTTGTTTGGGTGGTACTGGTTCAAATATCAACTACTTCACAGGCTGCTCCACTACAGGCTAGCGTTTGCGAACCTGCTGTGTTGTCTTCCTGCTCATAGTTTATGAGATTTGACCAATCGATATCCTTTGGCATCTTTGCCAACAGTTCATTGTACTCGTCCTGAGTACAATCTTGATAAGGTGCTTGCTTATATGTATGATCTGAGAAAGGTAAGAAAGACACTCCACAGATTTCGTCGAAGTTTTCATAGACCCATGCGCCTACGCCTACCCACTCGTTCTCCTGCACGGAGATGGTCACGGATGGCTTATGCTCGCACCAATGTCGTTGGTACGTCAACCACAATTCTAGTTGATCGATGGCGGTCTTGTCTTCCCGAAACACAGAATTCTCTGGTGACTTGACTGGGAAAGAAAATACCATACTAGATTCTGGTTTCATCACATCCGGCTCGCAAGGAAATCCCCTGTCGATCATCATCTGACATAGAGGATCTCTAGTACTTGCACGGACAGTGCGGATGTAATATGGGGAGTGTCTTGTGTGGATCCCAGAAGCAGAGTTTACTAATTGGCTGACGGTGCCTGATGGTTTGACACAAGTCACTGCTGCTGCTTGAGGAATTCCCAATTCTCTTGCCAAAGATTTGTTAGTCTTGACCGCCTCTTTCCTCAACGAAGTAAGACAGTCAGCCAGACCACTATCAGAATCGCCCACACCACTGCTCCCGTTGAGCAGAGGATTATCCATAATGCCTGTAAGAGACACCCCGAGCAGCCTTTCTTCTTCACAATTATTTTTCCATTCTTTTGAGATGTAACGGAAGTTGGTCAATGTCGATTGCCAAGTTCCTAGAATCGTTGCAAGACGAATCTTGCGTTTCAAGGACGCAACAGTGTCCGTGTCCCGTACAATCACTTCTGAGAGGTTACAGAACTCCCTATCTCGGAGGATGATCTCGGAACACGGGTTAGTTCCAAATTCATGGTTAGGATCCCTCCTGTCCTCTCCTAGTCGCTCTACGGTGGTCTTCGCAGCGTCTCTGTTGAAGATCCCTCTTTCACCAGACTTGCTCTCGTAGAGGGCGAGCCACTCGTTCATAAACAGTCCTGCATCTGGTTTCTCTTTGTAGCAGGCTGAGTTGTTGGACAGTGCGCGTTGGGGTTCGATTGCCCACCACTGTCCGTGCTTGGCGACTCGCATCCGATCATCGCTCAAGGACGAGAGAGACAGAAGTGCTGACCTACGAACGCCACCCACGATCACGATCTCTGCGATCTTACACACCAGATCGTGACACTCAAGGGTTGTAAGTTTCCTACCTGCTGCACGCCGAAAGGTGTTGATGGTGAATCGGAAAAGGTCTACCAAGGCATCGGGTCCACTTGACCGCCCACCAAATGTCTTCAGTCGTACACCGGCTGCCCGGAGTCGTGAGACATCCCATTTAGGAACTTGTCCAGTAATGAGAAGAGACATCAATTCCCTATACGCCTTGCACCAACCGATCTTGCTGTCCTGCACAACGATGGTCGTATCAGACTCATCGAACTCATCTGCAATGGTAGGAAGTTTGTCATAATCAACATACGAATTTTCCACACTGAACCCTACTCCGGTTCCGCACATCAAGATGTAGAACAGTTCGTCAAAGGCTCTGACTCTGTTGATGGTGAGGTAGGAACAGTTATATCCAGCCACATTGTCTTGACGTAGTGCTTCCCCTGCGGTCATCAACGCACGCATCGACGGCATCACCTCTAGGTTGAGGATTGCTCTCCTCAGATCCCTGACGGTCTTCTCATCAGGAACGTAGTTGTGATTTTCTTTGAGGTGGGGGAGGAAGAAGTCGAAGTATCTGTCTACTGTTTCTGTCCAAGTCTCCCGCCGCATCTTGTCATCCAGCCATCGGCTGTATCGGCTCAGATGGATGAATTGTTGATATGGGGAGGGGAGATATTCACACATAATAATCGTTCCTTCTTACCGTTCGCTCATTAGGGACAGGGGTATTTAGACACCAACTCACTCGGAAGTCAAGCACTTCCACGACACAGGGAACAAAGATCTGATGATATTTGAAATTGCTTTGGCGTACTCTTGAACTTCCCATTGTGAATGTGAATCAATCCGCAACTTGTAAACCCGTGCGTATGCAGCAAGACTACCAGTCCAATACCATTCTGTATACATCCCTTGCGGAAGAACGAACCGTGCTTGCTCTGGTGCAACTCCACGCTTCAGGAGTGAATTGTATGCCTTGAGTGCATGATCCATAACCCTTCCGTATTGCATTGTTGCTATCTGTGCAGATGGTTGTTCCATGAAATCTTCCGAACCTTGCTTGGCTCCGTTGGTTGGTTTGGAACGCCATTGTGGGTCATAGAACTCTGGTTCCGTTGAGACATATCTACGACTCACTTCATTCTCTACAAGTCCTTGTTTAGACTTATAAAGTTGAGTCCTAATGCTAACGGGTGCTTTGACTCTCAACGTAATCTGCGGATGTGCGAACGGTGTCCAGTGGTTATGGGTTGCAAGATACCTGATGAGTTTCTCGTCCTTCTCATCAAACTCTTCTTTGTGTTGGTTGAAGGATACGCGGGCAGCATTTGCAACGGTCATGTCACTGCCCATGTGGTCAACGAGTTCAACGTGTCCATGATCTAATACTTTCATGTCGCTCTCTTGTTCTTGTTTGGTTTGAACTCTTTACCACCATTCAAGTCCTTGTATGCGTCCGCAATCACTACCCAATTCTCTCTACTGATGTGCTTGGGGTTTCCCCACATCCAACCATACTGCAAAACTGCACCCAACGCTTCCTTCAACTTATTTTCATTTATCATTTTTGCTCCACCAATTCCTTACACCTAATTAAACTTTTGTCGTAGTAGTCTTTGTCTAGTTCACAACCAACAAAGTTTCGTCCCAGTTGCTCACATGCAATCATGGTAGTCCCTGCACCACTGAAACAATCTAGTACTGTATCGCCTTCGTTGGTGTATGCAAGAATCATTCTCCTGATGCAATCCAAATTCTTCACGGTAGGATGCCATCCACAATGTTCTTTGCTTCCGGTATGGTTCTGGAAGTTCCACACATTGGTTGGGATGGTTCCTTGTGTGTAGTCCTCACCAGTTCGGATGTTCTTCTTCAACTTCCTCTCTACTCGAACGTCATCAGCATTGAAGAGGTGTTCGTCCCCCTTAGAATAGCACCACGCCAACTCGGACTTCCGTGCGAAGTTCTTCTTGGTTCGTCCACCCCAATTATAGTGCCAGATGATTTCGGTTTGTGGTGACATCCCAGAACCGTTCAAGCACTGCAACTTATATTTGAGGAATGTGTCTGTCTTCATTGTTCCCCATACCACCATCATTCGGTTTGGTTTCAGAACGCGGATACATTGTGCAGTCCAGTTGGCGCACCAGTCGAGGTATTCGTTTTCGTCGCTCCACTGGTTGTCCCACTTGTCCTTGATCACACCGAAGTAAGGAGGATCAACCAGAACCATATCAACTGAAGATGCTTCTAATGTTTCTAGAAATTCTAGACAGTCCACATTCCGAAGGTCGTTCACTCTTTCCTCCAGTCCCGAAATCGTGCAGTTGCCTGTAAGCCACCAAATGTGTTTTCGTCAATCAGTTTCCTGATCTCTCGCGTAGACATATTGTACGCCATATCGTTGATGTCCTTCTCTTGCAGGTTGCTGGGCCAGATGCAGACATCCCTCCCCAACTCTATCAACTTCTCGATGTACGAACACACCTGTCGGTTGCGAGGTTCGTTGTCCATAATCCAAGTCATCTCCGAGTCTGCGAACCGTGCAGGGATGTTCCTCAATGCACCCGCGCCGACGATTGCTACCCCGTTGTCGAGGAACAGAGAATCAATTGGACCCTCTACGACGTACACCCGCTTCTTCGGATTCGTCCTCCACATCCCATACCACAAGCGATCTATGGACTTGTCGCCCTTGACCGTGATGTACTTGAGCGTGGTTCGTGCGTTTGATTCGTCCCGCATATTCAACGCACGCCCCTGCGCACCCACGACCTTCCCGTCACGATTGAAGAATGGAATCACCAGTCGTTGTTCTGCTCCAACCCCAAGTATGTCGGGATCTAGTCGATGCATAAACGAACCGAAGTCGTCTGTGTAGTACAGCAGTCTCCAGTGTTGCTTCGGGATAATTCTGTGGTTGGCAAACTGCGCCGCAGGATGATCGCTAGGGAGATCCTTCAGTCGAACCAACCCATCGAGGATTGTATCGTCACTCTTGAATTTTGGCGTGGTGTTCTTGAATAACATCTCTGCCTTCTCTCCCGGTTTCTCTTTCCGCTCCTGACCTAACGATTCCATCAGGTACTCTTTGCTCAGTTGGTTGTCCAGTTCCACGAGGAGACTGTACAGGTTGCACCAATGGTTGCAGTTGTGACACTTGTAGAAGAACCTCCCGTGACGGGTGTAGAAATACCCCCGCGCCTTCTTCTTGTCCTTCTTGCTGTCTCCGCAGACAGGACAGGAACAGTTGGCACTATCTTCCTTCTTCCACTTGAAGTTTCTGAGTTTGGAAGATAGGAGGTTGATGTACTTCTTGTCAGTCAATATGCTCATAGTAAAGGAAGACGAGGGATCAGTCGATCACATCACCCTTGTCGTTTTCGTAGGACAATGCCCACTCTCGCCACTCACGGAGTTCCTCGTTATCGTCATCGTCATCGATGACAACAGGCTCCTCTCGATTCGCCATCTCTTCAATTTCTGAATCGAACTCTTCGCTAAATTTTTCGTCTAGGTTTCTTTTGGGATCGTTCTTCATTGTCTTTCTCCTAAATCTTCCAGTCAGAAAACTTCTCTTCGTTATATTTGACTTCGGTTACGTCACCGGAGACTTGACCAGAGCAAACCAAATCTTGCTGCTCCTTTGGTCCTACATCATACAACTTCATCTTTGATCTATTGATCCCTACCACAAACTTGCGGTTGATTGCGGGATCGTTGTACCTGTTCTTCAGTTGCTTCACAAGCACCTGATTCATAGTATCTAGTTCTTCTGTCGCTATCACCGCGAACATAAAGTCGGCGGTTGCAGGAAGTCCGAACGATTCGGATGTGTCCTCTAGTCCTACGTCCGTGCTGGTGAATCCTGTACGGTTGGTCTGTGTCGCAGAGAAGATAGGGACGTTGTACTCCACCGCAAACCCTCGCAGTTCTTCTGCGATTGCCTTCACATACATATAGGAGTTCACGTTGGCACCGTTCTTGTACCTTGCTGCTGCACAGATGTTGAGATAGTCCACGAAGATGATATCGGGAACGAAGTTCTTCTTGAGTTTCAGTTCCTCCATCAATGCACGGAAGTGGTTGACGTTCGCTGTTGCCGTTGGGTATTCTTTGACGATCAACTTCCCTGCGATCCCATTGGACACCCGTGCGATCTTCTTGTCGTAGACATCCTTCGGTAATAACTTCAGGTCATCCATTGTGATGTCCATCAGGTTCGCGTCAATACGTTCTGCGATTCTCTCTTCCGCCATTTCGCAGGTGATGTACAGGACGTTCTTGCTTTGAGACAAGCAGTTCGCTGCGTGGTGACACATAAACAGAGACTTGCCAACCCCCGTCCCTGCCATCACAATCGAGAGTGTCTTGGCGGGGATCCCGCCATTGGTGATCTTGTTGAAGAAATCGAGATCAAATGCGATCTTCGCTTCCTTCCTGTGGTAGAACTCATAGCGTTCGTCGGCATCCTCGATGTAGTCGTGACCTACGCTGACATCAAACGAAACTGACAGGGCATCCTGCAAGAGTTTCGGTAGATGGTTCTTGCTCGTCTTCGACTTGCCATCGATGATCGAGATGCTCTCAAGGATGGCATTATAGATCGAGCGATCCTTGCACCACTGTTCAGTCGTGTCCAACAACCATTTTGGATCAGACGATTCTTCCTCGTCCATTATCCCCACGATGGTGTCCTTGCATTCCTTGTACTCGGATTCGGTGAGAGATCCCATCTCCTCCAATCCAACCATCAATGCTTCTTTGGTTGGTAGGTTGTTATACTTCCCTACGAATGATTCGATCTGTGAGAACACTCGTCGCTCGGAACGATCCGAGAAATAATCATCCTTTAGGAATGGTAGGACACGGCGGGTGTACTCATCATCCCTCACCAGATTGGCTAGTATTGTTTGTTCGATTCGTTCCAAGATTCCGTACCTCTTCTGCGTTCTTCTCAATGATATCCGTAAGCACTCGTCCCATCAAGTCCGTGAGGGTCTGATCTTGGGCGACTGAATTGGGGTTGTCGATAATGTCGTAAGTGAAATTGACCGATGGGTTGTCGGTGTCCTTCGAGAACGAGATCATCCCATAGGAGTACACTAGATCCTTATAGTGTCCCTCGGTGATATGAATCGCTCCATGTTCATTGTTCGGGTTCTGTGTGTACTGGTACTTCGGTGCTTGTGCTTCCGTACTTGAATTCATGTGATGCTGCCTCTTCTAGTTTAGTTAGAATCTCTTCTGTAAAATATTTCTCTGGGTGATCGTACACATGCTTCTCATATACCTTACGACCATCAGGGAGTTGTACGCGCGGGCCTGCCTTCTCGAACACACCCTGTCGGATTCCAAGATCGACCAGACCGTAGTACTTATCGAGTCCCTTGTCGTAGTGGAGTTTGACTTCGACCTGCTTGTTCTCTCGCGTGAGTCTTCCTTTGAACAAATTACACTTGATGATGTTGCCCACGATGTCAGTTCCTTCTTTGTCCTTCTTCTTCGACAAGTAGACAATGGTGGACGCTGCGTACTTGAGTCCGCTTCCCCCACCCATTTCTTTCATTGGAACGTAAGCACCCACGACTGCGTATGTGTGGTTTGTCATAATTAGGGGAATGTGAGCCTTTCCTAACTTGAGAGTGAGAACTCGGAATGTTGACTTCACCGCTTGGGCGCGAGTCATATCTCTAACCTGCTTACCCTCTGCGGTGTCGGTCATCTCCTTCGTGGTACTGAGCATTCCCAGTGAGTCGAGGACGATGATCATAGGCTTACGATCCTTCTCAGGCATTTCCAGAACCTTGTCTACGATCTGGATGCATTGATGCCGAAACTCCTCGACAGTCGAGAGGGGGAACACTGCTACCCGTGCAGGATCGATGCCACGTTCTCGGATCATATCGGAAGTGACCGCTGCCTCTGAGTCGAAGTAGAGAACCACTCCTTCGTCGTTCTGTTGTAGGAACTCTGAGCAGATGCCCAACGCGAAGTAAGTCTTACCTGTGGCTGACTCTCCTGCAAGTGCGATGATCTTGTTGTCTGCAATGCCCCCGTAGAGAGAACCAGACAAAAGACCGTTGAGGATGAGACTGCCAGTGTCTACGAACCCAGTGACATCGCTGCCCTCGACTCCATCTGACACGATGCTGGCGTATTCATTCCCCGAATCTTTGATGATTGAATTGAGAAAACTCATTATTTGTACCTCTGTTGTTTTTACCCAAACAACCCTTCCAGTGTGCTGACCTCTTCATGGTTCCAACCGATGGAATCTAAGATTGTCTTGAGGGGGTCAACGAATGCCTTCTCGAACTGCAAGTCGTAGTCAACGTATTCGTCCAGTTCCAGTTCCCGTGGGAGTGTGTTGGGGAATGCGATGACCTTCTCCTTGAGCGGGTTGGGCATCTTTAGATATGCGAACTTTACCTTGTCGCCACTCACGATCTTGGTGTACTTCTTATTTAGTCCTCGGTCCTTGATCTGTCTATTGTAGATCAGGGATCCTTTGACGGCGATTGGGCAACCCGATCCATATGTGGTGGTTGGGTCGCTATACTTGTCTAGGTTACGAACGCTACGAGGAAACGACACTGCCTCTGGTGGGAGAGCGTAGAATCTTTCCTTTGCTGCGTCTATGAATTGGATGATCGTATCCTCGTCGGTGTTGATGATGAGTCGGATCGCCTCCTTGAGTTCCTTGCGTACTACCTCTGGTGTGCTGGACCGAACAGTCTCGATACCCATCACCTTGATGTAAGGTTCTGAGAACCGGACACCCTCGCTGTCTAGGACGTTGAGGATGTACCTCTTCTTGGCAGTCCAGATGCCCTTGTCCGCGATGACCTCCCGACCCATTTGCATCTTCTGTTGGTAAGCATTCATAAACCCCGCGAGTTTTGTGTATGACTTGTCGATGATCGGTTGGACGATCTCTTCGCAGGATTTGTCGAGGAAGTCCACCACCTCCTGCTTGGAAGCATCGGGAACCATCTTGTCCACAAGAGTCCCAAGGCGAAGATATACAGAATCTGTATCAATAGCGACAACATAATCATAATCCTCTGTTCCTAGTATCTTACCAAAGAACCCGTTCAGTTCTTTCTCGATCCACCGGATGCTAAGTTGCCCGGACATTGTAATTGCCTCTGCCATATCCACATCGTAGTAGCGGAAGTACTGGTTCCCGATTGCACCGTAGGCTGAGTTGAGTTGTACCTTACGAACGAGTTGTTGGTTCTTATACTTGGCAATCTCATTCTCGATGAACTTCCCGGTCCCCTCGTCTTGTTGTCTCTGCTGACACTCAAGCATCTTCTTCTTGGCAGCACTTCGCTCGACGTATAATTTCTCCATCAGCGATGGAAGGAATCCCATATGCTTTCGTGTGAAGCAGATGCCATTGGCGCAGACAGAGTAGTCCATCCCTGTTAGTGCTTCGATCTTGTCCTCGCACTCTCCACTCAATATCCTATACACACCCACACCAAAACGGGAATCCTCACTTGTCTCGATCTTGGTTTCGGGTGAGATGTTATATTGCATAATGAGATGTGGGTATAGACTGTTTAGATCGAACGACACTACCCAGTCATGCATCCCGGTCTGTGGTTCCTTCACGAAAGCACCCTCGTACCGTTCCATCTTTCGTCCACCCTTGCGAGGTGGGATTGCGATGTTGTGTTCGGTGAGGTAGTTGTAAATGATCGCGTCCCACATCTTGACTTGTCCGAACACATCGAGGAAGTTGACCTTTGCAGAGTAGGCAAGCGAGATCGCCAGTTCAACCAGACGCATCTTCTCCTCCAGACGATGCACCAACTCTACGTCCTTGACGTTGTACTCCATAAACTTCTGGAAGTCATTTTTATGAAACTCGTTGATGTTCTCGTATTCGTCATACGACATCTTCCGCTCACCCAGTTCAACGTAAGCAATGTGGTCCAGTCGGTAACTCTCTTGGTTCTCATAGGTGAACGTCTGGTATAAGTCCAGATAGTCCAACACCTCTATGCCGTACAGAAGGACGGTCACATAATCCCGGTTCATCTTCTTGACCTTGCGATTCTTCGTGACCTTCCACGGACTCAGACGCTTGGCATCCTTCTCACCCAACAGGTATACGATGCGGTTGTGTAAGTACGGGATGTCGAAGAATCTCACGTTCCACCCGGTCACAATGTCTGGGTCTAGTTCGTGCCAGAAGTCTAGGAAGGAGTTGAGTAGGTCTTCCTCATTCTCATAGGAGTAACACTCCTGCCCGTCGATAGAGAATTCCCCAATTCCAAAAGACCAGACATCATCATTCACTCGGATCGTAATGGCAACAATCTTCTCAGTAGGGTTGTCTGAGTTGGGGAACCCTCTCTCGGAGGTTGTCTCGATATCGATGGTTGCTACCTTGATGTGCTTGCTGTCGTACTCTACCTCACCCGGAAATGCTTCCGCAAGGAATTGGTACTCAGCATCAATGTCCCCGTAGATACGGAACCCCGACACACCCTTATAGTCTTGAATGAACTCCCGAGTGTCATGGATCGATCCCGGTTTGATCTTGTCTAGGTATACACCGTCGAGCGATCTCCATTCGCTTCTACCCTTAGATGGGATGAACAGAGTCGGGTTATAGTCCACCCGGAACTGTTTTCGTTTTCCATTGTTTTCATATCCACGATAGAGGATCTTGTTGCCTCTCACGCATATGTTGGTGTAGAACCGTTGTGTCATTGATCAGATATTTCCGGCGGGGAATAGTTCCATTTGTTCGATACGATCATTGTGTTCATTATACCCTGGCTCTTCGGTATTGTGAACCTCATAATCATCATCAGTGTCGGCTGTTGATGCTTTCGATTTCTTGTTATTCAGGAAGGCGGAGAAAAGGACCAGATAATTGATGAGGTCGATAATGGAGTCCTCTACTCCTTCGTCCTTCACAAGCAGAACGCCATTGTTGGTGAACGTGACGAGTCGAGAAATCTTGTCTGTGATCCGTACCAAGAACGCCTGCTCTGTAGAGCAGATACCCATTTGCTCTGATCGCTGGAAGTTCATCCAAGGAGTATCCCCCTTGCTCCCAGCATAGTCGTGATTCTTGATTGCCATCAGATCTCGTGCTGATTGACAGAGATCGTTGTGGTGCTTGAGTAGGTCTTTGGTGTTGTTCATTTTTGGGACTCCTTTTATTATCTAAGTAAGGTGTTTTCAAGGTGATGTTTGGTTGGATGATGTGTAAATGATGCTTCTGCCGGAAAATAATATGAATCTTTACTAGGATCTTTTTCATATTCTCGAATAGTGTATTCCTGAGTATAAAAATGTGGTCCTAATTCCCCACGTTGAAACATCGACGGTTTTTCTTTCATTAATTCATTAACTATGAATGCTATTACTGCTTGGTCATGTCTATGACCTTTTACACTGGTATCCATCGACAACCGTTCTGTCCCAACGTCTTCCTTTTTCCATGGAACCCCACAAGGACCAAACCATAATGATTCCTCTTTTGTCAACTTCTCTAGATTATCATAGAAATCTTTTCCTGCTGGGTGATTTAAGTCAAATCCGAAAACACCCCCAACAATTAAATTATAGTCCAAGTCTTTCCTGTCTTTATTAATAATACGACAAAATCGATCTGTACACCATTCTTTTAATAAACTGTTTGCTTG